>Ga0129307_1000635_pt1 | contig 50547 bp, 45 predicted proteins | sample P1105metagenome_FD_94437 | JGI IMG/M metagenome (GOLD analysis project Ga0129307, IMG submission 94437) | Capybara group fecal microbial communities from Wisconsin, USA - P1105 metagenome | ecosystem: Host-associated > Mammals > Digestive system > Large intestine > Fecal | place: USA: Wisconsin... | reverse complement strand
TCCATAGTGATTGCCCTCCCTCTGTAGAAGTTGTGTGGTAACTTCATTCTACCACGGGGAGAAAAATCACTATGGATTTTTTACTCAAGTGTCCAACTTGATTTTACAATCAACCACCTTTTTTCTCTTGTACTTTTTTTACAGGAAGCCTATAATATGAAAACTGCATCTTGCGTTATGTAAATTGCAATCCATGCATTTCGCCATCATATGCCACGTTTTCATCATCCGCGGCACCGCCGCGTTGCAGATTGGAGTCTCACCGACATGTCTCAGTCTCAGCCCCAACACCATCAGCGGCGCCGGCGCCGCAGCTGGCCGCGCACCATCCTGCTGCTGGTCTTTGCCGCCGCTGCGCTGATCGCCATATACAGTCTGATCTTCCGTAAGCCCCAGGTATCTCAGCCCGCGGATCCGCTCTCCTCCGCCTTGGCTGCCCAGAGCAATGCGGCCTCTGTTTCCAATGAGGAGAATGGTCCCAACCGAACGGAGCGGAAGGACTCGTTTTTCACCATTCTGGTCTCCGGTATGGACGATGACAACGGCGGCAGCGACACCAACATTCTCATTGGCTTTGACGCCGAGGGCGGAGCCATCCACTGTGTCAGTATTCCCCGGGACACCGGTGTCTATTACAACGGCAAGGAGCGGAAAGTCAACGTGCCCTCCAAGTCCGGTGTGGATGTCCTGGCGGACACTCTGGAGGACACTTTGGGCATCCCGGTGGATTTTACGGTACAGGTGGATCTGAAGGGTTTTGTACATCTGGTGGATGCCATCGGCGGGGTGGATTTCTATGTGCCCGTCGACATGGACTATGACGACCCCATTCAAAATCTGTCCATTCACTTTTCAAAGGGCACTCAGCATCTGAATGGCTCCGATGCCCTGAAGGTAGTGCGTTTCCGCCACAACAACGACGGCACCGGCTACGGCACCGAGGATATCGGCCGCATCGGCACCCAGCAGGCCTTTTTGAAAGCCGTGGCCAAAAAGATGCTGGCCAACCCCCAGAAGATCGGCGAGTACGCCAAAATTTTCAACGAGTATGTAGGCACCAACCTGAAGATCGGTGAGCTGGCCTGGCTGGGAGAGAAAGCCGTTCTCATGGGTCTGGACAGCATCACCTTTGAGACCCTGCCCGGTGCGTGGAACGACTCCCGCAACCTGTGGCTGCTGGATGCCGACGCAGTGCTGACAGTTGTGAACGACTCCCTGAACCCCTACGTTCTGGACCGCACTGCCGAGGAACTGCATCTGGTCACTTGATCAACTCCCTCGAGGTTTCCTTCCGGTTTTACTGAAATGATAAGGAGCAACTTCCTATGAAAAAACGGATCACCGCGCTGGTACTGGCCTTTTCTCTGATACTGACCTCCTCCGCCCTGGCCGTGGCCGACAGCACCGATAACTTTATCCGATCCAAGTCCTACAGCGGCCAATTTTCGGATTTAGCTGCCGGTTCTGTCTTCTATGACAATGTAACAGCGCTGTATGAATACGGGCTGTCCATCGGCAAGACCGACGGCACCTTCGGTGCCGGAGATCCTGTCACCGTGGGACAGGCGGTGATCTTTGCCGCACGCATCCGCAGCCTCTATACCTCCGGTGACGCGGAAGCCGGGGCCTCCGCCTTCCGCCGGGAGGGGCAGGCCGCCTATGAGTCCTATCTGCTGTATCTCCAGTCTCTGGGGAGCCTGGGCAATGAACTGGACGGGCTGTATGCCTCCGCCGCGCCCCGGAAGGTGGTGGCCCACATCCTGGCAAACACACTGCCGGAGGTGGCGCTTCCGGACATCAACTCCAGTCTGGTCACCCAGTGCTACGCCACCGGAAAATTCATTTCAGATGTGACGGAGTACACAGATTATTTCCGGGATATTCTGTTCCTCTATCAGCGGGGCATCTCCCAGGGCAGCGACGACTTCGGTTCCTTTCTGCCTGATGCCTCCATCACCCGGGGTGCCCTGGCCGCTATGCTCACCCGGATGATAGACCCATCTCTGCGGATCACCCTGACTTGGGACCTGGCGGCGGCTTACAGTGCCAAGGGTACCACCTGGGGCGATCTGGTACCGGACGCCGCCTATATTGCCGCACCCTCCAGTCAGGCGGAGATTGAGACGGATGTGCGGTATATGCTTTCCCAAGAAAAGAACGTTCTGTCTCTCCGATTTTCCAAAATTACCCTGGTGACCGCCCGGCAGATTATGGAGCAGGCCCTTGCTGCCGCCAAGACCTACTGTGAGCAGTGCTACAATGCTGTCAGCTGTACTTTTGATCCCGGGGCCGGTGATTTGACACTGACCTTCTCTGCCGCAGCCTGTGCCGAGGACCAGCTGACGGAATACCGCGCCTATACCCTCAGCGCTGCTATCGCGGTCCACGACCAGCTGTGGACTGACGGCAGCATCACATCGGATATGAGCGACTACGACAAGGCCCGGGTCTACTATGACTGGATCTGCCGGAACTGCGTCTATGACTACGGAGCCGAAGATCAGTCCCTGAGCCATATTCCCTACGCTCTATTTAAGAACGGCGCAGCGGTATGCGACGGCTATACCGGAGCCTACAACCTGCTTCTGAAGTTGGAGGGTATCTCCTGCACCGCTCTGTCCAATGACAGCCACATCTGGACCGTGGCAGAGCTGGACGGCACCCAGTACCACATCGACACCACCTGGGGCGACAGCAACGGCACCTATACGGACTACACCTACTTCGCTATGACCGCCTCCCAGTCCTGGGGCTATCACAGTTGGTAACCCAACCGCAAAAACATTCACGCCGCAAGGCCTGGAAAGCAGGCCTTGCGGCGTGGATTGTTATTGAAACATTCCACCTGTTCTGTTCCCTTGTGGGGAGGTATAAACCTTATGATGCCCCGTCCTCACTCGCCCCTGCGCCTGTCACTGTCTCGATAGTACCGGGGCTGTCGTCTCCCGTCAGCCGCCGCACCTCCAAATAATAGTGTCCCTCATTCAGGTCCAGCTCCACGGTGGTGACGCCGTTTTGCAGATCAAAGCCGAAGTTCTGCCGCACAATCTCCACCAGTTCCGTGTTGGCCAAGGCAGCTCGCTGACCTGTGAAGATCAGGTTGGAGCCCAGCCTCGTCACCAGGTCATAGCCGTAAACGCCCCGGTTCTCCGTGTGGGCGCATACAAAATCCTGACTGGCTTCCTTTTTCAGCTCCGCCGTCACTGTGACGCTGCCTCCGGCTGGGATGGTAATGGAAAAGGTCAGGTAAAACACCCGGTCCATGACCACGGCATCTATGAACACATCGTCCAACCTCCCTGTGTCATACCGGGCAACAGTGGCGATATAATCCCTCGCCGCACCGCTGAAAGCGGCCAATAATAGGTTGTCCGGAATGGTGGACAGATCCTCCTCTCCATAAGTCCGGGCATTCTCCCGGCGGTACTCCACCACCAGCTCCTCCAGCACCTCCCCCAGAGCGGATGTCCGGCGGGTCAGGTTGGTGGAGACACCGTCCAGTTCCTTTTCACAGGCGCCGTTCTCATAGCCCGCCAGAGTGTAATTCCCGATGTCGTCTCCCAGGACGATCAATAGCCGCCGCTCTTGTATGCGGGCATTCTGATGCACGAAATAGCTGTACCGCCGGTCTCCCGTCTCGTTGTCCCACTCCATGCCGTTGATGCCCCAGGTCAGGATGGTGGTGCGCTCCGGGTCGATATTGAAGTGGATGGCCATGGTGGCGGCGCTGTAGCCCTCCGGTGCCCGGGAGTCCGCGAATTCGTACACCGTCACCGGTTCCGTCAGCTCCGGCGGCTCCGCAAAGGCCCCGGCCTGATAGCTGCCGTCCGCCAGCAGGTCCCGGTATTCCTCCCAGCTGAGGAGCTGATTAAGATTGTAGAACCCCAGCTCACTGTCATCTCCGCCGTAGACATCCGTAAAGCCGCCGCTGTAGCCCCCGGCGTACAGCGCCGTGTCGGCTGCCGTGTCGTCCACAGAAATGTTGGGGCTCTGATCTTTCAGATCCAGAAAATCTCCAGCAAAGGGGTATGCCGCTGTTACTGTCACGTCCGCATTGGTGGAATTGGTCAGCACATAGCTGTCTGTCACCTGGATGGTGGAGGACCAATTCTCGTAGGTTTCCACCGTGCCGTCCTCCAACGCCGTAGATTTCTGACGGGATACGTAGCCGGCGAAGTCCAGGGTAATCTCCCTCTCCGCCGTGATGCTTTTATTTTCCTCCAGCAGTGTCAGCGGGAATACCGGCCCGGCATAGGACATGAAGGTACTACTCTCGTCATGGCCGCTGCCGCCGTTGCTGGCACCCATCCGCAGGTGGGTCATCCCCCAGCCGATGCCCACTGCTGCGCATAAACAAGCCGCTATGGCCAGCCGCCGGGACCAGCGGGCTTTTTTTACAGACTGCCGCATCGGCGTTGACTGGGCCTGCTCCACCAGGTCGTCCCGGATATTACCGATGGCCTGATACAGCTTCTCCTGATCCGCTCTGCTCACAGTGTGACCCCCTCTCGTTCCAGTGCTTTTCGAAGGCTCTTCCGCAGCCGCAGCAGCCGCTGGCTCAGCCGGTTCGCGGGTTCTCCTTCCTGGACGGCCAATTCCGCCACGGGTTCTCCGTTCCAATACCGCCGGATAAACAGAGCCCGGTCCCGGGGCGGCAGCGTATCCAGCCAACGGCTGATGATTCGGGACAGCTCCGCCGCTTCCACAGCCTGCTCCACCGGCTGCCGGGTGGGGACGCAGTCCTCCAGCTCACTGAGCAGCTGCTCCATGCCGTGGTCCCGCTTTTGGGCGTGGTTCCTCCGCCACAGGTCCAGGGATAGGTTTCGCACGATGCGGCCCAAGTAGGCCCGCAGGGAATCCGGCCGCCGGGGCGGCATAGTGTTCCAGGCCTGGTGCCAGGTGTCGTTGACGCACTCCTCCGCGTCCTCCCGCACCGTCAGGATATTCAGCGCCAAACGGCGGCAGAAGGGTCCGTATTTCCCGTCGCTTTCCGCGATAGCCCGCTGGTCTCTTGCCCAGTACAGGTCAATGATGGCGGCATCCTCCATAATTCTCCCTCCTTTGGAAAAGCCTCTCTGCAAAGTAAGACGGATTTGAGCGGGGGATATGAGTTCTCCAGGGAAAACTTTCTGAAAACTTCAGAGGACCGCCGGGTTTTTACCCAGCGGTCCTCTGCTTGTCACTCCAGCCCGTACTCCTGGCGGAACTCCTCCAGCTCCTCTGCGTCCCGGTCATCCAGGGCGTGGAGGCCGCCCCGCTGCTCCATGTGATGGGTCAGCTCATGGGACAGCGTAGTCCGCAACTCCGACTCCCAAGTTGCCTGGTCCCACTCCTCTTTCTCCGCCAGGGCGGCAAAGGAGCCGTAGTACAAGTTGATGTAGTTCCCCAGAAGATCGTCACAATACTCCCCCAGGATGTACATCTCTCCCTCCGGGAACTCGGGGTCCGGCACCGATTCCTCCAGCAGGTTCACCCCGCCGTTGAGTCCGTCGAACAGCGCTTCCGGGATGGCGTCCGCAAAATCGTCCAGAATACAGTTGACCTCGTCGATGGATAAGATCATGGACACATCTCCTCTCCCATGTCCGGGTCAGCCCTTCGGCACCTGCCGCATGGACAGGCTGATACGTTTCTTCTTCTCGTCCACTTCCAGAACCACCACTTTTACAATATCGCCCACAGAGACCACCTCAGAGGGGTGCTTGATGAACTTGTCCGCCACCTGGGAGATATGGACCAGGCCGTCCTGATGGACGCCGATGTCCACGAACACACCGAAGTCGATGACGTTCCGCACCGTGCCTGTCAACACCATGCCGGGCTTCAGGTCCTTCATCTCCAATACGTCGGTGCGGAGAATGGGCTTGGGCAGGTCGTCCCGGACGTCCCGGCCGGGCTTCATTAGCTCCGCCGCGATATCCAGCAGAGTAGGCTCTCCCACGCCGCAGGCCTGGGCAGCCTTTCCCCAGCCCATAGCCTGTACCTTGGCGGGCAGGTCGCCGATTTTTCCCGCCGCCACGTCCTGCAGGGTGTAGCCGCTCAGATTCAGCAGCTTCTCCGCCGCGCCGTAGCTCTCCGGATGAACAGCGGTATTGTCCAGCACGGACTTGCTCTCCGGCACCCGGAGGAAACCCGCGCACTGCTCAAAGGCCTTGGGGCCCAGCTTGGGTACCTTTAAGATCTGTTTCCGGCTGGTGAACGCGCCGTTTTCCTCCCGGTATTTCACCACATTTTTGGCCGTGGTACCATTCAGCCCCGCCACATAGGTCAGCAGAGAGGGGGAAGCGGTGTTCACATCCACGCCTACAGCATTGACACAGTCCTCCACCACGCCGGAGAGGGCCTCGTCCAGCCGCTTCTGTGGCATATCGTGCTGATACTGCCCCACGCCGATGGCCTTGGGTTCAATCTTCACCAGCTCCGCCAGAGGATCCTGAAGCCGTCGGGCAATGGACACAGCGGAGCGGAGGTTCACGTCATACTGAGGGAACTCCTCTGCCGCCAGCGGGCTGGCGGAGTACACGGAGGCGCCGGCCTCGGAGACGATCATGTAGCTGACATGGGCGCCGGCCTCGTTGACCTGACGGATCAGCTCCACCGCCATCTGCTCCGTCTCCCGGCTGGCGGTACCGTTGCCGATGGCGATGTGCTCCACGTTATGTTTTTTGATGAGCTTGGCCAACGTGGCAATGGCCTCGTTTTTCTGCCGCTCGCCGTAGGTGGGATAGACCACCGCGGTGTCCAACACCTTTCCGGTGCCGTCCACCACCGCCACCTTACAGCCCATGCGGTAGCCAGGGTCCAGTCCCATGGTGACCTTTCCCTTCACCGGGGGCTGCAGAAGCAGAGGCTTCAGATTCAGGGCAAACTGGCCGATAGCTCCCTCGTTGGCATCGTCTGTCAGGGTACTGCGGATCTCCCGCTCCAGGGAGGGAAACAGCAGACGGTCATAGGCGTCCTCCGCCGCGGTCTTGACGAACTCCATGGCGGCGGAGCCGGGCACCACCACCATCCGGCGGACAGTCTGCAGCGCCAGCTCCCGGTCCATCTCCACGCTGACCTTCAGCTTTTCCTCTTTCTCGCCCCGGTTGATGGCCAGTACCTGATGCCCCTGAAGCTTCCGCACAGGCTGGGTATAGTCGTAGTACAAGCGGTACACCGTGTCCTCATCGGTGGCGGCCACAGAGCGCAGATCGGCATGGCTCATCAGCAGCGCCCGCAGGCGCTTGCGCAGCTCCGCGTCGTCGCTGATCTGCTCGGCGATAATATCGTTCGCGCCAGCCAGGGCGTCCTCCGCCGTCTCCACACCTTTCTCAGAACCAATATATTTAGCTGCCTCCGCCAAAGGCTCGGGGCAGTCGGACTCTTGGGCGAACAGCACCGCCGCCAGAGGCTCCAGGCCCTTCTCCCTGGCGATGGTGGCCCGGGTGCGGCGCTTTTGCTTGTAGGGCCTGTAAAGGTCTTCCACCTCCGCCAGGGTCTGGGCTCCGTCGATGGCAGCGGACAACTCCTCCGTCAGCTTTCCCTGGTCGGCAATGGATTTTTTCACAGCCTCCCGCCGCTCCTGCAGACCCCGGAGATAGTTCAGCCGTTCCTCCAGGGTGCGCAGAGAGGTATCGTCCATGGCACCGTGAAGCTCCTTGCGGTAACGGGCAATGAAAGGGATGGTGTTCCCTTCGTCCAGCAGTCGGACCACATTCTCCACATGCTCCGGCCGCTTGTCTAATTCTTTTGCGATGGTTTGAATGATTGTCTCCATGTGTGGTTCCTTTCCGGTGATAAGCGGCTGCCGTCCCGGCAGCCGCTTTACAGATATGCGTTTACTCTTTCTCCGACTCTTTCTGGGCTCGCAGCTCCGCCATATGGACGGCGGCTTCCTCGGCGGCGTAGTCCTCCTTGCCCTTGGGAATCAGGACGTTCAGGACGATGGCCAGCAGGGCGGCAGGCACGATACCGCTGCCGCCGAACACCAAATTGATGTTGGTACCCAGGCCTGTGATGGCACCGGAAGTGGCGCCCAGGCCGTATCCCACACCAAGGGCCACAGAGACGATGGTAATGACCCGGCTGGTAATTCCGTGCTTGGTGATGAGCTGGATGCCGGAGATGGCAATGGATGAGAACATCATGACGGCGGCGCCGCCCAGCACCGGCTGGGGCATGATGGACACCACGGCGGCCAGCTTGGGGCTGAGGCCGCACAGTACCAGGAAGATGGCGCCCACGGCCAGGGCAAAGCGGTTGACCACCTTGGTCATGGCCACCAGGCCCACGTTCTGGGAGAAGGAGGTGTTGGGCAGGACGCCAAACAGCGCGGCGAAGGTGGAGCCCAGGCCATCACAGGTGACGGCGCCGGACAGCTCCTTGTCCGTGGCCTCTCGGCCCATGCCGCCCTCGATACAGCCGGCGGTGTCGCCCACGGTCTCCACGGCGGTGACGATGAACATGATGCAGATGGGGATGATGGCCGCCACTTCAAAGGTGGGCTTTACCGGCAGCAGGGACGGGATGGAGAACCATGCGGCATTCCCGATCTTGGACCAGTTCAGCACCCAGGCCTTGGTATATTCCACACCCTCGGCGTTGATGGCGGTGTGAGGCAGGACGGCACCCAGGATGGCGCAGAGGATATAGCCGAAGATGATGCCGAATAGAATGGAGGAGGTGGAGGTAATGCCCTTGGTGAAGTGCTTCAGTGCCACGATCACCACCAGCACGGCAAAGGCCACGGCCAGATTCTCCAGGGAGCCGAAGTCCTTGGCACCGGATCCGCCGGCGAAGGAGTTGACACCCACGGAGATCAGGCTCAGACCGATGGCCAGCACCACGGTGCCGGTGACCACCGGCGGAAACAGCTTACGCAGGGGCTTGATGAAAAAGCCCAGTACCGTCTCAAAGAGACCGCCGATGATAGAGGCTCCCAGAATGGCGCCGTAAGCTATCACGCCTCCGCCCATGGTGGCGGCCACGCTCTTCATGACTCCCAGGAAACCGGAGCTGGTACCCATGATGATGGGCACCTTGCCGCCGATAGGACCGATGGCGTACAGCTGAACCAGTGTCACCAGGCCCGCCACCAGCATGGCGTTCTGTAGCAGGGTCACATACAGATCCGGCTCGTCGGCGATGATGCCGCAGGCGCCGCAGATGATGATCAGCGGCGCCAGGTTGCCCACGAACATAGCCAGCACATGCTGGATGCCCAGGGGGATGGCGTGCTTCAGGGGGATGCGGCCCTCAAACTCGTAAGGGCTGGTGTAGGCCTGCGTTTTCCTCTCTTTCATTGGTCCTTCCTCTCTTCTCCTGTTATTCGCTCAGCCGTATATCATATCCGGAAACCTGATCAGCGTTTGCCGGAATCCCGGAGGGACAGGGTCTGCGCCGCCGGTTTGCCGCAATTGCTCCGCTTTTTTATAGTGTGCGCACATCCGCCTGCTGAAAAGCTATCTTTATTTATGGTACAGCTTTTTTGTCTCGTACCGGGGCTCGCAGGTAACGTTGATGCCCAGTCCTTTCAGCAGCTTGGCGTCCACCTCGCTGAGGATCACGGTGAAGTGGGCGTCGCAGCCCCGGAGCTTGGGCAGCTGCTGCTGGGCCAGCTCCGCCAGGGGATTGGTCAGGGCGGAGATGGTCAGGGCCATCAGCACCTCGTCGGTGTGGAGCCGGGGATTTTTGTGGCCCAGATACCGGGTCTTGAGATTGCACACCGGCTCCAACACCTGGGCGGAGATCAGCTCGAACTGGTCGTCGATGCCGCCCATGGCCTTCAGAGCGTTCAGCAGCAGCGCCGACGCAGCCCCCAGGGTATCGGAGGTCTTGCCGGTGACCAGACGGCCATTGGGCAGCACCATGGCGCCCGCGGGGCCGTTGGTGGTCTCCGCTTTCAACAGGGCGGCGGACACCGCCGGGCAAATATCAGGCGTCACCCCCGCCTGCCGCATCACCAGCTCCAGCTTCCGCACCGGCTCATCGCCGCACTTTCCCTGGATGCGCTCCACGCAGGCGGTGTAGTACCGCCGCAGGATCTCCCTCTGAGAGGCGGCGCGGCAGATGGCGTCGTCCACAATGCAGTTCCCCGCCATGTTCACGCCCATGTCCGTGGGTGACTGGTAGGGAGACTTGCCCTGGATCTTCTCAAAGATAGCGTTGAGCACCGGAAAGATCTCCACGTCCCGGTTGTAGTTGACAGCAGTCTTTCCGTAGGCCTCCAGGTGGAATGGATCAATCATGTTCACGTCATTGAGATCCGCCGTGGCGGCCTCATAGGCCAGGTTCACCGGATGCTTCAGGGGCAGGTTCCAGATGGGGAACGTCTCAAATTTGGCGTACCCGGCGGTAATGCCCCGCTTGTGGTCGTGGTACAGCTGACTCAGACAGGTGGCCATCTTGCCGCTGCCGGGCCCTGGCGCCGTCACCACGACCAGGGATCGGGTTGTCTCAATGTAGTCGTTCTTCCCCAGGCCCTCGTCGCTGACAATGTGGGGCACGTCGGAGGGATAGCCCGCGATGGGATAATGGCGGTAGCAGCGGATTCCCAGAGATGTCAGCCGCTTCAAAAAGGCGTCCGCCGCGGCCTGGCCGTTGTACCGGGTCAGCACCACGCTGCCCACGTACAGATCCATGCCTCGGAAGATATCAATAAGCCTCAGCACATCGTCGTCATAGGTGATACCCAGGTCGCCCCGGATTTTATTTTTCTCGATGTCCGCCGCGTTGATGGCAATGACAATCTCCACGTCCTCCTTCAGCTTCAGCAGCATCCGCATTTTGCTGTCCGGTTCAAAGCCCGGGAGCACCCGGGATGCGTGGTAATCGTCGAACAGCTTGCCGCCGAACTCCAGATACAGCTTGCCTCCAAACTGTGCGATACGGCGTTTGATCTGCTCTGACTGGGTTGTGAGATACTTTTGATTATCAAATCCAATTCCTGTCATATGGTATACGACCCCTCTTCGTATTTTTCCGACAAAAGTATATCATATCTCCCCCGCTTTGGGAAGAACAGAGTTTTCCTGTCTCCCCTTTCTTCGCGGCGGACAGTCCTCCGCCAAAAGGTTGACCTATTAGGAAAATTTATCGTCGATATTATGAGTTTGTACTTTACTTATACAGAATCTCCCTATATAATGATTAAGGTTGGGCATTTCCGCCCTCCAAAGTCCTGTAAATCAAACCGGGAGGTTTTTTAGTATGTCTAACTGCGCGATTGTTGGCATCAACTGGGGTGACGAGGGAAAGGGCCGCATGGTGGATCTGATCACTCAGGATTACGATGTGGTCATCCGCTATCAGGGCGGCGGCAACGCCGGCCACACCGTTATCAATGAGTACGGCAAGTTTGCCCTGCATCTGCTGCCCTCCGGCATCTTCCGCAAGGGCGTGGTGAACGTGCTGGGCAACGGCGTGGCTCTGGACCCGGAAAGCCTGTGGGTCGAGATGGAGGACGTCCGCTCCAAGGGCGTAGCCATTACTCCGGAGAACCTGAAGATCAGTGACCGGGCCTCCCTGCTGCTGCCCTGGCACCGGGATTTGGACGGCCTGGAGGAGGCCCGTCTGGCGGACAAGAAGTATGGCTCCACTAAGCAGGGAATTGCCCCCTTCTACTCTGACAAGTTCCAGAAGAAAACCATCCAGGCCGGTGAGCTGCTGTATCCCGAGCATCTGAAGCAGCACCTGGTGGACCTGCTGGAGTGGAAGAACCTGACTCTCCAGAAGGTTTACGGCGCCAAGGGTTATACCATGGAGGAGATGCTGGCCTGGTTCGAGAACTATGGTGAGAAGATCAAGCCCTACGTCTGCAACACCACCTCCTTCCTGCGGGACGAGCAGAGAGCCGGCAAAAAATTCCTGTTCGAGGCCCAGCTGGGTTCCCTGCGGGATCTGGACTACGGCATCTATCCCTACACCACCTCCTCCAACCCCATTGCCGCTTATGCCCCCGTTGGCTCCGGTATGCCCTCTGTCAAGCTGGACGAGATCGTGGGCGTGGTAAAGGCCTACTCCTCCTGCGTGGGTGAGGGTCCCTTTACCTGCGAGTGGTTCGGCGAGGAGGCGGACAAGCTCCGGGAGGCCGGCGCGGAGTACGGCGCCAAGACCGGACGCCCCCGCCGGGTGGGCCCCATCGACCTGGTCGCCACCCGCTACGGTGTGGAGTGCCAGGGTGCCACCAACATCGCCCTGACCAAGCTGGACGTGCTGGACTATATGGATCAGATTCCCATCTGCGCCCACTATGAGCTGAATGGGGAGCAAACAGACGAGTTCCCCTTCCCCGCCATTCTGTCCGAGGCCAAGCCGGTAATGGAGTATGTCCCCGGCTGGAAGTGCGACATCTCCGGTGTCCGGAAGTGGGAGGATCTGCCCCAGGCGGCACGGGACTATGTGGAGCTGGTGGAAAAGGCCATCGGCTGCCATATCGGCTATGTGTCCGTGGGTCCGGAGCGGGACTCCATCATCATCCGATAACTCCTTAGGAGGGGAGCAGGCTCCCCTCTTAACCACCCCACCACCAGTGACATCGGTCACTGGCGAACGCCGCCTCCGGCGGCTGAGTCAACGTATTTTCGCCACGTACATGCCGCGGCGAAAATGATTTCCATCTTTTTTCGCCTCCGGCGAAAATCCTGTGAAACCAAAGGAGGCGCCTTTCGGCGCCTCCTTACTTTTGAAACGAAGAAAGGTTGACCTTACATGTCCAAAGACCGTTATGAATCCCCTCTGGCGTCCCGGTACGCCTCCGATTTTATGCTGCACCTGTTCTCCGCCGACAAACGCATCCAGACCTGGCGCCGGTTGTGGGTGGCCCTGGCCCGGGCAGAGCACAACCTGGGTCTGCCCGTCACCAGTGAGCAGGTGGCGGATCTGGAGGCCCATATCACCGACATTGACTATGACATGGCCGCCCAGCGGGAGAAAGAAGTCCGCCACGACGTCATGGCCCATGTGTACACTTACGGCAAAGCGGCCCCCTCTGCCGCCGGTATCATCCATCTGGGTGCCACCAGCTGCTATGTCACCGACAACGCCGACCTCATCATCTACCGGGAAGGCCTGCGGTATCTGCGGGGCGAGCTGATCGCCGTGCTGTCCAACCTGTCCAAATTTGCCCGTCAGTACAAGGCCACCCCCACTCTGGGCTACACCCACTATCAGCCCGCTCAGTTGGTGACTGTGGGTAAACGGGCCACGCTGTGGATGCAGGATCTGCTGGCTGACCTGGAGGAACTGGACTTTGTGCTGGAGAACATGAAGTTCCTGGGCTGCCGGGGCACCACCGGTACCGAGGCCAGCTTCATGGACCTGTTTGAGGGCGACGGCACCAAGATTGACGAGATGAACCGTCAGATCTCCGCCGAGTTCGGCTTTGACAAGTGCTTCCCTGTCTGCGGCCAGACCTATCCCCGGAAGGTGGACAGCCGCATCCTGAACTGCCTGAGCTCCATCGCCCAGAGCTGCTACCGCATGGCCAACGACATCCGCCTGCTCCAGCACGACCGGCAGGTGGAGGAGCCCTTTGAGAAGAATCAGATCGGCTCCAGTGCCATGGCCTATAAGCGCAACCCCATGCGGTCCGAGCGCATCTGCTCCCTGAGCCGCTACCTGATGGCCGACGCCATGAACGCGCCCATGACCGCCTCCGTCCAATGGCTGGAGCGGACGCTGGACGACTCCGCCAACCGCCGGATCTCCATGCCCGAGGGCTTCCTGTGCGCCGACGCCATTCTGCGCCTGGCCCAGAATGTCACCGACGGCCTCCACGTCAACGAGAAGGTTGTGGACGCCACTGTCCGGGAGTACCTGCCCTTCATCGCCACGGAGAATCTAATGATGGAGGCCGTGAAACGGGGCGGCAACCGCCAGGAGCTCCACGAGATCATCCGCACCTGCTCCATGGCAGCCACGGCCAAAATGAAGGAGGGCGAAAAGTGCGACCTTCTCTCCCGCTTGGCGGCGGAGCCTGCCTTCGGCATGACTGAGGCGGAGATGGAAGCTGTCCTGACCCCCAGCGCCTACATTGGCCGGTGCCCGGATCAGGTGGAGGCGTTCCTGGTCCAGGTGGAACCCCTCCTGGCCGATGCCTCGGAGGAAAAGCCGGAAATCAACCTGTAACTTGCAAAAAAGCCGCCGAAAGCCGACATCTGTCGCTCTCCGGCGGCTTTTCCTCGTTTTTTTGCCCATAGTACACGGAAAAATTGCAGGTACTACCCTTTTGTTTTTGGTAAATTTGACGTTGACAGAACGGCTGCCGCAGTGATAAACTGCTAACATCAATCAGGTGATTGAATTGAAAATCCGACATCGACAAAGGCGTTGATGGAGAAAAGTACCGCAGACGTTCCGTATCAGTGAGCGGGAGACAGTGGAAACCCCGTACAAAGAATCTGCGCGAAGAACACTCCGTAGCTGCAATCTGAACACGGGGAACCGTCAGTAAGTGCGACGAGTTGTGATCGTTACATCACACGGGCTTGTTGGAGCCTTGAAGGTGATGGTCGTAAGACCATAAGTTAGGTGGCACCGCGGATAGCAGCTATTCGTCCTAAAATTTAGGATGTAGCTGCGTTTTTTATACCATTTTCAGTTTCCTGAAGATGGCAATATTCGGAGGTGCTTTTATTTATGTGCGCAATCATGGGTTTTTCCACGAAAGATCTGAGCAAAGAGGAGTTCCAGCAGTATTTTGACCGTACCATATCCCGCGGTCCCGATATGAGCCGCATCATTGAGACCAAATCCGGCTACCTGTGCTTCCACCGCCTGTCCATCATGGGTTTGACGGAGGCCGGTATGCAGCCCTTTGAGCTGGACGGCGATTATGTGGTCTGCAATGGCGAGATCTACGGTTTCCGCCCCGTCAAGCGGCAGCTGATGGAGAAGGGCTACCAGTTCAAGAGCGGCAGCGACTGTGAGGTTCTGCTCCCCATGTTCCATGAGTACGGCCTGAGCATGTTCTCCCGTCTGGACGCTGAGTTCGCTCTCATTATCTACGATTCCATGACTGATTCTCTCATTGCCGCCCGGGACCCCATCGGCATCCGGCCCCTGTATTACGGCTATGACAAGAGCGGCAGCATCATTTTCGCCAGCGAGGCCAAAAACCTGGTGGGCCTGTGCGCGGAAATCTTCCCCTTCCCTCCCGGCCATTACTACGCCTACGGCAAGTTTATCCGCTACGCGGATCTGACCACTGTCAGCTCCTACAGCAAGGACGATCTGGAGACCGCATGCAAGAAGATCCGCGATAAGCTGATCGCCGGCGTGGACAAACGGCTGGATGCCGACGCTCCTTTGGGCTTCCTTCTCTCCGGTGGTCTGGACTCCTCACTGGTGTGTGCCATTTCCTCCCTGATTTTGGGCAAGAAGATCCGAACCTTTGCCATTGGCATGGATCAGGACGCCATTGATTTGAAATACGCCCGCGAGGTTGCCGATTTCATCGGTGCCGACCACACCGAGGTCTTTATGACCCGTGAGGACGTGATCCGTTCTCTGCCCGAGGTCATCGCCATGCTGGGCACCTGGGACATTACCACCATTCGTGCCAGCATGGGCATGTATCTGTGCTGCAAGGCCATCCACGAGCAGACGGATATCCGGGTGCTGATGACCGGCGAGATCTCCGACGAGCTGTTTGGCTATAAATACACCGACTTTGCCCCCAGCCCCGAGGCCTTCCAGCAGGAGGCCAAAAAGCGGGTGGATGAACTCCATATGTACGATGTGCTGCGGGCGGACCGCTGCATCTCCGTCAACTCCCTTGAAGGCCGGGTTCCCTTCGGCGACCTGGATTTCGTGAAGTATGTTATGAGCATTGATCCCAAGTTGAAGGTCAACACCTACGATATGGGCAAGTACCTGCTGCGCCACGCTTTTGAGAAGGATCACCTGCTGCCTGACGACATCCTGTGGCGTCAGAAGGCCGCTTTCTCCGACGCCGTGGGACACTCCATGGTGGACGATCTGAAGGCCTACGCGGAGGAAAAGTACACCGACGAGGAGTTTGAGACCCTCCGCCGCAAGTACGACTACTGCACTCCCTTTACCAAGGAGAGCTTGCTGTACCGGGAGATTTTCGAGCAGTACTATCCCGGCCAGGCCCGGATGATTAAGGACTTCTGGATGCCCAACAAAGAGTGGGAGGGCTGCAACGTCAACGACCCCTCTGCCCGCGTCCTGTCCAATTACGGAGCCAGCGGCAAGTGATCTCCCCGTTTTCCCGGCCCCCTCGTTTTTCTCAAAATATGTTTTCAGCACCCCTTTGATGAAATACCACAAACTATTAGAAATATAGGAGGGTAAATATTATGAGCACACCCATGAAGCTTCCCGAGCTGTTCGGAAGCATGGTCTTTAATGAGGAGACCATGAAGGAGCGCCTCTCTTCCGCATCCTATGGTGCCTGGAAGAAATGCATCACCGACGGCACTTCCCTGGATATTGGCACCGCCAACGAAATCGCCGAGGCCATGAAGCAGTGGGCCGTGGAAAAGGGCGCTACTCACTTCACTCACTGGTTCCAGCCCATGACCGGCGTCACCGCTGAGAAGCACGACAGCTTCATCTCCCCCGTGGGCGGCGGCAAGATCATTATGGAGTTCTCCGGCAAGGAGCTGGTCCGCGGCGAGCCCGATGCCTCCTCCTTCCCCTCCGGCGGTCTGCGCGCCACCTTTGAGGCTCGCGGCTATACCGCATGGGACCCCACCTCCTTTGCTTTCATCAAGGAGGGGTCCCTGTGCATTCCCACCATTTTCTGCTCTTACTCCGGTGAAGCCCTGGACAAGAAAACCCCTCTGCTGCGCTCTATGGACGAGGTTTCCCGTCAGGCCATTCGTATTCTGCGCCTGTTCGGCGATACCGAGACCAAGCGTGTCACCGCTCAAGTTGGCCCCGAGCAGGAGTATTTCCTGATTGACAAAGAGGACTACGCCAAGCGCAAGGACCTGCGGATGACCGGCCGTACTCTCTTCGGTGCCAAGCCGCCCCGCGGCCAGGAGCTGGAGGATCATTACTTCGGCGCTATCCGGCCCCGGGTTGCCGCCTACATGAAGGACTTGGACGAGGCACTGTGGGCTCTGGGTGTACTGTCCAAGACCAAGCACAATGAGGTCGCCCCCTGCCAGCATGAGATGGCCCCCATTTATTCCGACGCCAACACCGCCTGCGATCACAACCAGCTGGCCATGGAGATGATGAAGAAGGTGGCCGAGAAGCATGGTCTGGTCTGTCTGCTTCACGAGAAGCCCTTCGCCGGCGTCAACGGCTCCGGCAAGCATGACAACTGGTCCCTGTGCACCGATACCGGCAAGAACCTGTTCAAACCCGGCTCCACTCCCAGCCAGAACGCCCAGTTCCTGCTGTTCCTGGCCGCCTTTATCAAGGGCGTTGACGAGTATCAGGACTTCCTCCGGGCCACCGTGGCCTTCCCGGGCAATGACCACCGCCTAGGTGCGCAGGAGGCTCCTCCCGCTATCATCTCCATCTTCCTGGGCGACGACCTGAATGGCGTTGTGGAGTCCATCATCAAGGGTACCGAGTACAAGGACGCCGGCAAGCGCACTCTGGAGATCGGCGTGGATGTACTGCCCTCCATTCCTCAGGACAACACTGACCGGAACCGGACCTCTCCCATGGCCTTCACCGGCAACAAGTTTGAGTTCCGCGCCCTGGGCTCCTCACAGTCCATCTCCGGCCCCAATATTGCTCTGAACACCATCATGGCTGAGGAACTGATGCAGTTCGCCGACGTTCTGGAGACCTCCTCCGACTTCCAGGGCGACCTGCAGAAGCTCATCAAGAAGGTCTTCACCGAGCATCAGCGCATCATCTTCAACGGCAACGGCTATGATGACGCTTGGGTTACTGAGGCTGAGAAGCGCGGCCTGTGCAATCTGAAATCCACCGCTGAGGCTCTGCCCGCCTATATCGCCCCCAAGAATGTGGATCTGTTCGTCAAGCACGGCATCTACACCAAGGAAGAGGTTCAGGCCCGCTATGAAATCCATGTGGAGAACTACACCTCTGTGATCTCCATTGAAGCCCATACCATGATCGACATGATCAAGCACGATATCCTGCCCGCCGTCTCCGGCTATGCCACTGACCTGTGCGAGCGCGCCGACAGCAAGGAGTCCTCCGGGGTGTCCTGTAAGTATGAGAAGACCACCGCCGCTCAGATTGCCCAGCTGACTGACGATCTGATGGACGCCTGCTCCAAGCTGGAGGGCGACGTCTCCGCTATCCCCGCTGACGCCAAAGAGGCCATGGTATACAGCCACGGCACTGTCGTCGCCGACATGGCTGCCGCCCGTACTATCGCCGATCAGCTGGAGACCCTGACCGCCACCGAGTATTGGCCGTTCCCCGTGTACAGCGATATGCTGTTCTATGTGTAATACTTAATAAGCTCCCTCTTCAACAATTTCCGCTGTTCAGCAAATCAGCCGTGTGTCTTCCAACACACGGCTGATCTGCGTTCAGGCGTCTATTCGTTCTATAACACCATTTATACAAGATAGGGAAAGCTCAGAGCCGCGAGGGCAGTGATCAGACCGCACAGGCCCATGGCAAGACCGCTCATGGCCCCCTCTGTTTCCCCCATCTCCAGGGCCTTGGCGGTACCCATAGCGTGGCTGCAGGCTCCCATTCCCAGTCCCACGGCCATAGGGTCCTTTATCCGGAACAGCTTGATCAGAATCGGTGCGCTCAGGTTGCCCAGAATTCCAGTAAAGATCACCGCCGCCACGGCGATGGAGACAATGCCGCCGTTCCCGCCGGCCACTGCGGAGGCGATGGGGGTGGTGACGGACTTTGGCAGCAAGGACAATGTCAGCGCCCGGTCCAGTCCGAACATCCTGCACATGAGCAGGATGCTGCCCACTGACACGGCCACTCCTACCACGCAGCCTACCAGCACCGGCAGCCAGTACTTTTTCAAAAGATCTATCTTGGCGTAAATGCTCACCGCCAAACAGGCCGTGGCGGGCCCCATAAACAGATTAATCAGGCTGCCTCCCTGGTTGTAGCTGTCATAGGAAATACCGAGAATTTTCAGCACCGCGATGATCAGCAGTCCCGACACCAAAAGATTATTACAGATCACCAATCCCGTCTTTTTCTGGAGCTTTGTCCCCAGCCAATAGGCCGCCGCCGACAAGGCGACGCCGAAATAGGCGGATTCCGTCAGTGCGTTCACTTAGCTCTCTCCTTCCTGTTCATCCATTTCACGGTCAGCTTCACCGCCCAAACTGTTGCTCCGTAAGTCAGTATCATGGACACGGTGCAAACGGTGATAAACGCCGCTGCGTTTTCCCAAATGATATCTGCGTAGTTCATAATACTCACCACAGCGGGAAGGAAGAAAAAGGGCAGGTTTCCCAACAGAAAATCTGATTTCTCCTGGATGTGCTCCACCCTGATTACCTTCAGCAGCAACAGAATCAGCAGCAAAATCAAGCCGATCACACTGGCCGGAAAGGAAAAGGGCAACGCCTGCTCAATGCACTGGCTGAGCCAGCAGACCCCAAAAACAATACCGATTTGGCCGAGGATTTTCAAAAGAGACTCCACCTTTCTTTTGTCAGACGCGGCGTGCCATGAAAACGCCAGCAATCGCTCTCTATTTTAAGGAGGCGCCCTTTGGAAGTCAAACAAAACCTGATTTTTTTGTGGAGTTTCTCCAGATTTCGGCAAATTAGGTCAAGACTTTCATTAAAACTCCGGTATCCTTGTGAATTTTACTTCCCCTCCCACCTCCTCGGTTTCCTCAGAAAATTTTACTTGAATTTCCGAAATTACCGCTTGCCCCTCACTTCCGTCCCATGATATACTGAATTCAGTTTTGAAGTCTTACTTCGGAGGTGCACTTTGCAGAAAAGAAGCCACAAGCTCCTGGCCCAGACACTGCTGGAAGGCTTTGATGGGTTTCAGAAGAGACGATTTGAACTTGCCTTTTTGTTTGGCTCTTTTCAGCCGGACTGCAACCCCTTTTCCTACCTGAAGGGCTCCCTATGTGCCAGAAAATTTATGGGCCACAATTTCTCCAACTCCCGGCCGTATATTTACCATCATATCCTCCGTCTCCAGCGCCGGACCCACTGGACCTGCTGGCAATACTATACGCTGGGCAAGCTGACCCACTATGTGGCGGATGCCTTTACCTTCCCCCACAACGACACCTATCCCGACTCCCTGCTGGAGCATCGCCGGTATGAGGATGAGCTGCGCTGCCAGTTCGCCCAGTATTTGAGCGGCTGTAATCTGCCTCATTCCCGTTCCTGGAACAATGTGGGTGATGTTCTTGACCGCCTGCATCGCCAGTATCTCTCTGTCCAGTCCAACAGCCTGCGGGACGCGCGTTTTATTCTGGCTGCCAACTGCCTGCTGATGGCCTCTGTGCTTCCAGAGGTTCTGTAACCCCAGCTGTTTTTATGAAATATACTTAAATTAACTCGTTATTTTCCAGGATCATTTGTTAATACTAACAGTTTCCTTTTTTATCGCATTATGTTATGCTTTAAACATCTAAAGAGCATAGGAGTTCCTTTACTATGATCAACATCGCCCGCGCAGCCGAATACCGCTACTTTAGCTTTACCTACTTTACGGGTAAGGCTTATCTCGGTTTGGCTGAAAGCGTGGATGCTTGAATCAGGAATTGTCAAAGCTCATTGCGCGTGACGACCTGCAGCTGAACCAGCTGCAGGTCTTTTTTCATTCATCCTTTTTTTGAATTTTTAGGAGGCATTGATTATGATCGTCATTCTGAAACAAAATCCCAACAAAGACCAACTGGATAGTCTGGTTTCCTGGCTGCAGGACAAGGGCATTACCATCCATACCAGCATCGGCGAGGCCCACACCATCCTGGGTCTGGTAGGTGACACTTCCAAGCTGGACATCGACCTGATCGCCGGACTGGACATCGTGGATGATGTAAAGCGCGTCCAGGAGCCCTACAAAAACGCAAACCGGAAATTTCACCCCGAGGACACGGTCATCAAGGTAGGCAACACCCAGATCGGCGGCGGCAATCTGACTCTGATGGCCGGCCCCTGCTCCGTGGAATCCGAGGAGCAGGTTGTGACCATCGCCAAGGCCGTGAAGGCCAGCGGCGCCACTATGCTTCGCGGCGGCGCGTTCAAACCCCGCACCTCCCCCTACTCCTTCCAGGGTCTGGGAGAGACCGGTCTGAAATATCTGGAGATCGCCAAGCAGGAGACTGGTCTGCCCATCGTCACCGAGCTGATGGATCTGAGCCAGCTGCCCCTGTTCAAGAATGTGGACGTCATTCAGATTGGCGCCCGGAATATGCAGAACTTCGATCTGCTCAAAGCTGTCGGCCATCAGGATAAGCCCGTGATGATCAAGCGTGGTATGTCCGCCACCTATGAGGAATGGCTGATGAGCGCTGAATACGTTATGTCCGGCGGCAATGAGAACGTCATTCTCTGTGAGCGCGGTATTCGGACCTTTGAGTCCTACACCCGCAACACCCTGGATCTGGCGGCCATTCCCGTTCTGCGGAAGCTGACCCACCTGCCCATTATCATCGACCCCAGCCACGCCACCGGCAAGAGCTGGCTGGTGGAGCCCCTGGCCATGGGCGCCGTGGCTACTGGCTGTGACGGCCTGCAGATCGAGGTCCACAATGACCCGGCTCATGCCCTGTGTGACGGTCCCCAGTCTCTGAAGCCCGAGGTGTTCGATCCCTTGGCCCGCAAGCTGCTGAAGCTGCATGAAATGATGAAGACTCTGGAGGCGTAACCATGAATGTGGGTATTGTGGGCCTGGGCCTGATTGGCGGTTCCATGGCCAAGAGCATTAAAAGCCGCACCGCTCATACGGTGTGGGGGGTTGACCTGGACAATGAGACTATGACCCTGGCCAGGATGTGCGGCGCCATTGACGCGCCCTTGACAGATGGAAATCTGCCCCGGTGTGATATCATTCTGATTGCCATCCGCCCCCAGGCTGCCATTAACTGGGTTCAAAATCACGCGGATAAGATCGCCCGATCAGCCATCCTGGTGGATCTGTGCGGCGTAAAGCGGGTGGTGGTGGCGGCTATGGCTCCCATTGCCGCCAGCCACGGCTTCTCTTATATCGGCGGCCATCCCATGGCCGGCAGGGAACGGGGCGGTTTCACCTCTTCCACTGATGATCTGTATGTGGGTGCCTCCATGATCCTGACGCCGGACGACCACACGGATATGCCCCTGCTGGAAACTTTAAAGACCTTTTTCCTGGATATTGGCTTTGCCGGCCTGACCCTATCCACGCCGGAGGAGCATGACCGCATCATCGCTTACACCTCTCAGCTGGCCCACATCGCCTCCAGCTCCTACATCAAGTCTCCTGAGGCCCAGCGCCGCCGGGGCTTCTCCGCCGGCAGCTTCCGGGATATGACTCGGGTCGCCCGGCTGGACGAGGATATGTGGACGGAGCTGTTTCTGGATGACGCTGATTACCTGACCACGGAGCTGGACATTCTGATCCAGCATCTGACGGAATACGCTGACGCCCTGAAGGCCCGGGATGCCCAAAAGCTCCACGACTTACTGAAGGATGGCCGGGAAAAGAAGGCCACGGCGGGTGGAAACTGAACCCTAAGGGGGCTTTGTCCCCCTTAGCCACAAACCGGACTTTGTCAGAATCTATTGCGTGTCTGCGCCTCACTGGATGCGGCTTTCTTCGGCCCTCTTTCTGCCGCCACGGCAGAGAAATTGTTTATAAGGATGTACCGTTATGTCTGATTCCATCAAAACCATTGATATTCATGTCAATCCTTCCTATCAGGTCCACATCGGCAGCGGCTTGCTGCCCCGATGCGGCTCCTATCTGCTGGACGCAGTGGGGATGTGTCATCTGGCCGTGGTGGTGGATTCCACCGTGGCCCCCCTTTACCTGGACACTGTGACGGACAGCCTGCGGGATGCGGGCTATCCGGTGAGCACCTATATCTATCCCGCCGGAGAGGCCCATAAAAATCTGGATACTCTGGCGGATATTTTGGAATTTCTGGCGGCGGAGCATCTGACCCGTTCCGACTGCGTCGTGGCCCTGGGCGGCGGCGTGTGCGGCGACATGGCAGGCTTCGCCGCCGGCTGCTATCTCCGGGGCATCCGTTATGTCCAACTGCCCACCACCTTGCTGTCCGCCGTGGACTCCTCCGTGGGCGGCAAGACCGCCATTGACCTGAAGGCCGGCAAAAATCTGGCAGGCGTGTTCCTCCAGCCTGCCGCTGTCCTCTGTGACACGGACTGCCTGCGCACCCTGCCACCGGAGGTCTTCGCTGATGGTGCTGCCGAGGCCATCAAGACTGGTGTCCTCAGCGACGAGAGCCTGTTCTCTCTGTTCGACACCGACGATCTGCAGGCGGACATCGGAGAGATTGCCGCCCAGTGCATCGCCTTCAAGGGCAGCGTGGTGGAGCAGGATGAACTGGACAACGGACTGCGCCGGACGCTGAACCTGGGTCACACTGCCGGTCACGCCATTGAGAAATGCGCCGGTTTCAGCATCACTCATGGCCACGCTGTGGCCACCGGCATGGTAATCATCGCCCGGGCGGCGGAGAAGCTGGGCTGGTGTGAGGTCCCTTGCGCGGACCGAATCGCCGCCGTGCTGCGGCGAAATCATCTGCCTGTTTCGACAGAATTTTCTGCCGAAGCGCTGGCTGCCACCGCCCTGTCCGACAAGAAGCGCCGGGGCGATACCATCTCCCTGGTAATTCCCCGGAAAATAGGCGACTGTTACATGAAAACGATCCCAGTGACGGAGCTGCAGGCTGTTTTTGCCGCCGGATTGGAGGGTTGACAGCATGGATATCCGGATCACACCCAAAAAGCTCTCCGGTACTGTGACGCCGCCGCCCAGTAAGTCCATGGCCCACCGCCTGATCATTGCGGCCGCCCTGGCATCTGGCACCAGCATCATTCGGAATGTGGCTTTCTCCCAAGATATTGAGGCCACTCTCCGCTGTATGGAGGCTCTGGGCGCTCGTTGGGAGCGTTTGGCCCCGGATGCCGTGCGGGTCGCCGGCGTCGGCCAGACTTCGCCGAAATCCTTTTCACAGTTTCCCCACTTTGATTGCGGAGAGTCCGGCTCCACGTTGCGTTTTCTGATCCCCATCGCCCTGGCGGTGGCAGGCGGTGGCGTGTTCACCGGCCACGGACGGCTGATGGAGCGGCCTCAGAAGCCCTACTTTGACTTGTTTGAAGAAAAAGGCATCGCCTATTCTCTGGAAAGCGGTGTGCTCATCGTGGAGGGCCGGTTGACCCCCGGTGAGTTCCGCCTCCCCGGCAACGTGTCCAGTCAGTTTTTCACCGGGCTACTGTATTCCCTTCCCCTGTTGGACGGCCCTTCCACCATTGTCCCCACTACAAACATCGAGAGCTGGGACTATATCCTGATGACCATGGACACGCTGATAGGCGCCGGTATTTCCGTGGCAGAGCCACGGGAAGGCCGAGATTTCTTCCATATTACACCGTCTGCTTATATGCCCTTTGACCGGGCGGTGGAGACGGACTGGTCCCAGGCGGGTTTCTGGTACACCGCCAAGTCTCTGGGCAATCCGGTGGAGGTTGCCGGGCTGAATCCCACCTCCTCCCAGGGAGATCGGATTGTGGCGGCGCATTCTCTCCGGCTGTCCCGCCCCGGTGACGTGGAGATCGATGTATCCGACTGTCCGGACCTGCTGCCGCCCCTGGCTGTGATGGCGTCCATCCGGCAGGGTACCACCCGGTTCGTCAACGCCGCCCGGCTCCGTATGAAGGAGAGCGACCGTCTGACCACCACCACCAATCTGCTGAATGCCCTGGGAGGCACAGCGGAGGAGGGCGCGGACAGCCTGACAGTCCGGGGTATATCCTGGTTTACCGGCGGCACGGTGGACGGGGCCAACGACCATCGTATCGTCATGGCGGCGGCCATCGCCGCCACCGCCTGTCAGAAACCCGTGACTATTTTGGGTGCTGAGGCGGTTCGGAAATCCTATCCTAACTTTTGGGAGGACTACACGCAGCTGGGAGGTGACATCCATGTCCTCTGAATTTGGTAAGACCCTGAAAATTTCTGTCTTTGGCCAGTCCCACGGCAAGGCCATCGGTGTTGTCATGGACGGGCTGCCCGCCGGAGAGGCCATTGATCTGGAGGAGCTGAATGCTTTTATGGCCCGGCGGAAGCCCGGCAAGAGCCCTCTGTCTACCGCCCGGAAAGAGGCTGACGCCCCCGTTTTCCTCTCAGGCCTGGAAAATGGCGCCACCTGCGGCTTTCCCCTGTGCGCCGTCATTGAGAACGGCGACCAGCACTCTTCCGACTATGAGGAGCTGCGGGATAAACCCCGCCCTGGTCACGCGGATTACACCGCCTGGGTAAAATGGGGTGGAGCGGCGGATATGCGGGGCGGCGGCCATTTCTCCGGCCGGCTGACGGCGCCTCTGTGCATCGCCGGCGGCATCGCAAAGCAGATTCTGGCCCGCCGCGGCATCTATGTGGGGGCACATCTGGCCTCTGTAGGGATGGAAAACGACGAATTCTTCCCCCTGCATCCCCCAAAGGAGCTGTTTGACGCCATAGCCGCAAAAGCCTTCCCCGTGCTGGACGACGAGGCCGGGAAGCGGATGCAGGAGATCATCCTGACCGCCCGAAAGGACGGTGATTCTGTGGGCGGCGTCATTGAATGTGCCGCCATCGGTCTCCCCGCCGGGCTGGGCGATCCCATGTTCGACGGGCTGGAAAACCGTCTGGCATCCGCCCTGTTCGGCATCCCGGCGGTGAAGGGGCTGGAGTTCGGCGACGGCTTTGCGGCAGCCCATTCCCATGGTTCCTGGAACAATGACCCCTTCACAGTGGAAAACGGCGCGGTCGTCACCGCCACCAACCACGCCGGCGGCATTCTGGGCGGTATCACCACCGGTATGCCGGTGACCTTCCGACTGGCCATGAAGCCCACGCCGTCCATCTCCAAGCCTCAGCACACCATCAGTCTTTCTTCCATGGAGGATGCGGAATTGGTGGTTCGCGGCCGTCACGATCCCTGCATCGCCCACCGGGCCGTCCCGGTAGTGGAGGCGGTGACCGCCGCCGTCCTACTGGACATTCTGCTGGAAAACTCATAAATACTATGGATTGATATCTGGAGGGAATCTCAATGGAATTGAATGAAATCCGCAAACAGATCGACTCGGTAGACGACCAGCTGTTGCAGCTGTTTTTACAGCGCATGGAGTTGTCCGAGGAGGTAGCCGCCTATAAAAATGAGCATCATCTACCGATCCTGAACAAGCAAAGGGAGCGGGAAATCCTGGCCAAGGTCACAGAGAAGGCCGGCGAGAAGGAACGCTATGCCTATCACCTGTTCTCCACACTGTTCGAGTTGGCCCGGTCCCGCCAGGCGGAGCTGATCGAAACCCCCACCAAGGTGCGTGCCCAGGTAGAATCCTCCCTTGCCGCTGGCAAGGAGATCTTCCCTCAGACGGGCCTGGTTGCCTGCCAGGGCGTGGAGGGAGCCAACTCCCAGGTGGCCTGTGACAAGCTGCTTCCCCGGGGCAACATTGTCTATGTGAAGAGCTTTGCCGCCGTAGTGGCCGCCGTGGAATCCGGCCTATGCAAATTCGGTGTCCTGCCCATCGAAAACAGCTCCAACGGCTCCGTCCGGGCCGTATACGAGCTGCTGCAGTCCCACAACCTGTCCATTGTGCGCTCCACTCGTCTGTGCATCCGGCATGAGCTGCTGACCCAGCCCGGTGTGAAGATGGAGGATATTACGGAGATCTACTCCCACGAGCAGGCTATCGGTCAATGCTCCAAATTCCTGAATGGCCTCAACGGCGTCCGGGTAGTTCCCTGCGCCAACACCGCCATTGCCGCCAAGATGGTGGCTGAGAGCGGCAGCCGGCATACCGCCGCCATTTCCTCCCACCCCTGCGCGGAGCTGTATGGTCTGGAGTGCCTCAACGACCGCATTCAGGACAGCGACAACAACTATACTCGTTTCATCTGCATTACCAAGGATCCCGCCATCTACGCCGGTGCCAACCGCATTTCCCTGGTCATCGCCTTTGAGAACCGCCCCGGTGCCTTGTATGACATTCTGTCCAAGCTGGCAGCCCTGGACATCAATCTGACAAAGCTGGAGTCTTGCCCTGTGGCCGGCAGCGACTTCGAGTTCATCTTCTTCCTGGAACTGGACGCCTCCGTACAGGATCCCAGTGTTCTGGCCATGCTGGAGGAGATGGAGCGCAGCTGCGCCCAATTCCAGTTCCTGGGCAATTACGCGGAAGTCTAAAATATGGGAGAGAAAATTTACGGCCTGTTGGGCCGAAAACTGGGCCACAGCTGGTCCGTCCCCATCCACGCCGCCCTGGGCAACGGGGACTACCGGCTCATTGAGTTGGAGCCGGAGGAGCTGCAGGTATTTCTTGCCCGCCCTGATATCGGCGGCCTGAATGTTACCATTCCCTATAAGCGGGATGTAATCCCCTATTGCGACGTCATCGACGAGATGGCGAAAACCATCGGCAGCGTGAACACCATTGTCCGCCGGTCGGATGGGAAACTGTACGCCTACAACACGGACGCCGTGGGCTTTTGCTGGATGGCGGAGCGGGCCGGCATCTCTTTCGCTGGAAAGAAAGCGGTGATTCTGGGTAGCGGCGGTGCCTCGCTTACTGCCCAGGCCATGTCCCGCAAGCTGGGAGCAAGAGAGATTGTGGTTGTCTCCCGTTCCGGCCCGGACAACTACAGCAATCTATACCGACACGCAGACGCGGAAATCGTGGTGAACACCACGCCGGTGGGGATGTTCCCCAACACCGGCGCCGCGGCGGTGGATCTGACCATGTTCCCTAAGTGCGAGGGTGTATTGGACGTGATCTACAACCCCCGGCGCACCGCTCTGCTTCTGCAGGCGGAGGCACTGGGCATTCCATGCTCTGATGGCTTGCCCATGCTGGTGGCCCAGGCCACGGCAGCAGAGGAGCGGTTCTTTGACAAAACCATTCCCAGCAGTGAAAACGAGCGGATTCTTGGTATGCTGCGTCAGGAGACCACAAACATCGTCCTTATCGGAATGCCCGGAAGTGGAAAGACAACGGTGGGGGAAGTCTTGGCAAAGCTGACTGGCCGGGAGGCCATTGATGTGGATCAGCACATTGCGGAGCGTGCCGGTTGCTCCATTCCGGAGATTTTTGCCCAGAGCGGCGAAGCGGCGTTCCGGGCTCTGGAGCGGGAGGAAACGGCCAACGCGGGCAAGCTCTCCGGCAAGATTCTTCTCACCGGCGGCGGCGTGGTCAAGGATGAGAGAAACTACCCCTCTCTCCACCAGAATGGCCGTATCTACTGTCTGGAGCGGTCTATCACGGTCCTGCCCACCGAAGGACGGCCTCTGTCACAGGGAGCAGATCTGTCTGCCATGTATCAGGAGCGGGCACCGATGTATGCCCGGTTCCGAGATGTATCCGTAGACAACAACGGCACGGTAGCGGAAACCGTTGCTGCTATTTGGAGGGATTTTTGTGAACATTCTGGTGATTAACGGACCCAACCTCAATATGCTGGGCATCCGGGAGCCTGCCATCTACGGCAGGGCCACTTATCAAGATCTGCTGAATCTGATTCAGGCGGAGGCTGACCGGCTGGGCGTCACCGTGGAATTCTATCAGTCCAACCACGAGGGGGATCTGGTGGATACCATCCAGGCCGCCTACGGGAAGCAGGATGGTATTGTCATCAATCCCGGTGCCTACACCCATACCAGCGTGGCCTTGCTGGACGCGGTGAAAGCAGTGGGCATTCCCACTGTGGAGGTTCATATCTCGGACCCTGATACCCGGGATGAGTTCCGGAAAGTTTCGTATATCCGCACCGCTTGCGTGGCCACTATCAAAGGCCACGGCTTTCAGGGGTATCTGGAAGCCCTTCGTCTATTAAGCGGGAAAGAATAAGAATCCATATTCAAAACGCTGTCCGGTCATTAGGCCGGACAGCGTTTTTATAATCTCAGACAGAAAAAGGACTGCCACAAAAGCGGCAGTCCCTTTCGTCACAGCGGAGACTGGCAAAACTCCGCTGTTTTTGTTCGGAAGCAGACAGCTTACTTCGCGGCAACCTTTCTCTGCTTGCTGATAGTAGAAACACCCTCGATGGCCAGGATAACAGCCAGAACCACCAGCAGGATACCCAGGATGACCTGTGCATAGGCACCCCAGTCGGCGGCGCCGCCAGTGATCACACCCAGCTGGGTCTTGGTATTAATGATCAGAGAGGAGATGGTGACGATCAGCATAAAGGCCATGGGCAGCAGGAACATCTTGTTGTTCTTGCCGATGTTGCCCAGCCAAGTAGCAACAGCCAGCAGGCCCAAAGCAGCCAGCAGCTGGTTGGCGGAGCCAAACAGAGCCCAGATCTTGGCATAGCCGTGCATACCGAGGGCAATGCCCAGAACCACGGTGATGAGGGTGGCAACCAGAGGATTGGTCAGGACCTTCTTGTAGCCGGTGACGTTCTCGGGAGTCTCACCCTTGGTGCCATCCAGCCAGAACTCCTGGAACATGAAACGGGCCAGACGGGTGGCAGTATCCAGAGAGGTCAGGCAGAAAGCGGAGTAGGTCAGAACCAGCAGGGTGTACAGGATGTCATAGGTAGTGCCGCGGCTGGGATCGATCATGCCGGCAATACCGCCGCCGAAGATAGCGGTGGCGCCCTTCAGGGCCATGTCGGGGTTCGCAGCATTCCAGCTGTAAGCATAAGCAACAGCGCACAGGGTCAGCAGGGCCAGAACGCACTCCAGCAGCATGCCGCCGTAAGCGATGGGCTTCGCGTCCTTTTCCTTATCCAGCTGCTTAGCGGTGGTGCCGGAGGAGACCAGGGAGTGGAAACCAGAGCAGGCGCCGCAGGCGATGGTGGTGAACAGGACGGGGAACACGGGAGTCGTGGATTCCGCGGACTGGATCACAGGCAGGCTGTCCATGGAGGGATGGGCGATGAACACGGCCACCACAGCCAGGGCCAGCATGGCGTACAGCAGGAAAGAGGACAGATAGTCACGGGGCTGCAGCAGGATCCACACAGGAGTAACGGAGGCGATGATGATGTACAGGCCAACGATGTACATCCAGGTGGAGCTGGGCAGATAGATGGGATGGAAGTTCATGCCGATGGCGATGATAACCACGATGGCAATGACGCCCACCACAGAGGCAACGGCCATGGGAGCGTTGCGGCGATAGACACAGAAGCCGAACACGATGGCGATGATGATGAACAGGATGGAGACCATGGCCACGCGAGCCTGGCTGGTGGAAGCGGCCACATCCAGAACGCCGTCCACATAGGTGGCACCGAAGGTGCCGGCCACGATGGAGGCGAAAGCGGCCACGACCAGGATCAGGGTCAGATAGGCGAAGATGATGAACAGGCGCTTGGCGCGCTTGCTCATGTTGGCGGAGATGATCTCGCCAATGGAACGGCCGCCGTGACGAACGGAGGCGAACAGGGCGCCGAAGTCATGCACACCGCCGACGAAGATACCGCCGATGACGATCCACAGGGTGCAGGCCAGCCAGCCAAAGCCCAGAGCGGCAGCGCTGATGGGGCCCGTGATGGGGCCTGCGCCGGCGATGGAGGAGAAGTGGTGCCCCATCAGGACGGGGGCGGGGGCGGGGACATAGTCGATACCATCTTGCATGGTATGAGCGGGGGTCTCTTCATTGTTCTCACCAACGCCCCACTGCTTGCACAGCCAGCGGCCATAGAAAATGTAGCCGCATACCAGCAGAACAACGCCAATGATCAGAAGTAACAGACCATTCATTGAATATACTCTCCCTTCTTATTTTTCCTCGGAGGGAAAATTCCCTTCCAGGAGCTTGCGTGCTTCCTTACCTGCTGGATTGGAAAGGAAGCTGTGTGTTGAAATTTCCATTGCTGCTATGTGATACTCCATCCAGCCATGGAGTGCCAGCCGAAAGTATTTGCGGAAGCGGGTCTTTTTGATCAGGGCCTTCGCCTCCGGGTCAATTGTATCCGCCAGGATTACCAGCGTCACAAAGGATGACATGTGCTGTGAGTTGGGCTTGATATTGCTCATGCCCGCCTTCATAGACAGGTCGATCTGCTTTTGCAGATCTTCGGCGCCCAGATGTTCTGTCAGATAAAAGTAGACATACTCGTAATTCTCAACCACACTGAGTACATGTTTCTTACTGACCAGATAGTTCTCATCGCGAAGGAAAAAGAACGCGGTCGCAGGGAAAGCTCCGCCGTCCACCGCAACGTCCCGGTCAATGTTATAGTGGTGGGAGTAAGCGTTCAAAAGCTTTTCCAATCTCTCCTGCCGGGTCATATCCATCTGTTTATCTCCATTCCGTTTATCCCTTGTGAAAAAGGCCGTCAGGGCATAAAGACTCCGTTAATTTTAGCGTCTTTACGTTTAGCCATTATACACGTTTCTCCCGAATTTGTTAAGAGGTTTTCATGAAATTTGTGTACAATTTGTGAATAAGGCAAAATTAATTGTGAGTTTCGGCAAAAAAATCGTATAACCCTACCAATTACATCTCTATTATGTTCAAATTTCCGGGGTTTTCTTGTGCTTTTTTCCAGTTACATACCGTGTTCGGCAGAAAGGATAGCTTCCATTTTTTTCATTTTTCTCAGTCCCGCAGTGTCTGAATCAGATGCTTCATATGAATGCTCATGGCATAGCTGGCGCCGTTTTCATCCCGGGCCAGCAGGAACTCCAGGATCAGGCGATTGTCCGCCAGGGCGATGTCCTGCATCATCTTCCGGTTCTGGGAAATCTGCAGGATCTCATTCACGGCGCTGTTGATAATGGGATAGAGCTTGCGCATATATTCGTTGTGAGACGCTTTTATGAGGGCAAAGTGGAACTCCTGATCCGCCAGGGCCCAGTCCCCTCCTGCCGCTGCTACCGTCTCTACCCGCTGGGCCTTTCTTCGAATCTGCTCCAGCTCCTCGTCGCTGGCTCTCTGGCAGGCCAGCGACACCGTGGCGGGCTCAAAGATCAGGCGCATTTCGAACAGATCCTTTGCACGCACTCTGGAGTGGATATTCTGCAGCACCGACAGGTCCACGGCCTCCTCCGGCATATTGGGCGAGACAAAGGTTCCCTTGCCTCGCCGGATCTCCAGCACCCCCTGGGCAACCAGGAAGGAGATGGCCTCCCGCAGGGTGGTCCGGCTGACATTCAGCGTGACAGACAACTCATTCTCATTGGGCAGCTTGCTGCCGGGCGGGTATTTCTGGTCCTCTGTGATCATCTCATACAGACGGTCCGCCGTCCGTTCCGAAAGCTTGATCTTTCTGACTTCGCTCATGTTGATTGACCTCTCTCTTTCCGCGCGCGGTGCGCGTCCGATTTCTCTATAAGTAGAATATAAATGATTTTTTTCAAAAGTACAAGATGTGACTTGACATCACATTTCATTTTGTGTACAATGACATCATACAATATAAATATAAATAATACAACTAATGTCTTTACAGTGGAAGGAGTGTCCCAACTTGATTATCAACGCGGAACAAATCTCTCCTCACCGGCTGCTGATCATCACAGGCCATTTCGGCACGGGAAAGACCGAATTCTCCGTGAACCTGGCCTTGGACTTGGCGAACGCCGGCGTAAAAACCATGCTGGCCGATCTGGATATTGTCAATCCCTATTTCCGTTCCCGAGAGCGGAAAGATGTGCTGACCGCCGCTGGTGTCCGGGTGATCACCTCCTCCCAGGCCTGCTCCGATGCCGATGTTCCCGCCCTTCCCGCGGAGATCCTGACAGTACTGGAGGACCGGTCTTACCGAGGGGTGCTGGATATTGGGGGTGACCCCGACGGTGCCAGGGTTCTGGCGCGTTTCCAGCCCAAGATCATTCAGGAGGACTATCAGTTGATCTTTGTGTCCAACGCCAACCGTCCGGAGGTGAGGACTCCTGAAAGAGCCCTGGCCTACCTCCGAAGCATTGAGGCCGTCACGGGTCTGACCTGCGGTGGGATTGTCAACAACACTCATCTGTGCGGTGAGACAACGCCGGACGAGATTCGCAAGGGAGCCCGGCTGGCGGAGGCGCTCTCCCGACTGGCTGATGTCCCTGTCCTCTGCCATGTGGCGGAGGAGACTATTGCTTCCCAGCTGAGCGATCTTCAGTCGCCCATTTATCCCATTACTATTAAAATGAAAAAGCCGTGGGAGGTTTTTCCCGCAGGCAAGAGGGGAAAGGAGGATCATCCCGTATGACCGCAAAGGTAACATTTGACTCTGACCGCTGCAAAGGCTGTGAGCTGTGCACGGCGGTGTGTCCCAAGCACATCGTCGCCATCGACCAGAACACCATCAACCACAAGGGCTATCATCCCGCCACGGTGACCGACATCACCCAGTGCATTGCCTGTGCCAGCTGTGCCAAGATCTGCCCAGATTCCATCATCACTGTTGAAAAATTCTGAAAAAGGAGGTCGCGTTTTCGTGGAAAAAGAACTTTGGAAAGGCAATGAAGCCATCGCCGAGGCTGCTATTCGCGCCGGCTGTGACTGCTTCTTCGGCTATCCCATCACCCCGCAGAGCGAGGTGCCCGAGTACATGGCCGCGCATATGCCGGAGCATGGAAGGGTTTTTGTCCAGTCTGAGTCCGAGCTTGCCGCTATCAACATGGTGTACGGTGCTGCCGGCGCCGGCATGCGGGCCATGACCTCCTCTTCCTCACCCGGCATCAGTCTGAAGCAGGAGGGCATTACATATCTGGCAGGAGCCGAACTGCCTGCTGTCATTGTCAACTGCATGCGCGGCGGCCCCGGCCTGGGCACCATTCAGCCCGCTCAGGGTGACTACTATCAGGCCACCCGCGGCGGCGGCAACGGTGACTACCGCACAGTGGTTCTGGCCCCCTCCAACGTGCAGGAGGCTGTGGACTTCGTACAGGAGGCCTTTGACATCGCTGATCAGTACCGCAACCCCGTGGTGGTTCTTGCGGACGGCCTGATTGGCCAGATGATGGAACCCATCGTCTGGCGTGAGATCCCCAAGCGGGATCTGCCCCCCAAGGACTGGGCCGCCAATGGACGTCATGGCCGGGATCACACCAATATCATCAACTCCCTGTACATCGACCCCGATGAGTGTGACCGTCTCAATGTCCGCCTGGAGGCCAAGTATGCGGAGATCAAGAAGAATGAGACCCGCTGGGAGGAGCCGGACTGCGACGACGCCGAACTGGTCATCACCGCCTATGGCACCCCTGCCCGGATTGCCATCACCGCTATGGAACAGCTGCGGGAGGAGGGCCTGAAGGTAGGCCTGTTCCGGCCTATCACGCTGTGGCCCTTCCCTGAGGACGCACTCCATAAGCTGGCAGGTGCCGAACACGTCAAAGCGATTCTGGATGTAGAGATGAGCTCTTCCGGTCAGATGCTGGATGATGTCCGCCTGGCTGTGGAAGGCCAGAAGCCCATCAGTTTCATCGGCCATGCCGGCGGCGCCATCCCAACTGTGGAGGAAATTGTGGAAGCCGCCAAAAAGGCTCTGAAGGAGGCAATGTAATATGGCCATCGTATATCAGAAATCCAAGGGCCTCACCGACAAGGAACTGCACTACTGTCCCGGCTGCAACCACGGCATTATCCATAAGCTGGTGGCCGAGGTCATGGAGGAACTGGGCATCATTGACGACACCATCGGTATCTGCCCCGTGGGCTGCTCCGTCTTTGCCTACAACTACTTTGCCTGCGATATGCTGGAGGCCGCCCATGGCCGCGCCCCTGCCGTGGCCACCGGCATCAAGCGCACCCATCCCAACGCCCCAGTGTTCACCTATCAGGGCGACGGCGACCTGGCTTCTATCGGCGCAGCGGAGATCGTTCACGCTGCTATGCGCGGTGAGAAGATCACCACCATCTTCGTCAACAATGCCATCTACGGCATGACCGGCGGCCAGATGGCCCCTACCACGCTCATTGGCCAGAAGGCCACCACCGCTCCTCTGGGCCGCACCAAGGAACAGGCAGGTATGCCCATCCGCGTGGCGGAAATGCTGGCCACCCTGGACGGCTGCGTTTACGCTGAGCGGGTCTGCGTCACAGATATCCCTAACCTGAACAAGGCCAAGCGGGCCATCAAAAAGGCGTTCCAGAAGCAGCTGGCCGGCGAGGGTTTCACCTTCGTGGAGGTTCTGTCCACCTGTCCCACCAACTGGGGCATGACGCCGCTGAAGGCCCGTCAGTGGCTGCTGGACAACATGGTCCCCTACTATCCACTGGGTGTCATTAAGGACATTGATGCGGAAGCGGAGGCGAAATAAGAATGAAAAAAGAAATCATCATTTCCGGTTTCGGCGGTCAGGGCGTCATGGCCATCGGAAAAAACCTGGTGGAAGCCGGCATGGCCGAGGGGTTGGAAGTCACCTGGGCTCCCTCCTACGGCCCCGAGATGAGGGGCGGCACCGCTAACTGCCATGTGGTCTTGTCCTCTAAGCCGGTGGGTTCTCCCCTGTTCACTTATCCCACCGAGCTCATTGCCATGAACGGCCCCTCCCTGGAGAAGTTCGAGTCACTGGTGAAGGAGAACGGCCTGGTGTTTGTCAACAGCTCCGTGGTAAAGGAGAGGGTTCAGCGCACCGATCTGAAGGCTGTCTATGTGCCTTGCTCGGAAATCGCCTACAGCATCGGAAATCCTAAGGTGAGCAACATGGTCATGCTGGGTGCCTATATCGGTGCCACCGGCGCCCTGAAGCCCGAGACCGTCCGCACCATGATCGAGCATATGTTCACCGGCGCTAAGGCCAAACTGGTGCCGCTGAATATGAAAGCCCTGGAAGAGGGCATGGCCTGCGTGAAATAAGCGTTCTCTGAAGTCAAGCCCGGCGGAGCGAGTTTACTCCGCCGGACTTTCCTTTCCCCGGCAAAATTGTCGGCCTGATGAAAAAATGGTTGACTTTATGGGCCGCGCGGGGTATAAATGATGATATACAGGCAATGCGATGAACGGGAAAATCCCGGAAAATACGTCGCCTTTCAGAGAGCTGCCGGTCCGGTGCGAGGCAGTAAGGGACATTCCGAGGAGCTGTGCCCTGCGAGCAGTCCGCCCAACGAGAGCCGTTGGCCTCTTCAGTAGACCGGACCGGGAGCCTCCCGATACAGGGGTATACAAGTGGCCGCGACTTTGCGGCAATGAGAGTGGTACCACGGAAGTTCGGCTTTCGCCTCTCCTGCAGCGCAGGATCGGCGGAGGCTTTTTTTATTGTATGGAAACTTCAAAACTCATTATATTATAGAAGGAGAGTATCATTATGTTGGACATCAAAATCACCAAGACTACTGCGCCGAAAGCAAAGCCCACCGACGAGAGCAAGCTGGGCTTCGGCAAGCTTTTCACCGATCATATGTTCCTGATGGACTACACCGCCGGTGAGGGCTGGCACGATCCCCGTATCGTCCCCTATGCTCCCCTCCCGCTGGATCCCGCTACCGTGGTGTTCCACTACGCCCAGGAGATCTTCGAGGGCATGAAGGCCTACCGCACCGCCGACAACACCATTCAGCTGTTCCGTCCGGAGTGCAACGCCCAGCGTATGCAGGATTCCTCTGATCGTCTGTGCATCCCCCAGATTCCCGTGGAGGACTTTGTTCAGGCCGTGAAGGCCCTGGTGGAAGTGGACAAGGATTGGGTTCCTCATACCGACGGTGCCTCCCTGTATATCCGTCCCTTCGTGTTCGCCACCGATGTGGGCCTGGGCGTCCACGCCAGTAAGCACTATATCTTTGCCATCATCTGCGCTCCCTCCGGTGCCTACTACGCTGAGGGTATCAACCCCGTGCGCATCTACGTGGAAGATGAGTACATCCGCGCAGCCCCCGGCCTGACCGGCTTCACCAAGTGCGGCGGCAACTACGCCGCCTCTATCAAGGCTGGCGAGATGGCCGAGGAGCAGGGCTTCGCCCAGGTGCTGTGGCTGGACGGCGTGGAGAAGAAATACGTCGAGGAAGTCGGCAGCATGAACATTATGTTCAAGATCGACGGCAAGATCTATACCGCCGCCTGCACCGGAACCGTGCTGCCCGGCGTCACCCGCCGCAGCTGCATTGAGCTGCTGCGTGACTGGGGCTATGAGGTCATCGAGGGCAAGCTGGCCATCGCGGATGTTATGAAGGCCGGCCATGAGGGCAAGCTGGAGGAGGTCTTCGGCACCGGCACCGCTGCTGTGGTCTCCCCCGTCAAGGAGCTGGACTGGAAGGGTGACAAGGTCTTCATCAGCGACGGAAAGATCGGCCCCATCACCCAGAAGCTGTACGATACCATGACTGGTATGCAGTGGGGCAAGATCGCCGATACCAAGGGCTGGATCGTCCCCGTCTGCAAGGGCTAATCACTCCGACGCCGAATTTCAAACGGGCCCGTGCGGTTGAACCGCGCGGACCCGTTTTTTGCCGTTACGACCACTATTTTTTCCGCCGCTCCCGCCGCAGCAGCGTGACGATGCGGGCTACACTGCTCACCAGAGAGCTACCCACGGCAATGGCCCCGGCGGAGGCCGCCGTCTCCATTCCCAGCTGGACAAACAGGGGCATATCCCCATTGATAAGGGCGTCCAGCGTGTAGTAAATTCCTCCACCTGGTACCAAGGGAATGATGCCGATGATGAGGAAAATGGTGGCCGGTGTCTTGAAAACGCGTGCAAAAATCTCTGCCAGAGCTGCAGCCGCAATCGTGGCCATCAGAAACTGGGTCGCGCTGCCCCAGCCGTCCACCAGCAGGTACACCAACCAGGCCACAGCTCCGGTGAAGCTTGCCGCCAGTATGAACCGCCAGCGCCGCAGCTCAAACACGAAGCAGAAGGCCATACTGGCCAAAAATGCCCACAGACAGGGCAGGAATGTCTTCAGCACAGCGTCTCCCCCCTCTCACACCAAGCCGGCGACCGCCAGGAGAATGGCCGCCATCCGTACGCCGGTAATTGCCATGGCCACGCCCACAGCGATGCCCATGGCCACGATGAGTACCTCGGCCATCCGGGTCACCGCCGTCAGGAAGTCCCCGGCCAGGACATCCCGCATGACATTCGTAATGGCGATTCCCGGCACCAGCAGCATGATGGTGCCGATGATGCACATATCCGCATTGACGCCGCCCACCCATCTGTGGAGAAGCAGCGGCGGCAGGGCCATCAGCATTCCCGCCAGCAGGTTGGTAAAGAACACATTCGCCCGCACCCGGCCCATGGCGGACCGGGTCCACTTGACAATCAGCCCGCAGGGAAAAGCCACCGCTGCGTCAACGAGACGGCCGCCCCAGAACAGGGTGAAGAAAAACGCTGTCATTCCATAGGCCAGATAACTGACGGTCTGGGGATAGGGGTTCTCCTCCATCACCTCCGCCAGCCGCCGTTGATTTTCTTCAACGGGTGGCTTCTCCCGGCAGATGTCCCAGCACAGGGCGTTGAGCCGGTCCAGCTTCCGCAGGTTGTTGGCGGCGGTCTTGATGCGGACGGACTTGGTGTAGTTCCGCTCCCCTTCCTGAATGTTGACAATGATGCAGGAGGGGATGGCGAACACCTCCGTCTCTGTACAGCCATAGGCATCCAGAATGTGCTGGATGGACTCCTCCACCCGGTAGATTTCCGCCCCGTTCTGCATCAGATCCCGGCCAATATCACAGCAAAAGTTCAACAGCTTCTCCGTCTCCACCGCCTAAACTCCCCCTCTTCTCTTCCGGCATCTCTCCCGCCGGTCACACATCCCACGCGGAAATCTCGTCAGGTCTCCGCCGCCTCGCCGTTCCCCATATTTCGGGCAGCCGCGATCTTCGCGCTGAGCTGCCTGCGGGTATCGTCAAACAGCAGCTCCTTATTGTGGCGAAAATAGGCGTCACAGCCGAAATTCTCCACAAACCAGGAGGTGTCATATCCCGCTGTGATCTCCGTGACAAACAGCACCAGCTCCTGGCTGTCCCCGAAGGTCTCCTCCAGGAACCGGAAAGCGTTGTCGAACTCCGCTCCCGCCACCTCTCCGGTGGATTTTCGGCGCTCCACCTGGCCGCCAAACCACTCCCGCAGGGCGTCCATGGTGCCACTGTCCGGGATCTGCCCCAGCTGCAGTCTCTGCCGGTATTCCTCCAGGGTGTTCACCACCCGCAATCCGGTATCCCGTGTCTCCTTGTCCAGCTGGCCGGCATCCTTGGCCCGGCGCAGCTCCGTCTGCCGCTGGGCCGTCAGATCCGCCAAAACCGCCTGGGCGGCCTGACCGCCGCTCAGCCGCTGGCGCACCGTCAGCAGAGCGGCGTGAAGCTCACCGGTCAAGGCATCCTGCCGACGGGTTTCTCCCGCCGACTGGCTCAGCCGGGACAACAGCAGTCCCAGCACCGACAGCCGCTCGTCAAAGGGCGCTGCCCGCAGCTCCAGCACCGTGGTGCCGGGCCACTGTCCCCGCAGGATGTCGTCCACATGATAGGTCCTCTGGTATTTATAGTAGAGTTCCAGATAGTTGGTAAAGTCCCTGGCGATCCGGGGCATCTGAATATACTGCTCCACCACTTGCCGGTTCACCCGCAAACCCAGCTTCTCGTAGGCATAGATCAGCTCGCTGAGATCCTCCCAGCCCCGGGCGGTGGCGAACTGCAGGCCGTCTACCGTGGTCTCCACATGGTAGAAGTTCTCCTTTTTGATATCCAGATAGGACACCACCGCCCCGTGGAGGCCCTTCCGCCGGGCGTACTCCTTCCAGACGGAGAAGTCTGCCTCCACGTCCATCCGCTTCACCCGGTCCAGCGTCACCACGTCGAAGTCCCGGACAGACTTGTTGTACTCCGGCGGATTGCCCGCCGCCACGATGATCCATCCCTGGGGCAGAGCTTGGTTGCCGAAGGTTTTGCACTGCAGGAACTGCAGCATCATGGGGGCCAAAGTCTCAGAGACGCAGTTGATCTCATCCAGGAATAAAATGCCTTCCTTCAGCCCGGTCTTTTCCATCAGGTTGTAAACGGAGGCCAGAATCTCGCTCATGGTGTACTCGGTGACGGAGTACTCCTCCCCGCCGTAAGTCCGCTTTTCGATGAAGGGCAAGCCCACGGCGCTCTGCCGGGTGTGGTGGGTGATGGTGTAGGCCACCAGGCCCACGCCGGTCTCCGCCGCAATCTGCTCCATAATCTGGGTCTTTCCCACTCCCGGCGGGCCCATCAGCAAAACGGGCCTCTGCCGGACCGTGGGAATTAGATAATTCCCCAGCTCGTCCCGGGTGAGATACGCCCGGATGGTGTTCTGAATTTCTTCCTTTGCCTGTTTAATATTCATATTGGTTTCTCCCAGTTATTCTTCTTACAGTTCCGGCAGATCCTTCAGGTCCGTCTCATCCGGCTCCCAGCCCATCTGCCGGGCGGCATCCTCCAGCTCCGGCTCTGTCAGCGTCAGTCGAATGGCCCAGGGCGGCACCTCCACCGCGATGGACGGCTTCTCCATCATCACAAAAGCCACGTCATAGGGCGGCCGCTTCTTGGGATAAATACCCATACCGTCGGTGAAATACAGCAGCCCCCGCAGGTGGGTGAAGGCCCCCCGCTCCGTCAGCTGCTCCACATACCGGAACACAGGCCGGAAATCCGTGGCGCTGCCCCCCGCCAGCTCAAAGTGCTCCATATAGTCCCGCAACTCCGACAGATCGTGGATGGTCTTGTCGGACCGCAGCTGGTCGTCGCACTGCAGGATGCGGATATTCACCTTCCGGGTGAAGGTCTCGGTGCTGCGGAGGATGGAGTAGGTGGTCTCCAGAAACTGCCGCACCAGGTCGCCGGAAGTGGACATGGAGGTGTCGATGGCGATGACAAAGTCCTCGATGCGCTTCTCCTCCCGGGTCTCCGGCGGCTCCACCAGCGGCATATTGCCGTAGAGCTGAAGCCCGTAGGTGTAGAAAATATAGTCGAAGGCGTCGCCATCCACAGCCATTACCTCCCGGGGCACGGCAAACCGCCGCAGAAACGCCCGGTAGTCCGCCGAGGGCCGGTTGGCCACCCGGATTTGCTGATACACGGCCTCGCCGCCGGTAGCCTGTCCCGCCAGCACCGTTTCCAGCCCCGTCTGGGTTCGCTCCGCCGTGCCCCGCCACTTCTGATCCTGCCGTTCGCTGCGCTCCTGCTGTTCCCGGTTTTGTGGGTCCCACAGGCCGTGGTCATCGGCGAAGAACTCCCGCTGCAGCCGGGCCCGGTCATATTCCCCCAGATTCCGTCGCAGCAGAGCCCGGTAGATCCCCTCTGCCGTCAGCACCGGCATTTCGCCGCGCAGTTCGCCGTACCAGCGCCGCCGCAGGGCCGGGGCGTTCCCCGTGCCCAAGCAGGGATAGTCCAGCTCATCCAGAACGCTCTCCACCGCCATGTCACAGGCCAGATCCCACAGCTCCCCGTTCTTTCCCTGCTTCTTGGCCAGATGCCGCAGCATACAGTGGAGAATCACATGGAGATAGATGCGGTTTGTCATGGTCTGAGATCGGAGATACCGGTCGGACAGATAGCTGCCATCATAGTACAGCGTCTCTCCGTCGGTGGCCAGGGTCACGGTGACACCGCCGCCCGGCACAAAGCGCAGGCCGCAGAGGGCCACGTCCAGATAGGGCAGATTCAGATACAGCTCATTCCGGGTAGCCTGTAAAATCTCCAGGCCAATCCCGGTCAGGTCTTTTTGGTCTTCCATGTTGTATTCCTTTGCGTGAGAATCTTTAAAGGTCAAAGGTCTTGTCCGCCCCCGCCGGGAACCTGCGGTGTAGCTGCTCCAGCAGCAGCGCCTGGGCCTCCGCCGCCCCCTGCTTCCGGGCCAGCTGGGATGCGCCTTCCAGCGCCGCCCGGTCCGGCATAGCCCGGTCCAAAAACCAGCTCAGCCCCCGCACATCCCGCTCGGTGAGCAGCCAAGCCAGCACATCCGTCCCCCGGCCCTGCAGATAGCGGAGATACCGTTCCTCCGCCTCTCCGTCCAGCCCCCGGGGCAGCCGCAGCCGCCACCAGGCCAGCCGCAGGGCGCAGTCCTCGTCGTGCTCCGTGGCAAGAAAGTCCGGCCACAGGCCGTCGAAATCCGCCGGGTGGAAGGCCCGATTCCGGAAGCAGTGGTGATAGGGGTAGCCGGCGCCGAAGATGTTGTAATCAAAGTGGTGGGCCGGGCAGTTCTCCTCATAGGACTCCCGGTATTCCGGGAAGATCAGGCGGATCTCTCCGCCGTCGGGATAGGTCATGGATACGTCCAGCTCCCAGGCCAGTTCGTCCGCCAGAAAGCTCAGAAGCCTCCCGGACTCCTCCGCCAACCGGAGGTGGAACGTGTCCAGCAGGCGGCAGTTCATAAACACGCTGCCGCCCCAGTCCCGGATGTCCCCCATGGACAGCATACGCAGGGCTCCGCAGTTATAAAAGGCGTAGTCTCCAACGGAGACCACGGTATCCGGCAAAATCAACTCCCGCAGGCAATGGTTGTCTGGCTCCGTGGCGGGGCCGCAGGTGATCCGCAGCCGTTCCCCCTCCGTCTCCCGATGGCCGGGGGTGAATGCGTGGTGGCCGATGGCCCGCACCGGCAGGTTCCACAGGGTGTCCGGCAGGGCCGCCGTCTCGTCGCAGGTTTCCGCACGTAGGATAGTGACGCTCTCCGTCTCCCGGCGGCAGGTCAAAATCCAGTTGCTGCTCCCGCTGATAGTCTCCACGGCTCCCGCCCCCCTTTATTCCGACTTCAAAGTATCAATTTCGTAAAAAGCTGTGCTCACACGCTCATCAAGCGAAGCTATTGTACCATCTCTCCCCTCTTTTTCAAAGGGCGGCAGAGAAAAAACCGGAAATTTTCCAGTTTCCTCTTGACTTTCTGTTTATACTGTATATACTGTTTATGTACAGTACGAACAGAGGGTGATTTCCATGGAACTCATTATCCGAAACACCACCAATCAACCCATCTATGACCAGATTTATACCCAGATCAAGGCACAAATCATCTCCGGTAGACTGCAGCCTGGAGACGCATTGCCGTCCATCCGGGCCTTGGCCAAGGATCTGAAAATTTCCGTCATCACCACCAAGCGGGCCTATGACGAGCTGGAAGCCGATGGCTTTCTTTACACAGTGGCCGGCAAGGGCTGTTTTGTAGCGGAGAAAAACCTGGATCTAATCCGGGAAAAGCAGCTGAAGGAGCTGGAGGATCATCTGGCGGCGGCCGCCGCGCTGGCCAAGACCTGCGGCGTCTCCCGGGAGGAATTGCATGAAATGCTCCGTATTCTGTTGGAGGAGGAACTCTGATGAACGCCATTGAATTATCTCATATTTATAAATCCTTTGGGGATTTTTCCATTCAGGACCTGTGTCTGACGGTGCCCAGCGGTACCATCTGTGGCTTAGTCGGCGAAAACGGTGCGGGGAAATCCACCACCATCCGCCTGTTGATGGGCGCCCTGCGGCCTGACAGCGGCAATGCGTCCGTGCTGGGGGTAGACGTGTCCTCACGGGAGTTTTTACAGATCAAGGAGGATGTGGGCGTAGTGCTGGACGAGGCCTATTTCCCCGAATCTCTGAACGCCATCCAGGTGGGGAAGATTATGGCGGTTACCTACCGCCGATGGGATCAGGCCGCGTATGAAAGATACCTCAACCGGTTTGATCTGCCGGAAAAGCGGCAGTTTAAGGACTTCTCCCGCGGCATGCGGATGAAGCTGGCCATTGCCGTGGCCTTGAGCCACCAGCCAAAGTTGCTGGTGCTGGACGAGGCCACCGCCGGACTGGACCCCATCGTCCGGGACGAGGTGCTGGACATTTTCAACGAGTTCACCCGGGAGGAGGACCACTCCATCCTGATCTCCTCCCATATTTTGAGCGATCTGGAGAAGCTGTGCGACTATATTGCCTTCCTCCACCAGGGAAAGCTGCTGTTCTGCGAGGAGAAAGACCGATTGCTGGAGGAGTACGGCATCCTGATGGATTCGGCGGAGCAGGTGGACTGCCTGCTGCCGGAGGCGGTGGTGGCCCGGGAGGCCAGCGGCTACGGCGGCGTCCGGGCCCTGGTGCGGCGGGACCTGGCCCCCGCCGGGTTCCAACTGGAAAAGCCCACCGTAGAGGATATCATTCTCTTTTTGGTGAAAGGAGCGAAAACGAGATGAAAGCCCTGATGATGAAAGACACCTATGTGATCTGGAAGCAGATGAAGTTTTTCTTGGTCTTCATTGTGGTATTTGCCTCCATCCCCAGTTCCTTCAACAACATCTTTGCCATCGTATACGCTGCCATGCTGCCCTACTCCGCCCTCGCCTATGATGAGCGGAGCAAATGGGATCAGCTGGCAGCCATGATGCCCTACACCACGCGGGATCTGGTCCTGAGTAAATATGTGTTCGGCTGGCTGTGCATTGCCGCGGCCTCGGTGGTATCCCAGGGGATTCAGCTGGTTCTCTCCATTTTCTGGAAAGACGCCCAGTTCTCTCTGACGTTTTCGCTGCTGGCTGTCTGCTGTGGAATTTGTATCATGTCCATCACGCTTCCTTTGATGTTCCGCTTCGGTGTGGAAAAGGGGCGGCTGACCATGTTCCTCATCATTTTCCTTGTGTGCGGCAGCGCCGGAGCCATCTCCTCCATCGCTGAATCCGCGGGCCGTGGAACGTTCTTTGCCTTCCAGGAGCCCGCCCTGATCGCCATGCTGGCCACCGCCGTGGTGCTGTCCATCGTGTCCGTACCGCTGTCCATGAAGTTTTATTCTCAGCGGCAGGTATAAGCCTTTCTATATAAAAAGTCACCGGCAGTTCAGACTGCCGGTGACTTTTTTCTATATATTTGAGACCGGTTCCACCGTGGGTGCATCTGCCCGGTACAGCCGGAGGGCCAAGAAACAGGTCAGGGCCGCGAACACCGCCATCAGTCCCTCCGAGGTCCAGATGGTGATGACGCCCCGCTGATATAGGGCGGCAAACACGTCCATCCCGGCGTGGAGCAGAATGGCCGCCGGGTATAGCCACCGCTTCCCCGGCCGCTTCACCGCCTGAAACACCAGGACGCTGAGGGCAATATGCAGGCAGATAGCCAGCAGCCGCTCCACACCCACCACCAGAAAATAGGACGGCGGCGAGGCCAATGCCGCGGGCACCGCCGCCAGGGCGTCTCCCGTCAGGGTCCCGGCATTGTACTGGAGCGATGCCGCCAGGTTGGCCACCGCCACAAAGCCACCCAGCAGCAGGGACTCGATACCTCCGTGGCCGATGCCGTACATGACGGCGGTTTCCCGGCCGGTCTGCCGCTTCAGCAGGAAACGGAACCCGACCAGCCGCCCCGTCTCCTCAAAGACGCCGGCAGCCAGGGTGCCGTAAAGCACATAGGCCCAGGTGTGGGACATGATGAATCCATTGGGCCGCAGGAGCAGCAGGTGGAGAATCTGCTCCAGCACCAGGGCGAACAGGAAGAACATGGCCGCTCCCACAATCGCGCCTCGCCAAAGCGCTCCGGTTCTCTTCCGCCAGACAAGCAGCAGTACAACAGGTGCTCCTATGACCAGCACCGCGCTGAGGGCCATGGCTCCGATTTGTATCGCAGAAAACATATGATTCTCTCCTTTTCTCTCTCAAGATAGACTTAGCATAAGCCCTCCAGTCTGTGGAAAGTCAAGGGGAAATCCGCAAAAAATCAGGGACGCCTTTCCGGTGTCCCTGACGTTTTTTGAAAAAGGAGACTTCCAGCAGGAGGAAGCTCCGCCGAAAATTAGCCCCAGAGTGCGGAAAGAGCCGGAATGACCTGCTTCTTCCGGGACATGACCTTGGGCAGAAACACGGAGTGATCAGTGGGCTTGCAGTTGAAGGCCTGCTCAATAGTCTGATCGTCTCCCAGATACAGCAGCCGGGTGCCCTCCTGCAGCACATCCGTCAGCATCAGCAGTATCATGTCATAGTGCTTCATGGACTTCATCTCCTGCATGGCGTCCAGGAACTCCTCCTGCCGGGTCAGCATATGCCGGGAGTCCACGCAGGTGATCTGGGACACAGCCAGATCATGTCCGGCAATGTGGAACTCCTTGAAGTCCGTCTTCAGCAGTTCCTCTGCCGAGCGGTTCTCCGCCGAGGAGGCGGAGAACACCAACTGACCCAGGTCCTCCAGGGACACATTGGCGATGCGGGCCATGCGCTGAGCCAGATCTTTATCCAGCTGGGTGCAGGTGGGAGATTTGAACATGACGGTGTCGGAGACAATGGCCGCCGCCATCAGGCCAGCCATCTTCTCCGAGGGCATCAGCCCTCGGTCCTGATACATTTCCGCCACAATGGTGGTGGTACTGCCCACCGGTTCATTACGGACGTAGATGGGATTCCCGGTCTCAATATCTGCCAGGCGGTGATGGTCGATGATCTCCAGGATATCCGCCTGATCCAGGCCCCGGACGGATTGGGCCTTTTCATTGTGGTCCACCAGCACCACCCGCTTCCGGCGGGGACGCAGCAGGTGGAACCGGGACAGTGTGCCCACCACCTTTTCATCCTCGTCCAAAATGGGGTAGCAGCGGAAGCGGCTCTGCAGGACGGTCTCCCGCACATCGTCGATATAGTCGTCCAGATGGAAGCTCACCAGCTCATTGGTCTTGCAAATGCGGGACACCGGCAGGGAGTGGCAGATCAGCCGGACGGTCTGATAGGCGTCGGAGGGCGTGGAGATCAGGCAGGTCTCCGTGGGCATTTGCCGCAGCTCCTCGCTGATCTCCGCCTGACAGACGATGACACAGCGGACACCGATCTCCAGGGCATACTTCACCATATCCGGCTGGTCGCCGCAGATAACAATGCTGTCCTTGCTGGAAAACAGCAGGTTCTTCCGGGAGGTGGGCAAGGCGATGGTGATTTCACCGGAGAGGCTGTCCACCGTCTGACCTGCCCCGTTGAGGAGCTTACCCTCAATGACGGACAACAGGTTGTACAGAGGCACCTCGCTGACATGGGGATTCCGAACGGAGGCCATGTCATAGGAGGCGATATCCCCGGCGGAGAGCATACCGTACAGGCTGCCGTCGTCATTGGCCACGGGGATGGCGGAGATCTTGTTGCTCTGCATCAGCTGCCAGGCCCGGCTGATAGTAACGCCGGTGTTCAGCATGGGCGGCGTGTCGAAATCCAGATCCCGGACCTGGGTGCGGACATTTTCCAGCAGCTGGGGCGCCTGGAAATGAAAATGATTCAGCACCGCCTGGGTCTCGTCACTGACCCGGCCCAGACAGGCGGCGGTGTACTCCCGGTCGCCCAGAGAATTGCGCAGGGCCGCGTAGGCCATGGCAGAGACAATGGAATCCGTGTCCGGGTTCCGGTGACCTGTTACATAAATAGTATCCATATGGTTCCTCCCGTTTCGAGACTGAGTTGTTCATCTGCATCATACAGGGCAAAGCAGTCCCTGTCAAATAATTCTCTCCGGGTTCGCCTTTTACCCGGTTGGTCGGAAACGCGGCAGGGATGACCCAAAAGGGATCATCCCTGCCGGATGTAAAACGATTACAGAATCATAAGCTCCTTGGGTGCCTTTGTGATGTCGGTACAGCCGCCCTCCTTCAGGATGACCACATCCTCAATGCGCACACCCAGCCGGCCGGGCAGATAGATGCCCGGCTCCGCGGAGATCACGGCACCGGCGGGCAGAGGCCTCTCATTGCCCGGAGTGGCGTTGGGGGCTTCGTGGATCTCCACGCCCACACCATGACCGAAGCTGTGGCCGAAAAACTCTCCATACCCGGCGTTGGCGATAATCCGGCGTGCGGCGCCGTCCACCTCCGCGCCGGTGGCGCCAGCCTTGGCTGCGGCGATGCCCGCCGCCTGAGCGGCCAACACCGTATGGTACACCAACTGCATCTCCTCCGTGGCAAAGCCGATGGCCACGGTGCGGGTCATATCGGAGCAATAACCGTTTTTGATGCAGCCAAAGTCCATGGTCAGGAATTCCCCCGCAGCCAAGGGTTTTTCGCTGGGGACGCCGTGGGGCATACTGCCGTTGGCGCCGGAGACGGCAATAGGGTCAAAGGACATATTCTCCGCCCCGTAGTGCAGCATCAAATACTGCAGACGGGCTGCCACTTCCTTCTCCGTGACACCGGGACGCAGCTCGTTGAGGATCTCCGTGAAAGCTTTCTCCGCAATGCGCTGGGCGGCAATCATGCAGTCCTGCTCCTCGCGATCCTTCACCTGGCGCAGCTCCGCCAGCAAACCGGCGGCAGGCACCAGCTGACAGCTCAGCGCCTTGCGGTACCCCTCGTAGTCCGACACCGTCATATAGGCGTCTTCAAATCCCAATCTCTTCAGCTTCCGACTCTGAACAAGCTCCTCCACCAGGGTGGTATATCCTCTGCCCCGGCCGGTCATGGAAATCTCCGCTCCCTGCACCTGCCGACCTGCGGCCTCAATATAGCGGGAATCAGTAAAGTACCAGGCATGATCCCGGGTGACCAGGGCCACGCCGTCGGTGCCGGTGGAGTGGAATCCGGAGGCATAGAAGCGGTTGGCCTCACCGGTAATCAGCATACTATCCAAGCCCCAGCTATCCAGTTTTCCCGCGATCTGACGGAAATGATTCATAGTTGTGGTTCTCCTATTACATCTATTGTATCACTTCGGAAGCCCCCGCAGCGGCGGCTCCCTTATTTCTGCTTTTCCGCCAATTCCACAGCCGCCTTTACGAAGCCGTAGAATTCAGGATGCGGGCGGTCCGGACGGGGCACTCCCTCCGGGAGTGTCCCGTGAGATTTCGCCCTCCGCCTCGCCGCTGTCGCGGCAACCGGCGGAGACGGCGCAGAGCCGCCCGGCCCTTATCTGCAATTAGTCTGCCTCTGCCAATTTCACGGCGGCCTTTACGAAGCCGTAGAATTCAGGATGCGGGCGGTCCGGGCGGCTCTTGAACTCCGGATGGAACTGGACGCCCACAAACCAAGGATGGTCGGGAATCTCCACAATCTCCACCAGACGGCCGTTGGGGGACAGGCCCGCCAGAACCATACCCTTGGCCTCTATGGCCTCCCGGTAATCGTTGTTGAACTCGAAGCGGTGGCGATGGCGCTCGGAAATCTCCTCCGTGCCGTACAGTTCCCGGCTGTGGGTTCCTTCGGTCAGGACACAGGGATACTTGCCCAGGCGCATGGTGCCGCCCTTGTCCGTCACGTTCACCTGATCGGGCATCAGGTCGATGACCGGGTGCTTTGTGGTCTCGGAGAACTCGGAGGAGGTAGCATCCTCATAACCCAGTACATGGCGGGCGAACTCCACAACTGCCATCTGCATACCCAGACAGATACCGAAATAGGGCACCTTGTTCTCCCGGGCATACCGACAGGCGGTGATCATGCCCTCAATGCCCCGGTCGCCGAAGCCGCCTGGCACCAGTACGCCGGTGACGTCGCTCAGGGCCTCTCTGACGTTTTCCTCGGTCAGCGTCTCGGAGTCCACCCACTTGATGTCCACCACCGCGTCGTTGGCGGTGCCGGCGTGGTTTAAGGACTCCACCACGGAGAGATAGGCGTCGTGGAGCTGGGTGTACTTGCCCACCAGGGCGATGCGTACCTTCTTGTGGGCGGCCTTCTCACGCTTCACCATGGCGCTCCACTCCCGCAGGTCCGGCTGGTGGGTGATCAGGCCCAGCTTGCGGCAGACCACCTCATCCAGGCCCTCTTTGGCCATCAGCAGAGGCACCTCGTACAGTGTCTCCGCCGTGGCGTTCTGGATGACGCAGTCCGGCCCCACGTTGCAGAACAGAGCGATCTTCTTCCGAATATCCTCCGTGATGGGCGTATCGCAGCGGCACACCAGGATGTCCGGCTGGATGCCCAGTGAGAGCAGTTCCTTAACGGAGTGCTGGGTGGGTTTGGACTTCAGCTCTCCAGAGCCGGGGATCTGGACGATGAGGGGCACATGAATGAACACCACATCGCCGTGGGGACGTTCGGCGGCCACCTGACGGATGGCCTCCAGGAAGGGCTGGGACTCAATGTCGCCCACGGTGCCGCCGATCTCGCTGATGACCACATCCACATCCTCTCCCTCCATGGCGTAGATGCGGCTCTTGATCTCGTTCGTGATGTGGGGGATGATCTGAACCGTGGCGCCCAGATAATCGCCCCGGCGCTCCCGGTTCAGCACCGACCAATAGATCTTGCCAGAGGAGATGGAGGAATTGCCGGACAGATCCTCGTCCACGAAACGCTCATAGTGGCCCAGATCCAGATCTGTCTCCGCACCGTCGTCAGTGACGAAGACCTCGCCGTGCTGATAGGGGCTCATGGTGCCGGGGTCCACATTGATATAGGGATCGAACTTCTGGTTCCGCACCCGCAGGCCCCTCTGCTTCAGCAGACGGCCCAGGGACGCCGCGCAGATACCTTTGCCCAGGCCGGAGACAACGCCGCCGGTGACGAATACAAATTTGGTTGACATTCCTCTCACCTTACCTTTTATACAATTTGCTTTTTTCTTTTGGTTGATTGTAAAATCAAGTTGGACACTTGAGTAAAAAATCCATAGTGATTTTTCTCCCCGTGGTAGAATGAAGTTACCACACAACTTCTACAGAGGGAGGGCAATCACTATG
>Ga0129307_1000633_pt1 | contig 50581 bp, 37 predicted proteins | sample P1105metagenome_FD_94437 | JGI IMG/M metagenome (GOLD analysis project Ga0129307, IMG submission 94437) | Capybara group fecal microbial communities from Wisconsin, USA - P1105 metagenome | ecosystem: Host-associated > Mammals > Digestive system > Large intestine > Fecal | place: USA: Wisconsin... | reverse complement strand
CCCTCCGTCGTCACGGATATGGCTATCCTGATGATGAATACTTCTTCTTGAAGATCATGGATATGAGCCGGAAGGAGTATGTCAGGAATCAGCCATCACATAAAATTTGTGATTGAACCTTTATATTTATAGCTTTGTCAGAATTTTCTAATGACATACTGATCCAGCGATCATCATCCTCAATATTCTCACAGGCCTCTATAGCATTATCCAGTGCGTTAGCAAAGATACTGCAGATATCCACAGGCTTTATTCCCAGACCGCCTTCAATAGCTCCGTCCAGGGTAAATGATATTCCTTCCTCCTCCATCTTTGAAGACTTCATTCCTATGATGCAGTTAAGCATCTCATCTCCTGTTATATATTGAGAAGACTTAGAACTTATATCATTAAGAAGTGTACTAAGATATTCCTCTATCTCATCAAACTTCTTTTCCTCATGCATTACAGACAGCATGGACAGATTATTGATGATGTCATGTCTGAAGGCTCTTGTCTCAGTCTGATTCTTCTTATACTGGTTTATATAGTCAAGTTCAGCTGATATATAGTCCTCCTGAAGGGCAGTTTTTTCCAAAGCATATCGCCTTGAGATCACAGTTATCATCAGAATAGGAACTACTATGCCCATGGAAAGCATGATAACTCCAAGTTCATACTGCATATAGTGAATCTGTTCATTATGAGAATTTGCTCCCATTACTGGAATATAAGTAGTACAGATTACTAAAATCTCCCAGAGAATAAACATGATTCTGTAATTCCATCCGATATACATAGTTCTCTGATTTCTTATCATTCCAAAATATAAAGACAGGAAAATGACCAGCATGATCAGCAGATATGAAAAGATAAAAAGGCCAGAAAATCCACTACCTAAGTATCCATCCATTCCGTTAAAGCCCTGCATGAATTCTCTAGGTGCTTCGGAAAAATACATGGCGGTGAATATCATTTCACATGATATATAAGTTTCAAACATGAAAATCATTAGACACGCTATGAGGCAATTGATCACGCGTTTTGAAGTAAATGTAAAAAATGCGGTAATTACTGTTACTATAAAGAACAGTACTACAAAAAGAATATTTAGATTATGCCCCCTAAAGATAGCATTTAAAATTGTGACTAATCCGACATATATAGCTCCTGGAAGAAAAGTATACTTCGTAACTTCACCTTCTCTCCCAAGAAAACAAATCATAATAAAGATTACAGAGAGCGCACAAAAAACTTCCCCGATATAGGAAAGTATAGGAAAAATATATGTAGAAATAAATGGGAATAAACTTCCAACGATTATCATATAACTTCACCCTCCACACAGCATGCGCTAAAACTTATTATACTATATCATCAAAAATTTCGACAAATAGAAAAATGGTGTGGAAGGACAAAATTATCGTGTGAATTGATATGTTATATCTAGAAAAGACCGATCAGGTGAAGTACTAGGAATGATAATCCGAGTATAATCATGAAGCCGCCAACTATATAAAAGATTATATAGAAAAGCTTGAAGCCTCTTGTTCCTTCGATAATAACTCTTTTAGGGTTATTTCTATCATAAAGGATAGGAAGCTGAGTTCCTGCTGGGTAGTTCTGCTTTGATGTATATATAGTTGGAGTGGCCTGAACCCACTGTCCGTTTGCAATAAAACGAAATTCAGGTGCATAAACCTTCTGATGACTCCTTGGTCCTACATTCGTACTCATAACAACATTTCTGGTTTTGGTTTCTACCACCTCTCCAAAGGTGCGTTCAGTACAGTTCTTCATAGTGCTATTCTCAATTACATTAAAGAGTACAGCAAACAGAATAAAGAATACTCCAATTCCTAAAAATATTAATCCAACAAATGTTATAGCTTCCATAATTTTTTCCTTTCTGTCTTACTGTGTCGAATATACTATTGAGTGTTGCATTTAATTCTAAAAATTTTTACAAATAATAACTTATAATTTCGTACAAAAATATCATTAAATTGCTTCAATTATAGCGGTTTTCATGGTATAATAATAGCACTAGTTATTAACTAAAAATATAGGGGTTTTTGTTACATAATTAAGGGGTTAATTTATGAATAGAAAGATAGTCGCTGCATTTATTGCCGACATTTACCGTGACATGGTAAAGGAGACACAGTACGGCACTATTATGGCAGCAAAGCGATTTGGGGTAAAGCTTCTTTTCTTTGCGAGCTTTAGTGACAACTTCAGTAATGCTCAGTATTCCCGCATTTCAAATTATGATATTGGCGACAGTGCTATCTATAAGCTACCGAATCTCAATAATTTCGATGGCCTTGTTACTTATGACAGCTATATGCCTAGTATCTTTATAAGTCTGATCAACGACCTTAAAGAAAAGGCGCCTTGTCCAGTTGTAACTCTGGGAGATATTAAGGACTACTCTTATAACGTTGTAAATGATCAGGATCTTTCATTTAGAGAGGTTATTGAGCACACTATCAATGTTCACGGCGCTAAAGAGCTTATCCATGTAGCAGGTAATCCTGAACTCTCTTTTGTTCAGGACAGAATGAGAGTATTTAAGGATACTCTTTTAGATCATAATCTGCCATATGATGACAGCCGTATTCTCTACGGAACCCTGTGGTATGATTCTGCTCAGCGTGTTACAGATGAGATTCTGAAACTTTACGAGACAAATGAGAACCATATGCTACCTGATGCCATAATCTGTGCTAACGACTATACTGCTATCGGCATCGCAGATGAATTATCAAGACGAGGCTTCAGAATTCCTGAAGATACCATCATTACCGGATATGATGATGTAATTCAGGCAAGATTCCACGATCCATCTATCACTACATCCTCTCAGCCATTTGAGCAGGTAGGAAAAGATGGTATTGGCATTCTAGAAAAAATATGGAGCGGAGAGCCTGTTGAGCATACTACTGCAGAACCTGGTCTTCTTAGAAAGCGTCAGTCCTGTGGATGTGAAGAAAAGCATCAGTACCAGCAGGACGACTTAAGAGAGAGTTATGCAACTATTATTGATAAGCTGGGTAACCTGTCCAGATCCAACACGAATCTTATACTTTCCGTTTCTTCCGCAGAAACTAACAAGGATGTATTTGATGAGATTGAGGCTAACTGCCGCAAAGACACAGGCTTCAAGGACGCTGTTCTCTGTCTGATCAATGGATGGGATCAGCATAAGATAATAAATGAGCCTTCTGATTTTGACGATGCAGAATTTGAGGTTGTATGCGGTATTTACAACGAGAGATCCATACGTAGAGAAAAACTTCCAAAGGGTCAGCTTCTACCAACAGTAATGCTTGAGGATAGTGAAGCGTACTACCTGGTACCGATTCATCATCTTCAGTACTTTATGGGCTACTTTATCATATCTCCTGATCTGGAGAATCTGTCACAGCTGAACATTAAGTCCTGGTTTATAAATGTCAGCTCCATGCTGGAGAACTGGCGAGTAAAGCAGAAGCTTAAGGTTACAGTTGACAGACTTGAGAACCTGTATATGACTGATATGCTGACTGGTCTTTATAATCGTCGAGGATATGGAACCCATTTCCAGACCTATTACGAAGAGTCTCTTAAGAATGGTTCTTCCATTGCCGTATTCCTTATCGACATGGATAACATGAAGTACATCAACGATAACTACGGACACGATGAAGGTGACTATTGTCTCTGCACCATAGGAAATGCTATGAAGAAGGCCGCATCATCAAAAGAAATCTGTATCAGATCAGGTGGTGATGAATTCGTCGTTCTTGCTAAGAACTATGACGATGAAAAAGTTAAAAAATATACTGAGGAACTTCGTTCGTACATAGATAAGTCATGCACAAAGGATAAGAAACCTTATAGCATATCTGTAAGTGTTGGATGCTATATCCAGACTCCGAACGAAGACGAAGAAAAAGCCTCATCTATTACCGATATCTCTGAGAGATATCTAAGAGAGGCCGATACTCTGATGTATCAGGAAAAGAAAGAACATAAGAAAAACCTTAAGTAAGTTTTCCTGATTAAACTCATGAATAAAGTATTACCTGAGAACTATAATGAAGCGAACGCCTTCGTTATAGTTCTCTGCTTTTATGGAGAATCCGTGCTGTTCAAGAATCTCTTTTGCAAGAGAAAGACCGATACCAGTACTGCCGCCCTCGCCCATGTAGAAGCGATCAAACATCTTCTTGGCATCCTCTTCAGAGAGGCTGGTACCGTCATTCCAGATAACTAATGTACCACCGGTACAACCGATATAGATCCGAGTCTGTGCATAACGAATGGCATTAGAGATGACATTTGACACCGCCCTCTGCATCTGCTCGATATCAACCGTAATGAACTGGTCTTCTATCTCAGTCGTTACTGTCAGGCTTTTATTCTGAATCTCCATGTAGAATGCATCCAGCGCATCACCCACCAACTCATTAATGGAGATTTCTTCCTTGTTGTACTTCATGCTCTTTCGGTCGTACTTAGATAGAAGCAGTATCTCGTCCACCATTTGGGACATCTTACGCACTTCCTTCTGTATTACCTTATAAGCATGCTGCTCCTCTATAACGCCCTTCTGGAGGCCTTCTGAGAAGCCCTGAATAGACATGAGTGGAGTCTTTAGTTCGTGGGAGGCATTTTCAAAGAACTTCTTCTGCTTATCCTGCTCGTCGCGGATACGCTTGGTCATTCTAAAACCAACCACAGTGGATATAACGTCACAGACGATCATGACCATAAGGAGGATAAGCATTACTATATGCTCCATGGTCTTAGCAGATGAAATATCCGTATAGATAGCTATTCGGTCGTTGGTATCCTGCTCTCGTATCTGCTTAATATAAAAAAGACGGTCTTCTAATTCTACTGTATAAATCTTATTAGTCTTATCTCTGTTCTCTCTGCACCAGCTTCTAACAAGGTTTTCTACGCCATACTCCATGTCAGGACGGAATTCCTCAGCATCAAACTCCAACAGAAAGTAGTAAGACCTGAAGAGATTCTTACCCTCACTGTACTCCATATACGAGTCCGAATCTCTCTTTCGAAGGAAGCCCTCACAGTTCTGAATACTTCTGTAGGCTTCAGAACCTATATAGCGGTTAAGCGCAGTAAGAACACATAAGAATACAATAACGAAAGAAATCGTAAGGATTACAAATATATATATTCCTAGATTTTTTCTGGTTTTTATCATAAAACCTCTCCCAGCTGATAGCCGTATCCCCATACAGTATTAATAGTAACTCTGCTCTGCGCCTGACGCAGCTTTCTACGGAGGCGACGTACAGTTTCATCAACTACTCTTGTCTCTGTATCTGAATCCAGCCCCCAAAGGTCGTTCAGGAAATCCTCTCGGGATATAGCCTCATCAGAACGCTTAAGCATATACTTAAGGAAGTCCAGTTCCATCTCTGTAAGACCCAGATTCTTATTGTCACATATTATTGCATGACGGCTTTCAGAATAAGAGATATCTCCGTAGCTTAAGTTTTCGATAACATTTTCCTTTGCAGATTCTCTCTCCAGATCGATTCTTCTGAAAAGAGCCTTTATCCTCATCATAAGAATCGAAGGGGAAAATGGCTTGATCATGTAGTCATCGCTTCCTGAAGTGATTCCGATGGAGTAGTCCATCTCGGACTCCTTGGCAGTCAGCATAATGATCGGAACCTTAGAAATGCTTCGAATCTGCTTACATATGTCGATCCCATTTGTCCCAGGCATCATGATATCAAGGATAACCATATCTGATGGTTCCTTTAAAAACTGATCATAGAGTGCATCGCCTGTTTCAAAAAGCATAACTCTGTAGCCTGCCTGCTGAAGGAAGGCCCCCAGAATCTCGCGAATATTCTCCTCATCATCAGCTGCATATATAAGTTTAGTATCATTACTAGCCATAGTTACACCTCTCATTTCAATGTAAGTATTATACTCTCTGTTCGTAGTTTTTACTATAACTCTTTGTTCATTTTTACACTATATTATTTCCGGTATCTGGTTTATAATGTTAATAGATTAATCTGTATGAAGAAGGTTTGGGGTATGAATAACAGTAAAAAGATAGGTTTTCTTGTCAGTGGCATAACTGACGAGTTTACTAAGCCTCTGTGCGAGGGGATTATAGAAGAGGCCGAACATGATGACGTTGATATCATAGTCATCCCTGTTAAATATATCGATAGAGAGATGAAAGAGATCCAGGATCTCTATGAATATCAATATAAAACTAACGCTGAAAATGTTATCGCTGAAAATATAGACGTTCTGATAGTATCTGCAGATACCATAGGATGTCTCACAACTAAAGAAAACATGATGAGTTTTCTTGATGGTCTGAGAGCTAAGGGAATTCCAATCCTCCTTGCTGCATCAAGAAGAGAAGGCTATCCTGGAGTTGTTTTCGACAACAAGGTCGGCATCATTGACGGCATCACTTATCTTATCGAGGAGCTGGGAGTCAAAAAAATCTGTATGCTCCGTCCTCTCTACAACAATTCTGATATTGAAGAGCGTTGCGAAGCTTTTTATGAGACCATGGACTTTTATAAATTGCCCGTGGAGCCTAACTCTGTCATTACCACGACCCATTCAAATGATTATGAAGCAGACTGCTACAGGCTTATGGACTTAAACCCTGATGTGGAGGCTGTATTCTGCGTTACTGACGCAGCAGCTATGGAGTTCTATAAGGCTATGGAAAAGCGCGGTCTTATTCCGGGTAAAGACATAAAGATCATGGGATTCGATAATTCAATTAGTGGCAGTATGATCACACCTTCTCTTACGACTGTAGAAGCAAGTCCAGAAATGCTGGGAAGACGCGTATACAAACAGGTACGCCGAATCTTAGAGGGCTGGGATATTGGTGATTCAGTGGTTCCGACAAGATTTATCCTGAGAGATTCATTTGGTTCTTTCTTGAATAGATCAAATGTAGATAAAAAGATTCTGGACAAGAACTATCTGGATAAATATTTCCACCGAATCTTCTATAAATATGAGAATGTTCCAGAGTCAGAAGGACTCGAGACTCTGATCCAGTATAAAACATTCATGAATGTTTTAATTGACTATGTTAATGATGCAGACTTCAGTCCTAAAAGATCAGCTTTTCTAAAAACAAAGCTGGATGAATTCTTACAGACTGGAGCTCTCGCCTTTTCTGATGCAAATGTATTACTGGCTTATGTAAATCGTCTAAAACAGACAATCCTGGATCGATTCGATGATTACGAGGCAAAGTGTTCTGTATATAATACATTCTCCGGGCTCTCAGAAAGAATCACTATGATCCTTCGAGACGACGTAATAAAACATGAGAAGATGATGAGTGACTCCTTTATGGCCCTAAAGAATATGGTCGAGGATACCCTGAACTTCAGTAAGGGTGATGATGAAAGCTATAAAAATATCGTCTCTAACCTTTCTCACTTCGGTATAAAGAACGCATACGTATATATTTACAAGAAGCCTATATTCCATAAAGAAAAGGAACCTTTTAAGGTTCCTGATAAGCTTCTTCTCAAGGTTGCTATGACTGAAGGCGAGATCCAGGTTCTTCCACCAGAGGAACAGCCTATCAACCTTATGGATATTTATAGCAATCCTTATATCACTGATTCAAAATACAATATGGTACTTATGCCACTATATTTCCGTGAAACTCTTTACGGCAGTGTGCTATACGACCTAACAGATATCACCTATGAAAATGGTGAATTCCTGGCCAACCAGTATTCAACCGCCGCTCGTGTTATCGACATCCTAAACAAATAAGGCCACTGGGGACGGTTCTCCCTGGCAGATTAGATAAGCCTCTGGAGCTTGCAGTTTGGAATACCTTCACTCCAGAAGTCCTTCAGCTTAAGTTTTTTCACCTGATACACTATGCTGGAGTTCATAGCTCCATGCCCAACTATTAGAACGTCTTTCCCCTGTTCAAGCAGGGGATTTACTTTTTCTTCAAGAAATTCGCCTGTCCTCTTTACCAGGTCACTGATACTCTCAGCTCCCTCAACAGGCACCTTATATTCCTCTGGATGCCAGAAGAATTCATTTATCGGACAATTAGGTATATCAAAGGAATTCTCTATACCCTCATATACTCCAAAACTCATTTCCATAAGCCTGTCGTCATATATGATTGGAATATCTCTGTCTCTAAGCAGTATCTCTGCGGTTTCCTTAGCTCTGATCAGAGGAGATGAGAAGCAGATATCGAAATGTATATCCTTATACTCTTCTCTTGCTTCTTCAGCCATCTGGCGGCCTTCGGAGTTTAGCGGTATATCCGTTCTTCCCTGTATTTTTCTTCTATCGTTCCAGTCAGTTTTTCCGTGTCTGATTATATATAACATCCTATTCTCCAGTCTTGCGGAAACGCACGCGGTAGTATCTATCAAAAAGATCCTTCAGCCTTACACGTTCCTCATCAGTTTCTACATAGTTCAGGTAATCGTAGATAGATGAACTATTCTTATGCAGCTTCTCTATTATATCCTGTGCCATGTTCTTTTCAATAGTCTTCTTTTCTTTCTTTACCATTTCTCCAAGTTTTCTGTCCTCAGGAAGGAAAGTAAACCATATTCGTTTTCCCACAAACACTACAAGAAGAAGGGCTATAATCGCACCAACTATAATAGCTGCATAAAGAAGAACCCTCTTAATTATTTCTCTGTTTTCTGCAGAGTTATCTTCTTCAGTCTCTTCTGATTCATCAGAGGTCTTATCGAACTGTCCATCCCCCTCATTCATCATTTCCTCGACCATTTCTTCGCCGTAGTATTCGCCCCAGTCTGTTTGCTCCTTCTCATCGATTTCCTTCACTACAAGGCCCCATGAAAGATCCTCAGCAGATTCCTTAGTAGCAGTAGGTTCAAATGGCATCCAACCCATTCCTTCTATATAAGCTTCAACCCATGCATGGGCATCACTACTCATAACAAAGTCCGCAGAGCCATCATATAGATAACCATTTACGTACCTTGCTGGTACGCCAGCATCTCTAAGGAGCAGCATCATAGAAGAAGCAAAATGGACGCAGTAGCCACTCTTGGTATCGAAGAGGAAGCTCTCAACAAAGTTGTCACTATCCCTTAGATCCACGCTTGTATCATAATTATAGTTACGAAGATAGCTTTCTATAACCTTTGCTTTCTCATAATCAGTCTCACAGTTTGCTGTCAGCTCCTGCGAAAGATTTTTTATCTTATCAGTAGACATAGATGTATCCAGATACTGATTAAGTTCATCCATATATTCCTGGGAATTCATTCTGGCCACAGCTGCGTCGTAGCCTTCCTGTGACATGAATCTGGAAACATTGATCTTAAAGGTATCATGTACATATTCTTTCATCTCATCATAGCTGTGGGTGATCTCACCAGAATAGCCTTCCATAACTCTCTGGAAGTATGGGCTGGCATAATCTATATCCATGTACTGAAGCTTATAGTTAAAGCCCTTGCCCGCCTTATGACTAAGCCCATTCTCTACCTCATCATCTATATTGATGAGATTGGTTGGTCGGATAATATCCTCGGTTCTAAGATATTCATAAAGAACCTCTGCACTCTCAACACGTGCAAAGCATCTGGCCTCTCTATTGGATACCTCCGCATCCATAAGATCATTCATATATACAATAAACCAGTCATTGTAATCAGACGAAATACTTTCTTTACCACTAAGTCCTTTACTGGTTATAGTACTGTAATCTGCACCCTTCAGATAAAGAGTTCTGTCATTTCCACCTGCCCTGTCAAATGCTATCTCTTCCCTGGAAGATTTTTTAATGGAACCATTTAGATTGCCAACACTTGAATAACCACTGTAAGAACCACCAAGATCAATAATGCCACTTATCTGGTAGCCGATCTCATTTCCTATTCCATCCACAAACGAACCCACGCGGTACCAAACATCCTTTACAGCTGTCCACTGAATTGGCTCCTCTCTGATAGGCAGAAGTGCAATAAAAAGAAGTGCAAAAGTAACTGCAAATCTATAATCCACATCTGTTCTGATGCATCTTGAAACACAGTAGAAAACACCAACCGTAAGGCATATTACTGCAAAACGATTATCAATTCCTGTCACTGCGCAGGCCACTGAATTTGCAGCCACAAATATCAAAAAGAAGATAAATGCTATCTTTTGCCACCTGGACAGGGCAATGAACAAAATAAAGAAGGTTATTCCCAATGCCAGGAGGATATTCACAGTAAGAACCATATCTCTGGAAATCAGCATCAGAACCAGAGACATGAGAATAAGACCAGGAATTATTAGCGGTCTTTTCTTCCAGTACTCAAATATCATAATGATACCCACAAAGAAGAAGACATAGCAACTATAGAAAAGAGGATCCAGCTGCTTCAGTCCTGGTATAGCCGCAAGATCAAAGAATGCTATAAGAGCCACTATAAGAATCTCAGGAAGCTTCATGATATAGCTTTCAAAAACTCCTGGCTGCGTCTGCTCATTATTCAGATTTTTACTACTGGTTATCGTCATAATCCTTCTCTCTGAAAACTACAATATTTCCAGCCTTCTTAGAAACCTCTTCAAGTATTTCTTCCTCGTGTCCTACAGCCGACTTGCTTCCCACCTTTGTAAGAAGCTCGGTATAAAACTCATGGAAGGTCTCCGGACTATCAATTACATAGGACTTAACCCCTACGTAATAATAGAAGATCATAAGCGGTTTCTGCTTCATTCCAAAGAACTCTGCAATAGAAACCAGATACTCCAGATACCTGTCTCTCAGCTGTATGCTATGAAGAGAATTGTCCATAGACTCTGGGATCAGCACCATACTGATCATCTCAGACTCCTGATTCTCAGGGAGTCTAACATAAAGATTTCCAGTCTTAGCATACTGCTTCCAATGCACCTGATTCAGACTGTCGCCATCCATATACTTTCTGACATCATTTCCCAGATGGTTCTCTGTTGTTTTTAGACTAAAGAGATTACCATTTTTCTCGTCATTCATAAGACGTTCTATAATATCTTCTGCAACATTTGTAATAACAGGAAGAACATGTACTCTGACCGGAATCTTGACCTTCTTCCTGAAGCGAAGTATTCCAAAGATATCCTGGACCGTATAGCCCTCAACACCTGCGTCATAGCTTCCCGCGTAGCGGCATATGATCTTAGCATCCACTGTTACCCTCTCACGAGGAAGCAGTCTGAAAGGATTCACCGTAAAATCCTCAGGGAAATGAGTTATCTCTTTGTCATAATAAAATGTAATATCTGATATTGGAATTGGGCCGGCATTCTTGATCACCAGCTGGTAGTCTTCTGCCGTTCCCTTCTGGATCAGCTTTCCTGTAGTCTCCTGATAAATCTGAAGAGCCAGGAAAATATAGATTATATAGATAAATGAAAGCGGTAGATACAGAAGTACCGCATAAAAGAAAACATAGGAAAAAGTTCCTCCGTTATTACTTACATTTATAGTCACTGCAATAAGCAGTGCTACGTAAATAATCACAGGAACCCATCTCCTATGTAATATATCTTTTATTATGTTAAAAACTCTATGTTTCATTTGTGCGACTTCTTATGAGTATCTATGGATTATGATGGTCTCTTAATCTTCTCTATAATATCTACTATAATCTGGAATCCCGTATATTTGTTCATCCTGGATTGTGTAGTGAGTACCATTCTGTGTGGGAGTGTGATCCTTGCCATGGCTATGACATCCTCTGGGATAACAAAATCACGCCCCGCCACGTACGCAGCAGCCTTGGAAGCTGATAAAAGATCCATAGCAGCTCTTGGGCTGAGACCATATTCAAGATTATCATTCTTACGAGAACTATCAATAATACTAAGAGCATAATCGATCAGTTCATCGCTCATAATGATCGCGCTTACTTCTTTTTTCATCTCAAGGATATCTGACGACTTAACAACTGGCGAAAGCACAAGTTCAAGCTCTCCAGCCAGATGTCTCTTAGCCATATCCTTCTCCATCTCTCTTTCAGGATAACCGATAGAAAGCTTCATCAGAAAACGGTCCAGCTCAGCCTCAGGAAGCATATAAGTTCCAATCTGCTCTACCGGATTCTCAGTAGCTATTACCATAAAGAGTTCAGGAAGCTGGAAGGTCTCTCCATCAATTGTAACCTGATGCTCCTCCATAGCCTCAAGCAGCGCAGCCTGGGACTTTGGCGATGCACGGTTTATCTCATCGGCCAGAACTATCTCCTTATGAATAGGTCCCTTTACAACCTTAAAACTGGACTCCTTAGCATCGAAGATACTTGTACCAGTTATATCTGTCGGAAGTGTATCCGGAGTAAACTGAATTCGTGAAAAGCTGGCATCAACTGACTCTGCCAGTGCCTTGGCAAATGTGGTCTTACCAACACCCGGCACATCCTCTACCAGTACGTGCCCACCAGCCAGAAGTGCTATGATAGCATTTTCTATGACAGTGGATTTTCCCACAAATCTCTTCTCGATATTTTCCTTGATCTTGATTACATTTTCCTGCATTTCTTACTCCTGAAAACTAGCTTAACATTTTTATATAAGTCCTTCCCATTTAAGAGAAGAAACCCGTTTCAATAGTACCATAATTTACTGGTCTGTTCTACTTTTTGTAGGGGATTTTTTTAGGTATTTAAAGAGCATAGGATATACGCCTAAAACGACAAAACAAACTACCGTATATCTGATAAATCTAAAGAGAAATGAACCCATAGTTGCTGAACTTCTAAACTCCTCAGAAAAAGGAAGTTTAATCAGCATATTCAGGCTGAAGTAGATGATTCCACCACCAACAAGACGTATCACTGACTCAGGTATGCTGCTACTGTTTTCAAAATTCACGTATTTCTCTTCAAACAGTGAAGCCAGATAAAAACCAGCCATAGTTCCAAGACCAGTGAAATAATCATCGCTTTTACAGTAAAAAATTCCCACAGCCGATATAAGGAATATAATAAGATGCATCAGATGCCTCTTCTTCGATTCAGAGCCAATCTTTCTCTGAAGAAAAGTCATTACAAGAAGGCAGAATAGTCCAAGGATCCATCCAGTCATTACATCCGTAGGATAATGAACTCCAAGAGAAAATCTTGATATTCCAACAAGAAGCGGCAGAACTATGGCCAGTACAATAAAGATCTTAGTTCCTCTCCTCTTATTCTTCGATAGAAAAGCCGGTATCGAACCATATACAATAACCGAATCAGTTGAATGTGCACTAGGAAAAGAAAATCCCTGGGCTGTAATATCATATACATCTCCATAGGAATTAACCTTCTTCAGGCACTCTATCCCCTTATTATCAAAGTAAGGTCTTCTTCTTACAAATATATTCTTTATCATTGGCCCCAAAACAAGTCCCAGTGTTATATTCTCTCCAATATATATTCCAAATTCTTTGTCGTAACAAAAATATAAAATGGCAAGGATTAAAACCATAATGGTCTCCTCGCCAAAAAGTGTAATAAAACTAGCAAAAGCGACTGCAACATCACCCATCATGCTCTGCAGCCACTCTATCAGTTTTACTTCCCATTCAAAATAAAATGTTACTCCAGTCAACTACTTACTCCGTCTTACAATTCGTCACTATCTAAATCAATGGTGAATGGTCCGTCATTCACAAGAGCACAGCTCATATCTGCACCAAAGCTTCCAGTTTCAGCCTTGATGTTTTTACCGTCTGCACTACCTAAAAGCTTACACTGCTCAACTATATAGTCATATAGCTCCTCAGCATGTTCTGGTGAACCAGATCTTACAAACGAAGGGCGATTACCCTTCTTACAATTTGCATACAGGGTAAACTGGGATACCAGAAGTAAATCTCCCCCCACTGATGCAATATCCAGATTTGTTTTTCCTTCCTCATCTGCAAAGATCCTGAGACCCAGCAGTTTCTTTATCATCTTGTCAGCTATCTCTTTCGTATCAGTGTCACAAACACCAATAAGAGCAAAGAAGCCCTTTCCTATCTGTCCAATAATTTTTCCATCTACAGTGACAGACGCCTCAGTCACTCTCTGAATCACAAACTTCATATGTCTCCCTAATCAGAATATTTTTCCGCAACCTCACGGATCTTTACCTTAACCCGAAGCATAGCCTCTACTACCTCAGGATCAAAGTGAGTTCCAGCCTCTTCCACGATTATACCCATAGCCTTTTCAATAGGCATTCCGTCCTTATACGGACGCTTTGAAACAAGGGCATCAAATACATCAGCTACTGCCATGATACGAGCAGATAAAGGTATATTAATACCTGAAAGTCCCTGAGGATATCCTCTCTTACTGCCATCCCACCATTCATGATGACAGAAGGCTATATCCTCTGCCATCTCAAGATAAGTAGTCTCACCCATGGTAGCCTTTGCTCGTTCCAGCATACCCTTACCCATGGTCGTATGAGTTTTGATAGTATTAAACTCCTCATCATCAAGCTTTCCCGGCTTATTAAGAATAGCATCAGGAATCCTGATCTTTCCAATATCATGAAGTGGTGCCGCAATCCTGAGAGTCTCAATATACTCATCTGTTAATTCGTCAGTATACTTTCCGCTGCTTCTCAGTTCCTGAGCTATAAGCTCGCAGTACTTTGCCGTTCTCTTAACATGGAAACCTGTGGTTTCATCACGACTCTCCACGATATCAGCAAGGGCCGTAATGATATTTACATGCAGCTTCGATATAGTCGAAGCCTGCTCATTAGTTTTATCAATATATTCGTCGATATCCTTTACGGTCTTCGACATAGCTGTATACAGCTCTTCGATTTCATTTCCAGTATGGATGTCCAGCGCCGCAATCTTTTCTACAGACCTGTTACGGCCACTATCGCTATCATAGGCAAAGCGGCTTATCTCTCTTGCCATCTTATGAAGCGGAGTTACCACCACATGGTCAGCAAGGACCATGGCAAATGCAACGACGCATAGAAGAAGTCCAAGCACGGCCGATAACATTTTACCAGAGTATAGAAGGGTTTCCTGACGAAGAAGCTGTACATCGTAATTACCGTCTGGGTATCCCGCAACCTTTGCCTCCATATAAGTCTTATAGGAAATAAAGAATGCCACCATGACGATAAGCATACCAGCAATCATCAGCCATATACCAAGCTGAATCCTGAGAGAATTTCTCTTCTTCTTATCCTCTTCTGAAAGATGCTTCTTTATCTCTTTGCCCGAAAGTTTACCCAGTTTTTCTCTGAGCGCCTTAGGAACAATCATAAAGAGACCAAATGCAACTAGCAGAGATATAAGCTTATCAGGAATCTCTACCGCATAATCCCCTAGTATCTGAGCCGCCAGAACAGGAAGTCCTTTGTTATTCAGATAAGCAACCGCTGGAGCAGATACATTATCACCTATCTGGAATTTAAAAAGGATAAATGTGAGCAGCGAACATGGAATGCTAAGAAGCATATAGAGTGGAAGCAGAGATATCACCTTGGTGATCTTATCAAAGTATCCTCTCTCAGATGCCATACCTGCAATAAGTGCAATCAGAACATTGATCGTACCATAATAAAAAGTGGTGGTATCACTTATACCGCCAATCATATTGGTAATAAATCCAACCAACATACCTGGGAAGGTTCCACCAAGAGCAGCTATGAACATAGTACCTATGCTATCAAGATAGAGAGGCAGGCCAAAATAGGCACCAATACTACTAACAACACGATTGATAGCCACCCCAAGTATGATCATGGATATTACGTATATTACATGTTTCTTGCTGATTACCTTCATAAACTACGCCCATTTATAACAAATGTGTCAAAGAGGGGACTCCCCTTTGACACATAAAAATACCTATTAGTTGCCGTTCAGCTTAGCAATAATATTCGGAAGTTCCCCATCTACCTTGTCATTATCCAGCTGGCAGGTTCCTGCATTTGCATGACCACCACCGCCATAGGAAAGACAAAGCTCTCCAATATTAAAGTCAGAACTTCTGTTAATAATAGACTTACCGATCATTACTGCGGTATTCTGCTTTCTAAAACCCCAGGCAACATGAACCGAGATTTCAACCTCTGGCCACATTGCATATACCATAAATCGGTTTCCAGTATATATAGTTTCTTCATTTCTAAGGTCGATAACCGCAACCTTGTCATGAATCTTTGTTATCTTTTTAAGTTGTTCCTTGAAAAGCTCCTGCTGTTCAAAGTACATATCCACACGTTCCTTCACATCAGGAAGCTCCAGAACCTGCTTTATATCATGATCAACACAGTAGTCGATCAGCTCCATCATAAGATCATAATTCGAGATACGGAAGTTATGAAAACGTCCAAGACCTGTACGGGCATCCATAAGGAAGTTCATCAGAACCCAGTCAGTAGGATTCAGGATTTCCTCCTCAGTAAAGTCAGCACTGTCGCCCTTATCAACAGCCCACATTATCTCTTCTGAAACTCTGGTGAACTTCTCCTTTCCACCATAGTAGTCATAAACCACTCTGGCAGCAGACTTAGCGTCACCATCAATTATATACTTGCCTTCGTACTCTTCCTTCTTATTTCTGATAAGCTCACTCTCGTGGTGGTCAAATGCCAGTCCAACCCTCTTATCAAAAGGAAGATTTGTTGTGATATCATTTTCCGTGATATCTATCTTTCCGTCCTGAACATCCTTTGGATGAACGAACTTTATATCATCAATCAGGTCCAGTTCTTTAAGAAGCATAGCACAAACAAGACCATCAAAATCACTTCGAGTAACAAGTCTCTTCTTCATATTCTGTAACCTCCCATAAGTTATAGATGCCCTTCTCACATCATAAAAACCAACCGATTACATTTTACCATATTTTCAGTAGATTATGTATAAGATTTTAGGTATCATCCAGGGCATCTTGTACATTCATCAATACAACTAATCATCCATCTACATATTACTACAATGACAACCCCAAACATAACCATAAATATAGTTGTAACAACCTTTGATAATTTGCCGATAGGATACTTAGTCCTTCCAATCATCATAAAAATCCAGGACGTAATATAAGTTATACAATCAATAATCACAACGAGCAGAAAAGTCTCAAATGATATATCATCCGGAAACCAAATATAGGCATTTTTATAATTAGGCAAATAAAAAATATAGAAATAAACTGACGTAACCAGCCAAGGAATGAACTGCAAAACCAACGCAAGTATCAGATAGACCTTGCTGATATTCTTATCCGCTTCTGAATACTCTATATGTCTCTTCTCAGGCTTTCCATTAAGGTTTGAACTTATGGACGTATTATTGTACGGAGTGTTGTTCTGATGATTATGTGGAATGTTATCCAGATCGCGATATGGGCTAACATATGGTTTACCCTTTTGATTATCAAACTTATTATAATCCACTTATGTTTTCCCCTAAACCTTCTTAACAAGGAGCTCTACCACGAAGCCATTGTCGTTGTAGTACTCCATACCACCACCTTGCTTTTCCATATACCACTTTACAAGATAAAGCCCCAGACCATAACCTGATTTTTCTTTTGAATCACTACCACGATAGTACTTTTCTATAACCAGAGGCAGTTCATCCTCAGGCACGCCAGGTCCGTCATCTTTAATCTTGATCTTGATATAGTTATTCTTCTTTCCGTTCTTCCCCGGCAGATTATTAACCTCTGAGAAAGATACATGCACATCTGTCCCCGCATACTTGTAGGCATTTCCCACAATATTGTCTACAACCTGACTCATTCTGAGTGTATCCAGATATACAAGACATTCAGGTATATCATTTTCAAGCAATATATTACCGTAATCCTTAAGTTCTTTAAAGAATCCTAGTATCACACGAGAATCTGTCTCAACCGGAGATACCTGAATTTCGTCCATATCCTCCAGATTAGCTTTAAATACACTCTGTACCAGCTGATTTATAGTCTCGCTCTTTGAAGAAATGTATCCTGCCTTCTCTAAAAGGTCATTTAACTCTTCTTCCTCCGCCTTCTTCTCCGCAGTTTTTGCAGCGAGTTTCTCGTCCGTTTCGTCCTCACCTAAAGACTCCAGTTCTTCCCTAAGCTGAGAGAGCTTACGTCCCACCTTCATTTCAAGGACCTCACATGTAGCCTGTATCGTAGCAACCGGAGTTTTTAGATCATGGCTCAGCTCTGCTACCATTTCTCTCTTAGCATGTTCAGCCGCCAATTCCTTCTCTTTAGCAGACTTTAATTCCTCACGCATGAGATCAAAGCTTTCTGTTACACCACCCAGCATATTACCCCTTCGCATAGGAAGGATAGCGTCCAGATTGCCTTTTGCAATCTCTGTAGCTACGCTTTCCATATCCCTGATAGGTTTTATCTGAATGATATAAACCGCAGCTATGAATATATAACCAATAACAAGAAGTACTCCCCAGAAAACTACACAGTATAATAGCAGGTTATGCTGTGAAGACTCTACCCCTTTATTAATGTCGCTCCATATAGCCTTATACATCTCAAGCTCTGCGTCGCTATATGAACCAACATCACTAAGTGAGGCGTCATATCTTCCAACAAAATGAAGCATCACAAAAAGGGCTATGGCCATAAACACTGTATATGCAATTGTGAGATTTCTAATTAACTTCATTACAATAATTCGCTTTTTTACATTCAGACTACAGTTCTAAGATATAACCAGTACCCCATATAGTTTTAATAAACTCAGGATTATTAGGATCGTTTTCCATCTTCTCACGAAGCTTTCTGATATGCACATTCAATGTACCATCCGAATAAAATGCATCTCCCCAGACCTCAGCAAAGAGAGTATCCTTTGTTACTATGGTATTCTTATGAGAGTAGAGGCACTTAAGAAGGGCAAATTCCTTAGCTTTAAGACTTATTCTTTCACCTCTCAGGATCACTGACATTGTAGGTTCATCCAGGCTCATAATATCTGACTTTGAATCATCAGACTCACCCGATGCATCTGCCCCCGAACCACTTAGTTTCGAATCACTACTATCTAAAGCCTGATTCAACTGTTCAACACGCTTCAGATTAACCTTTACCTTTGCAAGAAGAACTGAAAGACTGTAAGGCTTCTTAATATAGTCATCTCCACCTATACTAAGTGCAATAAGCACATCATCATCACTTTGACGAGCACTGATAAAAAGGATTGGAAGCTGATACTCTTCCCTAACCTTCTTACATACCTCAAATCCAGAGCCATCTCCCAGATTAATATCCAGTAAGATAAGATCCGCACTATTCTCTTTTAGAAAATCAAAACAAGACTGAGCCGAATCAACGTACTCAGTCTTTACGTCAAACATATTGAAATACTCAGCCGTCATCTTGGCGAGTTCTACCTCATCATCTACTATCAAGCAATTATAATGCATAATATGTCCCCTCCAAAAATGTGACAGTCAAGAGAAATCTCAACTGTCACATCATATTTTACAACATATTAAGTATTTTTTAAACTATCTCTATTCTCTGAAAGATTACTCTTCTGTGATCATTTCGATTGGAATAAGTCTTCTTACCTTAAGTCCTGCCAACGCTGATGAGAGTATCGCAATACCAACAATACCAGCTACTGTAATAAGCATATAGTATACAGGTATTTCAAATGGAACGCTTTTTATAACGAAGAGCGCAAATGCTGCACGACAACCTGCACTTCCAACAAGCGGTGAAAGCAGTGATCCAATCAATGCTCCAACAAGAACAGCAGGCATATTTGAAAGCATTATCTGGGAGATAAGGTTAGCGCTTGTCTGTCCAAGCGCCTTACTGATTCCCATACCACGCCACTCACGGCTGATCTTTGCACGGATTACAAGGGATTCAACAAAGACTACAACTAGTATTGTTACCACCACGATGATCACACATATAAGCTTCATAGACATTCCAAGAGAATCAACTGTTGAAGCCATCTGCTTGTTATAATCCTGGCTACTAAAGCTTAAATCTTCATCTTTCTCTAAACTCTTTAAGCCATCAACAAACTCATCATAGGTTGTTCCATCATTTGTTGTAACATAATACTGATATGGAAGTCCTCCAGAAATAATCTTCTTAGAGCCTTCAATAGTCATGAGGATTGTACGGCCCATTCTCTCCATTCTCTGATTTGTTCCAACGATTATATAATCCGCCTCATCCTCGGCATACTTTATTGAGATTATATCGCCAATCTTTACTCCTAAATCTTCAGCAACTCCTGAACTGATCATGATCTCATTTTCCTTCTCAGGATATCTTCCATCCAGAAGGAAGGTATTAGTTGAATTATCTACATCATCATAAATATATGTAAATATTGACTGTTCCTTATCACCATACTTTGCAGTAAGATCAGTTCCTGTAACAACGAGAACATTTTCAACACCATCAATACTCTCTAAGTACTCTGACGTCTTCTTGTAATCAGTGCTCTTGTCATCATCGTCTACAAGGGCTGTACACATCTCAAATCCAAACATGTCCAGCATACTGTCTGGTGACTTACCAAAGTTTTCCAGCATTCCAAATCCAGCCATTGTTGATATAGCAAGAATCGCAACTATAAGCACCATTACGAGATTTCTACCAAATCCGCCAAATGTATCCTTAAGTGACATAACAAGTGATATAGGAAGCGGTGTATTTTCAAATGAGAAGAAATTCTTTCTAAAGTTATGTGTTGATATTCCTCCTCTAAGTGCATCAAGTACAGTAATCTTCTTATAAGTTCCACTGATTATTCTAGCTACCAATCCCATAGTTGCTACAACACCGATCACTGTCACTACTGCCAGAATCCAGTTAATAGACTGATTCCAGGTAAGTCCTAAAACAAGACTTACAATATCACCAAAGTTGCTAAATGTTGCAATTCCAGTTCCAATTCCAATAAGGCTTCCTACAAGTCCAACAAGAACAATCTGAAGTGTAAGCGCCCATCTAAGTTCTTTAACTGTGTATCCACTAGCTTCCAGGATACCTGTGTTCTTCATATTTTTCTGAATAAAAGTCTTAATGCTAAATGAAATTATTACGATAGCTATAACAAGTATAAGTACGGCAAACATTAAGATAATAGCCATTACTATAATAGGGATAAACTGAGATCCTCCTCTCATCATCTGCCAGTTGGCAAGTAAATAACTAGGATATACTTTTTCTGGGTTCTCCTTCTGAGCCTCAGCAAGTCCTGCTTTATAGTCTTCTCCTATATCACCCTCAATATCTGTAGTATTGATTTCTCCTGATTCAAGTTTTGACTCATCAACAAGTCCCTTATGTGCCATCAATGTTTGAACTACATATGAATGATCATCTACTAGTTCATCCAGCATATTCTGAGAAAGATTTACGCTGTATACTGTGATGTTCATAGTATTACAAAAATATGGATCTTCAAGATAGCCAACAACTGTAAAATCATAGATATCATCATCCAGCTTCAGCTGTATAACATCACCCTCTGAAAACTTTCCCTGCATATTTAGTGGAAGAAGTATTTCATCATCCTTATATGTTCTGTCAGGTCTTTCTACATTCATAATAGTCTTCTTAGTATCAAAACTCTCTGCTATGAATGTGTAGTCCATAAAGTCCTTCTCGCCTTTTTTTCTATACTTGGCAAATAAACGATAAGCAGGGGTTTGTTCATATTCTATGATCTCGTCATGGTCATTAAATGCCTTTTCAGCCGCCTCTATCTCTTCATCGCTATCTCCTGCATAGAGAAGAATGTGTGCACCATTAATATCCTCAAATTTGTCATTTAATACATTAGTAATACCGATAAGAGCAGATGCACAATCAAAGATAAGAAAGGCTGCAAGGAAAGTGAGAATGAGAAATGTGATCATATCACCCTTCTGTTTCTTCATATTATTTTTTGCAATTACAAATAATTTATACATAGTGTTTCTCCTTATTCCGGTCGCTTCGCTCCTCACGATTGCTTTGCAATCGTGGCCCTTACCATCCCATCTCCTGTAAGAAGTCTTTAAGCTTGCGGTGACGCTCGATTGCTTCCTCCTGATGTGGATTTGACTCATCCTTGTAGTCTCCAAGATATGGTCCAAGATTCAGCTCATCTGCTATAACTCCATCTGCAAGGTAGATTATACGATTACCTCTCTCTGCAGCTTTTACTGTATGTGTAACCATTACTATGCTCTGTCCCTGGTTGTTAAGATCTGTCATGATATCCAGAACATTTGTTGTATTCTGTGAGTTAAGAGCTCCTGTTGGCTCATCAGCGAAGAGGACTTCTGGATCATTTATAACTCCTCTTACTACTGCAACTCTCTGCTGCATACCACCAGAAAGCTGTGTTGGGAATTTTTTGTAATCACTCTGTCCGATCTCAACCTTTTCAAGCAGATCTTTCGCCTTACTTGCAAGAGCCTTGCGGTCCTTTGTTCGAAGTAAACCGCTTACCATTACGTTATCAAGTGCGCTCATAGAGTCATTCAAGTAGTTCTGCTGGAATACGAAACCTGCATGATATCTTCTGAAGAGTGCCAGCTTATCATTGCTGAACTTTGATATCTCGATTCCATCTCCATTCTTAGATCTCAGCTTCTTATTTTCTTCCTCTACGTAATATGTGATAGAACCAAGAGTTGGTCTGTCCATTCCTGAAAGTGCATATAACAGTGTACTCTTTCCTGATCCGGAGTTTCCCATAACTACTGTGAAATCTCCCTTATATACGCTGAGGTTCAGATTCTTCAGAACGTGCTGCTGAACTGACTCATTAGAAAATGTTTTTGATAAATCCTTTGCCGTGAGTATTGCCTCTTTATTCATTCTTCTTCTCCTATTCTTATTACATTCACTCTGTCTTTTTCTATGTAAAAAAGACTTCCATGTACTGTTGTTGATGTTAATATACAACAACCTCACATGGAAGTCTTAAAATGATTCTTCTATATTCCTTAATTAATTCTTAATCGCCAATTTATTAATTATTATTGCCTTTCTTTTCACTATCTATTTTCTTGATTTTTTTATCGAATAGTTTTCTATAATACTAAGTACCGCACAGCTAATGCCCGCCACAATAAGGATTAATAACACTAAAAATATTACATTTCCGAAATGACTACATATCTGTTTTCTGATTATTATAAGGCCTACTCCCCATACGATATCAAAAAACAAAACAACATATGAAGTAATAAGCATCAGTATATTATCCGGGATTTCCTTTGACGGCTTAAGGCTTATTACATTCAGCGTCAATGATATTATAAAAAATGGAATTGCTGTAATACCAAACTTCGCTGCAGCACCAAAGAAATCAGGATCAAAAACTTCTGTTATCCATATGACAAAAAGTGTACATAAACCCAGAATAAACCAAAACAAAAAATAAAGAATCCCTAAAACGCTTGGGATACCCGCCACAAGAATTGATACCAGATTCAGTATAAAGCATATTTTATAAGGATTAGGAACATGTTTAATTTTGGGTAAGTCATTCATACGATATATACTGTCATAACCATTAACGCTACTAAAGTTATCCATATTATTCATAATAATCTTTCCTACTCAAATAAATAACCAAAAAATTAAATGAGATCATTCTCTGAAGCTGTTAGTTACTGCATAATCAGCCGCGTCATTAACCAGCTGTTTTCCAGCATCCGAACAATCCTGTGTCATAACGGATAAAAATCCAGGAGTTGTATCGAATCTGCTGTCACTGCTGTAATCCAACAAAAAATAATAACAAGAAAAATAAACTGTGATATCCATATCAGAATTTTCTGCGTGAGCAGTACCTGTCCTTTTAATATAGCTTTCTCCGTTGATTTCAACGTTTTCTTCAGTTTCAAGATTAAATATAACTTTATCGTGTAAAAAAAATGGAGCATCATGCTTTTGGGGGTCAACTCCCGGGGCACTATCTATACATTCGATAAAATCATATTCTAAGTAGTCCGGTACGGTATCCAGCGTATACTCCATATGGTCTGCTGCCATCCAGTCCGGAACATCCTCCACCCAATCACCGGTATCTTCAATAAAATAATATATATTATCATTTTCATCGGTGTATTTGCGGAATGGGAAACCAGAGGCATTCCACTCATGATCGAATATGCCCGGGCATTTAAAATATAAATTAGAGAGATCAGCTCTCCGATCCATTGGTTCCAAATCACTCTTAAGACTGTCAGGATAACCATAAGAGCCTTCCTGTTGAGAAGCCTCATCTGTATCTGCAGATGTTGTCTCTTCAACCTCTTCTGAACCGTTTGAATTAACATCTACCGCAGTTGTTCCTTCAGTAGTTGCGGAGGAGTTCGTAGTCGTTTCGTTGCTTCCGCATCCTGAAAGCAAAAGAAGTGCAGCAAGAGTTAATGATATCAATTTATTATTTTTTTTCATTTATTTAGTATCCTTTCTATAAAAAGACAGCAAAAAATGTGTCTAACATCTTGGAAGTAACATTCATATATTCGTCAGTCATTTGATTTACCTGATTCCTATCAAATGTTGTTCCATAAACCTTATTAAATGGACTGCTTAGCTTATTGATAGCTATGTATACCATTCCACGATATATATAGAGAGAAAAACCATTAAAATAGTTTTTAAGATTCAATATTTCAGCCATAAACTGAGGGGTTAACAGATTATAAACATCCTGCGAATTAATAGCAGACACAATAAAACATTGGTCAAACAATTCATTTCCAGTAAGTACTTTTTCATTTAGCAAACCTGAACCGGAATATGGAAATGATTTAGTAGTGATCTTTACCGAATTAATATTCTGAAATCTTGGACTTGAAAAAAGAAGAATACGTCCATCAAAGTCATATTTCGGTTTAAGACGGTTTTTTAATCCATCTTGATATACATGCCTCTTTGTATATAGAACCATTTGGGCACTGGCCTGCTCATATGCAACCCCTTTATATGTTCCTCTTATATAATCCTCAGAGTTAAAAATGTAAGGTCTCACTAAATGAGTATTGGGAATTATACAAAAATTAGCTATTTCTTCTTTTGAAAATTTGTTCTGACTGATATATTCAGGTCCACCATATTTTTCATAAAGATATGGACCTACAATCTTATCTCTAAGTTCAGCTTCAAAAAATCTGATTCTTCGTCTAATAACTATTGACACATAAGCACTCGCTGCAATAACTATTACTAATATTGTTAGAATCACAAAGAAATCAGGATGAGCAAATGAGGAACGAACTGACATCAAAAATAACAAGATAATACCTAGCACGAAGTAAATAATTACTGAAGCATTGATAAACCTATTTTGATTTAAAATGTTCCGCCTCTTTTTATCTAATAATCTTATACTTTCATCCATAAAACATTTAACTTTCTAAAATCTAGTATGCGCCGTCTGAGCCTACCCAGTAACCATCGATGTATTTGTTGGTTGCTAGGTAACCATCTGCTTCGAAGTAGTAGCACTTGCCGTCGATCCAGAGCCACTGGGATGTTGGATACCAGCCTGATGAGTCTTCATACCACCAGCCAGTTGAGTCGCAGCACCAGTGACCACCGTAGTAGTCTTCTACCCAGGCTCCATCTGAACCGAGCCAGTAGCCATCGCGGTATTCGCTATAGTCCATGTAACCTGTGTCCAGGAAGTAGTACCATTTGCCATCTATCTTCTGCCACTGGGACTGTGGATACCAGCCCAGGGTATCTTCTACCCACCAGCCTGTGGAATTGCATTTCCATGAAAGGATTCCTTCGTAGTCGCAAACACCGTCGGCGTTGTACCATCTGCCATCTACCCATTCGTTGCAGTACTTCTGGGTATTATCGGTGTTTCCTTCATTACCTGCATTTCCTGCACTATTATTGTTGCCGGAGTTGTTTCCTCCTGCGTTTCCTGCACCGCCGTCATTGCCGGAGTTGCTTCCACTATCATTTCCTGAATTGCCGTTATTACTGCCATCATTGCCGGAGTTGTTTCCTCCTGCGTTTCCTGAACCGCCATCGTTGCCGGAGTTGTTTCCACCAGAATTATCTCCACCACCATTACTTCCGCCGTTATCTCCACCATTACTCACTGCACGCTCACTAAGCACAACTGTATTTGCCTCATTACCATCAGCGTCTGCAACAAAGTCATATGCACCATTGCTCTGGATTGAGCCTCCTTCTGGTGTTGAAACATAACATCTTTCACCTAGCTTTATGCCATTTTCCGGAGTTTTGATTGGGGATTTTGTAGAAGTTAGAGAAAGAGTGCCTCCATTAAAGTTAAAGGATTCACTGAAAAATACATTTTCTGATGCCTCTTCATTGTCATTAATAGAAAAAGAACTGTTACCGCCATTTACAGATATGTTCTTTGCAGTTATACCGTAAGTTAAATCATTACAAGAAATATTACTGTTATCTATGGATATGTTCTTTGCAGTTATACCGTGAGTTAAATCATTACAAGAAATATTACTGTTATCTATGGATAAGTCCCCTTCAGAACACTTAACAAATGTTGTGCATAAAGCAATTTTTATTTCACTCCCACTAACCGAAAGATTACCGTTTGAATAAAAAGCACATGATGTATCATTCACGTTTATATTTGCATTTTCTACTGATATATTTCCATGGTCACACTTAAGGAGATAATCAGAATCGTCACATTCTATAGAACCTCCTCCTATATAAATCCTATCACATGCCCTTATCCCGCCGGTAATACCTCTCCCTGAACCAACTGAAATATTTGCTTCAGAATAAATAATACTTGACGAATAAATCTGTCCATCCAGCCCAGTAAGCTTGATATTTGCATCCTTTTCAAGGCGGATTGATTGATCACAATCAATATATCGTAAACAAAGTGTTTTGGATTTCGATATCGTTAGATCCACACCACTCTCTATCTGATCAATCTCTATATCTTCATCCATAATGAGATTTACCTTGTAATACTTTTTGGTGAAATCTGCATCAATTCCATTATTTAATTTCAACTCTTTCCACCCCGTTGAAGTGGTACTATAATAAGCACACGAATCCAGTTCAGAAGCTTTAATCTCCAAAACTCCAGCAGCCTCTACCACATTTGCATCTCCCATCGGAATCATGCCCAGCACTAAAACAATGGTTATCACAAACGATAACGCACATTTAAGAATCCCTCTGTTCATATTTACTTTTCCTTTCACCTTAATCAATAAAGTATATTTTTCCTACTGTTTATCCCTATGTATCTACTATATTATTCAGAATTCTTAACATCTTTACACAAGTCTAAAAAATTCTTACACAAGTTTTAAAAATTCTTACAGAATTCTTACACGGCTCAAATAGATTATTATTTTCCTTAATCTTATGTAGAATTCAAGGACACAAAATATATGTCCATATATCCATACACATAATGCAAATTCAGCTACACATAATGCAAAAAAGACTTCCACGCAAAGTTGTTGACATTAATTTACAACAACCTCACATGAAAGTCTTAAATTGATTCTTGTATATTCCTTAATCGATTCTAAATTGTACACTGTCAGTAGATGCCATCCATTCAATCGATAAAGTCCGCACTTCGTGCTCTACTGTCTGCTACGCAGACACTTTATCGATGTACGTCTGGCACCCTTGCTCAGCAAGGTTAAAATATAGAAAAGGTACAGTTCATCACAAGCAAGCTTGTTTGAACTGTACCTTTTCTATATTTTATCTACTGACCAGTTACTCAGTTCCGCTCATATATTCCTGAATCAGTTGCTGGTTTGCTGCGATATCTGGTACAAGTACGGCCATACCGTTTACCGTGTCTGCATAGTAGGTGTTTTCTGCAGGGATAATATAACTCTGCATCTCGCCGCTTGTCATAAGACCTGAAGCAAGGCGCATCATTCCAAATGTACTCAGATCTGTTGTGATACTAGGTGCAGCCTCGCTGGCAACCTTATATCCCTTTATGAAATGTCCATGCTTTACCTGGCTTACAACACCAGAGATAACCTTTCGCTGTCTCTCAGTTCTATCCCAGTCAGAGTTACCTACATATCTCATACGAGAGTAACACAGAATCTGACTTGGAGTAAGCTCATTTTCGCCCTCAGTAAGTGACCACTCTTCATCAGATACATCGTTGTTTGAACCAAGTGCAGGATTCTCATTCATATACTGAGCTTCTTCAGCTGTCAGATCCATTTTTAGAGAACCGATTGCTGACATGGCATCAAGGAAACCGTTGAAGTCAACCATCATGTTTCCATCGATAGTAATATCAAAGTTCTCTTCGATAGTCTGATCCAGAAGGTCGAAACCACCATAGGCATAAGCCGCATTAAGTCTGTTTCCACCATAACCTGGGATATCTACGTAAGTATCACGCATCAGTGATATCATGCAGGCATTATTGGTCTTCTGATTGATTGAAAGAATAATCATACTATCAGAACGCTGAGACTCCTGTCCATCACGGGCATCCTGTCCGACCAGTAATATATTAACTATCTGATGCTTCATAGAGTCTGGTCTCTTTGAAACCTCAGTTTCTATCTTATTAAACTTACGAGTTATATTCCAAACCGCACCACCGAAAGCAAGAAGTAATATGAGAATGATAATGATAAGATTTCTAAAGAATCGCTTCACCGGGCTCTTCTTTTTCTTCTTTGGCTTTTCATTTCTATGCTTCTCTTTTTTACTTCTATGGTAATCTTCTTCGTAGTCGTCTCTTGATTGTCTTCTGCGGCTATCTTCTCTCGTTCTTTCTTTCTTGTCTCTGCCGCTTCTGTCACGTCTGCTGCGAGTTTCTTCTTCGTACACGTCATATGCCTCGTCATAATCATCATAATCTTCGTAGTCGTCATCAAAGCTTTCAAGATACTCAGTATCACTTACAGCTTGATCTGGATCGTAGGTTCTCTGACGATGCTTTCTTGGCATCGGATCCTGAATACGTTCCTTCTGTCTGGAAGGCTTCTGACGCTGCTGAACTGTCTGCTCAGCGTAGGATTGTTCCTGATACTGCTGAGCATATGGTTGTTCCTGATATGGTTGCTGAGTATATTGCCCTGAATATTGCTGCTGTGGCATAGGATTCTGGATATAGCCCTGCTGTGCAGGCTGCTCTTGAATAAATGCAGAATCCATCTCTGGGGAGTAGCCATTTCCTGCCCCTCTCTGCTTCATTCTTTCAAGTTCCTGAATCCTGCGAAGTTCTTCGCGCTGCAAAGCCTCAAGCTCCTGCTTACGCCTGATGGTCTCTGCCTGTATTCTCGCAAGCTCCTCATCTTCGTAACTCATTTGTCTTTGTCTCCTCTAATATTTCGAAAACAGATTTTACATCTATATTCTATCAAAACCCCATCATTTGATTTTTCCTTATTTGAAAAGGTCTTGTTTATAATTCGATCAGCTGTTTAGGGGATTTTGCCAATGGTTCACATCCATCCTCTGTTATCAGTATCATATCTTCGATTCTGACACCAAACTTTCCAGGAATGTAGATTCCAGGTTCATCAGTCTCAATCATATTCGGTCTTACGATAGATTGATCCCTCGTATTAAATGCTGGAGACTCATGAATATAGAGTCCAACTCCGTGACCAAGACCATGACCAAAATAGTCACCATAACCCTGTGCGGCTATATAGTCTCTGGCAATCTTATCAACATCTTTGCACATCATCCCCGGACGCAGCTCATCTAATACTTTTAACTGTGCATCGAGAACTATGTTATATACTTTCTTTTGCTCATCGCTGGCTTTACCGATACACACAGTTCTAGTCATATCTGAGCAGTATCCATTATATGTGCATCCGAAATCCATAGTCAGGAAGTCGCCCTGTTCCAGCTTCTTCTCTGAAGGAATGGCATGAGGCATGGATGAATTAACACCTGAAGCAGCTATGGTATCAAAGGAAAAGCCCTCAGCTCCATGCTTCTTCATGCTGTATTCAAGCTCTGCTGCCACCTCAAGCTCTGTCATACCAGGCTTAAGGATTCCGCATATATCATCAAATGCCATATCCCCAATATGCTCTGCCTGTCTAAGGAGTTCTATCTCCTCAGGAGTCTTTATCTGTCTTGGAATAAGAAGTGCATCGCCCAGAGGTGTAAATTCTACAATTCTATCCGCCTTATCGTCCTGCATGTAACCTACATAACGCTGATAGTCTGCAAATGCTATGCTCTGATCTTCGAAGCCCACCTTCTGAACAATATCCTTCTTAACAACATCCTGTACGCATGCCTTAAGTGGATTCCTCAGATTAAACTCTATTACTTCAAAATCACTTTCCTTTCCAGCCGCTTCGGTGTAACGGGAATCAACCAGAAGGACGTCGCTTTTCTCAGTTACCAAAGCAACTCCTTCTCCGCCACGAAAGCCTGTGTAATACCTAAGGCTGTATGGATCCGTGATGAGGATCATATCAATAGTTTTATCTTTTAATATACTTCTTAACTTTTCTTTCATCTCTTTATCCTTTACTAATGATAGAGCTTGATTGTAAAGGTAGTTCCATTACCCTCTTCACTTTCTACTTCTATGGTTCCACCATGAAGGTTAATTATCTGCTTTGCCATGGCAAGTCCGATACCTACACTGTTGGTAGAGGTATTGCCTGCTTTATAGAATCTCTCGAATATGTGAGGCAGATGTTCCTTGGAGATACCCTTGCCGTTATCAGCTATAGTGATGCCGGTAAAGATATTGTTGTCTGTAACATTTATCTTTACAAAGCCACCTTCCGGAGTATGCTCAACGGAGTTCTTGATGATATTCATCAGTGCTTCCCTGAGCCAGTGCTTGTCACCCTTTATACTAAGTCCATCTGGCACTTCTGCTGACAGTTCAACGCCTGCCACTTCTGCCATAACTTCAAGACTGCTTTCGATATCAGACATCATATTATTCAGCGAGATGTCTTCCGATTTCATTTCCAGAACGCCTGCTTCCAGCTGAGACAGAGTCAGAAGATTTTTGATGAGCCATGTCATCTTGTTAATCTGGGAATCTATCTTTGACGCATATTCAAGGCGCTGTTCTTCCGTGACACCTGGCTCCATAAGAAGCTCTGTCATAAGCGAGATTGCTGTAAGGGGAGTCTTAAACTGATGAGATATATCAGACATCATATCCGACATATACTTCTTCTGCTTATGCTCTGAAGAGTATTCTTCCTTCAGTATGGTTACCACCTTGTAGATTTCACTCTGCAGGATTCCCATTCGACCTTCGGTGATCTCATTCATTCCCGGAAGCTCTGTGAAATCCTGAACCTTGGTCAGGTAGTCTATCATTTCCTGTATTTGTTTTTCCTGCCGTCTCTTCCCTAACACTATGTAGATAATTAAACCTACAACTGTCAGTGCAAGCACAGCACAGATCATATATATCATTGTTCCTCTTTAATCTAGGCGGTAACCCATACCGCGTACTGTTTCGATTACTGGTGCGTCACCCTCAGCTTCCAGCTTCTTACGGAGGCGACGAACATATACCGTTAATGTGTTGTCGTTTACAAAGTCTCCAGCGCTGTCCCACATAGCTGTCAGGATCTGCTGACGTGTGAGAAGCTGTCCCCTGCTTTTGATAAATGTAAGCAGCAGGCGATATTCAACTGCAGAAAGGAACACTTCTTCCCCATCTCGGAAGACCTTTCCACTCATTATATCCACAGTATTCCTTCCGACTGTTACAACCTCCTGTGCCTTCTCGCGAGCTGGATCACTTCCTGCTCTACGAAGGATTGCCTTTATTCTTGCAAGAAGCTCTCTGATTCTAAATGGCTTGGATATATAGTCATCCGCCCCCTGCTCCAGAGCCAGTACCGTATGTATCTCATCATCGCAGGCGGTAAGGAATATAACTGGCACGTCTGACTTTGCGCGAATTGCCTTACATACCTGGAAGCCATCTCCATCCGGAAGGTTAACGTCAAGGAGGCACACGTCGTAGTGTGCCTCTGAATTGATTTCTTCTATTGCGTCCGTCATATTGTCGAAGGAGGAAACCTCGTAGCCTTCTCCAGAAAGGGCGATGGTTAATCCTTCAACGATTATTGGATCATCTTCTACTATAAAAACTTTCATTTTATCACCCACATCTCGCCATTATACCATATCTGTTCTTACTTCTTCAACGAGGTTAGATGCACTCTTTTCATGGTAGCAAAGTGCTGTGAAACCAAGCAGTGCTCCTACACTGATAGCAAATGTAACTGCCATGATCCAAACTGGAAGGGTAAATGTCATCTTGCCGAATCTTGAATTAAGCACGAAGCGGATTGCAACAACAAAGGCTGTTGTGATGGCACCCGAGTACAGAACTGATTTTGCCATAAGACGTACATTTTCCAGGAATAACATTTTGCTTCTCTGAGCTTTAGTCATACCCATTGACTGAAGAACTGAAAGCTCCTGATGTCTTGCAAGTCTTCTACCCATTACAGAATTGTAAAGATTGAGAAGACAGATGATTGCGATAAGAAGTGTAAAGCATACAGCAACTATGTTGATGATCTTGTTTATTGCTCCCATAAAATCAGTCATTCCCGTCATCATTCCTGTTGAGCTGATAGCGCTTCTATCAAACTCATCCTTCAGCTGAGAAAGATTTCTCACAAGTCTTGAATCATCTGTATTTACATTAAAGAGAACCTGTCTGGTTCCAAGCATTTCTTCAGTAAGCTCTGGAGTAAAATCCATCATGTAATTTCTTGTGGTCTCAGATGTGATGATCCAGAGAACGTTTCCTCTTAGTGTATAGTAGTCTGCTATATCCTCTGCATCTATATAACCAGCAAAGGTTACAGGAATATCTATCTCTTTCATCTCTTCCGCTTCTTCATCATAGCGTCCATACATGAGATTCAGAGTTTCACCGGCGCGTGTCTTAAGTGGCTTTGTAACATCGTATCTTGTGTAATCAGGCTTAAGAGCACCTTCAAATGCATATTTATATTCATCTGTTGTAAGAGATACTGTGTCATATGCAAGAACTGGATTCTCGCCTGAAACATCAACGCCAGCTTTTTCTGCCACCTCTGCAAATTCCGCGTCAGACAGAGTTATGATATGTACTGTAGGATTCTGAGTTACCTCCTTTGGTTCCAGAACATTTTCATTTACAATCTCAGGAATATTATCTGGATAATACTTCTCAATTATTGTCCTAAGATCAGCCTGGTATTCATCTGTGTAATCTGAAAGCGCTATATTATACACATAAAGTTCTGCCATCATCTCTATATAGTCTGTTACTTCTTCAGAATCTTTTATCGCATCCTTTCCTGCATAGTACTCACCGTTGTCAGAATAGCTGAAAGAATAGTCATAGCCTTCGTATTTAACACCAGACAGTATCTGCTCCTGTTCAGACTTACTTCTAACAATATCAGTAAAGCTTCTAACGCTAAATGCGGTTACCAGTGTAAGTGATATAAACACTGTAATACTTCTTATGATCCCCTTAGTTGAATGTCTGTTTCTGCTAACTGATGCAGCTGAAAGAAGTCTCTCTGGACGACCCTTCATCATAAGTGAAAGATATGTCTTTACACCCTTCTTCTTTCCCTTAACACCTGTATCATCATTTCCTCTGATACTCTCTATAGGACCAACCTTGCTGATCTTCATTGCTGGGATCCACGCTGAGATCCACACTGCAATAACTGAGAATAACAAAACGAAGAGGATATTGATTGGATTAACAATAAGATGATAATTTATCTCACAGCTCTTTCCTGTGATAACATTTGTTGCGATGTTTGAGATGATACTAGAAAAATGTGGATACAGAAGCATCATTGCTCCCTTTACAACCAGAAGACCCAGGATTATTCCAAGTGGAAGTGCTACAAGCAGAAGTGAAAATACTTCATAGTATACACTCCATCTCTTCTGTGTACGTGTTGCTCCAACTGAAGACAGCATTCCAAGATAGCGGCTGCGCTCCTTGTATGACATGCTGAACACGTTGTAGATCAGTACAAGTGCTGCAACAGAAATAAGTATAATAAAGAATGCCTGGAAAAAGATCATGATAGAGTTGAAATTTCCGTCACGGCCCTTCGATGCAAAAGTGAGGAGCATATCATTTGATACTAACTGATTATTTACTATAGGAATCTTCTCGCCATATTCTGTCTCAACTGCAGCTCCGTTCTTTCTTACTTCTTCTCTCTCAGCTTCTGTTCTATGATTATCAAGTATCCTTGCAACCTCAACATATGTGTTCTCATTAGAACTAAGGTCAGCCTGAAGAACCATGTTGATTATCTCGTCATCTGCCACATCCTTTGATGTCATGGTAAGAGCAGTATATCCACCCTGTCCTTCTGACTCATAGCTAGGAGTCTCCATAAAACCTACAACTGTGTATGTACCCTTAAGACCTGTAGACTCGTGAATCTCCTCAAAATCATCGTTTTCCCAATAGTAAGCAAAATGTGCAGGAGCCTTTGCTGTGTCGCCGTGATAAACAACAAAGTTCGGACCAAACATCAGCATTCCCGGTTCCTTACCAGAAGCGATAGCTTCCTCTTCACCATCCTTATAGAATGCATGAATATATCTATCAAATGCATCAACTTCTATGGTATCGCCAATCTTTATGTCAGCACCGTCTTGAATTGCACGCTGGCTTATGATGATCTCATTATCATTTTCAGGAATACGTCCCTCAAAGATATTTATATTCATCCAGTCAAAGAGTTCACCTGAGTATCCCTTAAGCTCGAGAAATGGAGTCGCCTCATTTGCACTCTGTGGAAATTCAGTATAGCCAAGTGGTCTTGAAACCTCAGCTGTTTCAACTGACTCAAGTGCCTCTATCTCTTCAGCCTCGTCCTTTGTTATGTCATAGATCTGAAGGTGCCAGCTGCCCTGGTCAGCCTCAACTGCACGCTTCATAAAATCCATAACTGTATCCTTACCAACAAAGACAGCAGTCATAAGAACAACCATCACAAGGATTCCTGCAAAAGTGATAACAGTTCTCCTCTTGTTCTTCTTCATATATGTTTTAGTTACCTGAAATATAATCTTCTTATTATTCATCTTAATTCCCCTGTCCCAAATGAGTCGATTTGGCTCTCTCGCCCTTTTGACTCATTAAACTATGTTGCGTACTCTTTCATTCTTTATGATGTGGCCGTCCTCAATGCTAATCACTCGGTCCGCCTGCATTGCCAGGCCTTCATCATGAGTTATAAGGATCAGTGTCTGTTTATTAACTCTGTTAGATTCTTTTAGGAGTTCGATTATTTCTTCTCCAGTCTTTCTATCTAGGTTACCTGTTGGCTCATCTGCCAGAAGTATTGCCGGGTGACTGTAAAGTGCCCTTCCTATGGATACTCTCTGCTGCTGTCCACCGGATAACTGGTTTGGAAGATTTCCTCTTCTATCTGTCAGTCCCAGGTGCTCAACTACCTGGTCAAGTCGTTCTTTATCAAGCTCTCTTCCATCTAAGAGATGAGGAAGAGCTATATTCTCATCTATATTTAGAACTGGCATCAGATTATAGAACTGATATACAAGTCCGATATGTCTTCTTCTGAAGATTGCCAGCTTATCTTCGCTAAGCTCGTGGATGTTTGTTCCATCGATGAAGACCTTCCCCTCGGTTGGCTTATCAACTCCACCTAAGATATGAAGCAGTGTTGACTTACCACTTCCTGAAGGACCGATGATGGATACGAACTCTCCCTTCTCGACTGAAAAGTTCACATTATCAAGAGCTCTCACCTCAGTCTCTCCTGAACCATATATTTTTGAAACACCTTCACATTTTAAAATTTCCATTCCATTTTCCTTTCAAATGTTATGCTTTGTATTTTTGTTTTCTAAGATAAAAAGATAAGCGCCGGGGATGTATCTCCCTGACGCTTATTAATATATCACACTATTATGACTCAGCAGTGACTTTTAAAGTGACACTTTAGTCACATTTCTCAGTCACCATTCTTTATTTAGTTTTTCTCTTCTTTGCGAAGATGAATACGATACCAGCAAGTGAAGCAAGCATTATAAGCATGATACATACAAGTGGTAAGTTGTCTCCAGTAGAAGGTCCGCTAGGTGTACCAGGCTTATTAGGTGTCTCTGGTGTCTCCTGTGTAGATGGCTGTTCTGGTGCAGTTGGCTGTTTTACATCTGTGCCATCCTTCTTTTCCTCAGTTGGCTTTTCAACTTCAGTACTTGGCTGCTTTACGTCTGTGCCGTCCTTTTTTTCTTCAGTTGGCTTTTCAACTTCAGTACTTGGTTGTTTTCCCGGAACACTTGTTTCCAATTTTTCATCTTCAACAATAATCTGATCTACCTTCGCACCATCAACGAAAAGTGCTCCTGTCTTATCCAGCTTGAAGCTTACATCTGCTGCTGTCTTATATCCTTCCGGTGCCTTTGTCTCAACAAGAACATAATCTGTTTCAACTGCAAGACCGTAGATATGATTGAGCTCACCATTTGATGTGAAGCTTGTTACTACCTTTCCATCCTTAGTAGTAATATCGAACTCAGCACCCGCAAGTCCCTTGCCCTGTTTATCAGTTTTCTTAACCTTTATTTCAGATGCATCATTTATGAAGTCTGCTCCTGCTACTGTCTGTCCCTTCTTCTCATATGAAACATCAGCTGAAAGGGTTCCGTCTCCGTTGTCTGTTACTACAACTGTAGCCTTAACAGGATCTGTATCATAGATCATACCTGCGATCGGATCATCACTATCTTCAGTAATGATATATTCATGTGTTCCTACATCACTTATACCATATGTAATGCTGGTATAGACGATCTTTCCATCTGAATCATTTGAACCTGTAGCAACCACCTTATTATTTGTATCAGTTACTGTGAAGTTGAACATTCCAGCCTTAAGACTTGGCTTATTAAACATCTTATCGAAAGCTGAAACTGTCTTAGTACCGCTAAATGTGATATCACCTGCAGCTTCGTAAGAGTTGGTAAATGCAAGCTCCTTAGTAAAGTTATTCGAAGTAACAAGCTGAGTAGTTCCATCATCATTTATCTTATAAACAGTAGGAGTTATATTACCCTGCTTATCATCATTTGCTACTATGGCAATCTTATACTTAGTATCATCATAACCGATTCCATCCTTTACCCAGGCAGTAGTTCCATCAGACAGAGTTGTCTTAGTAGCACCAGCAGGTATCACTTCCTCAATGATGTAGTAATGTGTTCCGCCTTCGTTCAGTACAACTCTTCCATCATCTTCAACTAGTATTGGGAATGTAAGGGTGCCAAATGTAATCTCCCCTGTTCCATCCTTCGAAATAGCTGATGAAGTCTTTTGACTAAGTGGAACTGGCTTATCTGATCTAGTAGTAGTAAAGGTGTCATCAGTATACTCAGTAAGAGTAAATGTAAACTCTCCATCGCTAGCATCCTTGCCTTTAATTGTCTTACCAATCTTAAGATCAAGATTACCCCAAGCGTTATACGTATTTAAAAAGCTTGGTTTGTTGCCGTCTCCAGCAGAACCGTCCTTCATATCAGTAGATGAATATACAGGCTCATCTGCAACTACAGTATCAACTCCATTTACCTGTTCCTTATGAAGGTGTACTTTTACATATACCTTAGTAGTAGAATCATACTTAATAGCTGGATTGGTTCCAGTAATCTCAGTTATCATGTAATACTTATCTGCTGTGTCCTGACCACCAAGATCAGCAAGTGTGTAGGTGATTCTTCCAAAATCAATCTTTCCTGTGGTGTCATTCTTCACATTAGTCTTGATCTCATTTGAATAATTACCATCAGCACGTGTTGTATAGAGTGCAAAGTTAAACTCACCTGCATCCATCTTTCTACCAACAAGAGTCTTGTTAGCAGTGATATTTACTTCTGCATATGATTCATAGTATGTATTCTTAAGAGCAACTGTTCTGTCATCAGATGACTCGCCGCTCCAGTTGCAGTTTGTATTATAACTATCTGCATTTGAAAGCTTATAAGCATAACCAGTTATATCTGCATTTGACTCAATAACTGCAAGACTCTTTGAAGTATTAATACCTGTGATTCTGAAACCTCCATCGATTGGAGTTCCATCTTCAAGGGATGTAGTAAATACCATGCCTGCATCTGCAAGATAATCACTTACGAACTTACCTGAAGCTTTATCATACTTTGCGATAGCCCAGATAGGTCCATTCTGATTATTCTCAGATCTAATAGTTACTGTGAAGCCATCAGGAATATTCAGTGCTGTTCCATCTTCCTTAACAGCTTCCTTAGTTACGATTATCGAAGTCTTACGACGATTGTTAAATGTTATATAGTCTGCACTACCTTCTTCGATAGTACCTGTTGTAAAGTTTGCAGAGCTTACCTTTGAATCAGTACCGACCTTGTCAGTTACAGTAAGTGATGCATCATAATCCCTAGGAGTAAGCTCGCTAACTGTATAACCAGCTCCTGTAGGAAGACCCTCAATCTCAATTCTGTCATCTGACTTAAGTTTAATCCTGTCACCACTCTTAATTGGTGTAGTTGTTAGATCAGCAGTTCCATCTGCATAGTACTTACGAGAATTATAAGAACCTGTAAGTGTATTTCCTGCATCATCAGTGAGGTTAATAATAAACTCGAACTCGTCATTGTTATATTTACTTGAAATAGACTGAACTTTTTTCTCAACTATAAGTTTATTATTCTTTGAAATATTCTCTACGTTAACCTTACTGAGAATACCTGAAGAATCTATCTTCAATGTATCATTTGCATCATTTACATTTACTGCAGCAGTTACATTTCCACCGGCAAATGTAATCTTATATACATTGTTATTTGCAAGGTACTGGGATGTTGTTCCAGTCTCCTTCAGATAAATATCCCCATCACCGTTTCTATTTAACGCTGTGATACCTGCAAACTCAGCAATACCTGTACTATCTGTTACAGCTGAATCCAGAGCATTTGTACACTGTGCATCTGAGTAGATAGTAAACTCAATTCCAGGAATTACATCACCTGTTGCTTTATCAGTCTTTTCAATATCGAAGCCGGCCTTCTTATTTCCTAAAAGAAGTGTTGGAAGAGTATCCTCTTCAATCTCATTCTCAGTCTTTCCAGTAATAAGAGTTGCTATAGAATAATTTGTAACACCAGCAGGTGGATTGCTATGAGTCTGTCCATCAACTGATACGTAGTAATACAGTGGCTCATTATTTACTGTATATCCAGGATCTGTACTTACCTCAACCAGCTTGTACCATGTATCTTTTTCAATGATCGAGATTGGCTGATTGTTGTACATCTTGTTTGTGATGACAACCTTTCCACCTGTAGTAGAAATCTGATAATCATCTGGGAAAATTCTGTCAGGTCCTGATGTGAGACACTTCCAGCCATTATCATACTTATAAATATCAAATGTAGCATTTACTGTAGCACTAATATCATTCATGTCATACTTCTGAACACGGATCATATTAGTTGTAGCATCAGAACTCTCACTGCTGTTCATGATACTAACTCTTTCATTCAGCTCGTCCTTCTTTACAGTTGTACCAAGAATCTCAGCCTTGTTGCTAAGATATGTTTCCCCGTCCTTAGAAAGATGAGTAACATTTACGCTGTATTCAATCTTATACTCTGCAGTAGCACTCTGCTTTGTGATCTTAACATCAAGAACCTTTGTCTGTGCGTTATATGAACGCTGGCAGTCAGCAGTTATATCAGTAGCTGTTCCATTCTCAATCTTACTTACCTTAACGCTGCTAAGGATAAGATCAAGACTTGATCCCATAGTATCTCTTACAGTAAAGACATCACCAACTGGAAGATTCTGAAGTTCCTTCGCATTCACAGTTGTTGGATCAACAAGGATATAATACTTAGCTGTAAAGTTGTTGGACTCAGCCGGAAGACTGGTTGTATCCAGATTCTTATCCAACGCCTTATCAACTGTATACTCAACCTCAGCCTGATCGATCAGTTTTGTAGTATATGACTTACCGTCAGCACTTGGAATCTTCACGCTAAGTACTACAGAGTTATTAAGAGTTACATCTGTAGTAACACCATTTGTCTTAAAATCTGCATTATATGTAAGCTCCAGCTGAGCAACTTTTCCATTCGAATCCTGGAACTTACCGTCTTTATTATCAAATGTAATCGTCAGTGTATTAGAATTATCTTTATTTGCTGTCGCATTCACCGTTACGTAATTCTTATACGCATCAGCGACAACACCATTTGTGATGATTGCTGCTCCACCATTAACATCTGATGGGAACTTAAGATTAATATCTTTATATAAAACTCCAGGGACATTCATTGCATCCTGAATTGTATATACAAAAGGCTGCGCATCAAGATCTTTGTTCTTATTAAGATATGACTTATAACCAACTGCACCTGTCTGAACACTATAATCACTAGTCTTATCCTTTACTATACAGTCCTTAGCATCACCACTTCCAAGCCAGTAAGATGCATTAAGATCACCTATCCAGCCTTCAGTAGTTCCACCCTGCATAAGAGCACGACCTAAGATATTTCCTTCGCCATCTCTCTTAACATAGCTGTGATATACATGAGCAACATTTGTAAGAGTTACTACGTCCTTATTCTCGTCCTTAAGAATATCAGGAAGTCTCTTTACAAGAAGCGGGTTAACCTGAGTTGTATACTTAATCTTAACCTCGTATCCCTCATTAGTTGTACTTGCAGGGAAATCTCCAAGATAGATTGAGTAATTATTTAATGTACCAGTATCGCCTTGCTTTACCTTAGCAACCCAGTCAGTTCCATCTGTATCAACAATGAACTGTCCAGCAGCAAGATTCTTGCCCTTATAATATGTTCCTCTTGAAACTATGCTGGCATTAAATGCTGTAGAACCCCACTGTGAGAGATAATCGATCCACTCTTCGTCAGGTCTTTCTACAAAATATCCATTTGCATATGTGCTGGTCATTGTTTCTGAATATGCATTCCAATATCCATTATCAAGACCAACCTTTGCTCTATTAACGATTGCCTGAACCTCAGGTCTTGAACTTTCTGTCGAGAACTTGAATACTCCACTATTAAGTGAATCGTAATCAGGAGCATTAAGTCCCTTCAGCCAGTCTGAATAAACTACCTTGTCGTCACCAGTTCCAACCTCATATCTTGGGAACTCATCGATGAGCATTACATCTTCCCATCCACGTGAGTTTGCTGGAACACCTACTGTGATAGTCCAGTCAACATAGAAGTTTCCATCATCGCCAAGGTATACACCTTCATTGTGCTTTGTAGCATCTATCTTTCTCTCAGTAAGACCATAATCTCCTGGGTAACCTATAGCACCAAAGACAACTGGATCCATCTCTCTATATCTAAGTGAAGCACTGTTCGAGAATGAACCAACTCCAAGGCCTGAAACTGTATAGTAATGAAGCTTGTATGTTCCAACTACTGTATCACCATTTACCACATCATCCTCTGGAAGAAGCCAGATGAATTCATGGCATGCCGCATCAGTATAGATATAGTCTGTGTAATCTCCAGTAAATGAATAACCAGCTGCTGCAATCGCATTCTGAAGAGCAGTTCTTACATCAGCAAGATCCGCGTTATTCTGCAGTCTGCTTAAAGCGTTAAGCGGATCTTTAACATTTATCTTAGTAAGGAAGTTATTATATGTTGCTGTATCAAGAACAACCCAGTTAAGTTCCTTCTCAGTAGTAGTATTTGCCTTAACTGTCTTTGTTACCTTTACTCCCTTTGTTGAAAGATTGTTTACGTCGTAAGTTACATTTGTATATTTAATATCATCTTCACTATAGAAGGAATTGCTGATCACATCTCTTACGAGAGCTCCACCCATTGTATATTCTCTAAGTGGGTTAATCTCAACATCGTAATCCATTACGATATATTCTGTGTTATCTGTATCAGTAACCTTAACAAGATCCTTGTTGTTTGCATCCTTCATAATCCATTCTTTCTTAGGGATTATGTTGTCAGTTACCTTAGATGTGATCCAAGGATTCTCAACCTCATTTGTAGTTGAATTAGTTACTGGATGAGAAGCTGCAGCAGTGTTAGTAAGTGTATCTGTCTCACTATTCTCATCTATTGTTCTCTTAACCTCACGAGGAATATATGCTGTATATTCCACAACAAGCTTTCCACCCTGAGGAACTGTAAGACCAGTCACATTAAGTGTAGTCTTCTTTCCGTCTGCACCTGCATCAGTCACTACGGCTGCTGACGCATCAAGATATGTTGGCTCACCAGTAACTGTTCCATCTGCTGCATAAGCAGTTATTTTAAATGCATACTTATTACCTGCACCATCATCAATAGACTCAGGATCAAGGATCATGTGCTGCGAAGTCATCTCATCCTTGAAGCTTACATTTGATACTGGCATAAGATTATCCTTAGCCTTAATTGTTACTGTGAATGTATTTCTTAATATTCCATCTTCGCCTCTTCTTGCATGAGTCTGATCCTTAGTAATAATAAGAGAAGTTCTGTTTATCTTATATGTATCTGTTCTATCTTTCCAAGGAACATCGATAGAATCCTGATCATCAGTATCAGACCATGACGCGCTTAAGTCGAAGTTAGTTGTAACGTCATCATAAAAACCTGGGAACGTTACATACATAACATCTCCATCAGCTGATGACTTGATATAATATGTTCCTATCTGAACATTTCTTGAATTATAAAGTGGGATCTGTGAATCTGCTGTTCCCTTATCTCCGATAGAGATATGATCTGGAAGAGCAAAGTAATACTTTAAGCCATCTGTTGTCGCAGTCATATTCTGTGACATATCGCTGAGCTTCATATTGAAGGAAAGCTCCAATTCAAAGCTCTGTGTAGGCTCGATAGTATCCCCTGAAAGAATCTCTTTATTATCTACCGTGAGTATATGAGTAGTAAGATATGGGCTGTAATCTGAATAGCCCGAAAGAATTGTTGGCTGATTAGCGCGGTAAAGATTTATAGGTGAAGCAGTAATAATGTATGGGCTGAACTCGTCAGACTCAAATACTACACCATCTTCGTCGGAATCCTTATTCTCAATAAATTCTGGTTCACCTTTTTCTGGAATATGAAGTACATCATAGCTTGGATTAGAAAACTTGTCTTCAATATCGAGACTTCTATAGTCTTCTAGATTAATGCTTACTTCAACATCATCTGATGGTTCGAACTGCTTACCATCCGCATCAAAGAATGTAATATCCACTCCTAATGCGTCTCTTACAAGTTCAGTTCCATCCTCAGTCTGTCCTGCCACATCCTGTGCCATCTCGAGAGCTTTCTTGTCCTCGAGTTTTTCCACCTGGATATATGCCCCTTCTGGCAGTACATCATTAACATCCTTTACGGATACAGATATTCCTTCTACATCTGCAGAAAGACCTTTCTCCTCAGAATCCGTAGTTGTTGCATCGGTTGCACTTGCATGTTGTTCATCTCCTTCAGCACGAACTGGAAATGATATTCCACTCGTCTCTGAAAAAACAAGAACCACGCAAATAAGAAATGCAATCAGTCTTCTGTGCTTTTTCATTTTTTCTCTCTCCCCATTTCCCTTTATTTAAATAAAGCCTTATTGATTATACTTCGTTACTTATTAAAAAATACTTAATTAAATATTAATTATTTGCCTTTTTTGACCGATTTTTGCTATATCTTGCCCATTTTTTGTCATCTATGTCAATGATAGGTTGTTTTGGGGCAAAAAAGATAGCGCTGGACCTAATCCACCGCTATCCAAAATACAACTTATAAAATTAATGACAATCTTTATGTCGTAAACAGTATAAAAAAAGTCGTGAGTTGCAATATACTGGTGTGAACTGCAAATTACAATTTTATAAACTCTGGCTCAACAAACTCAACACCGTTTTTCTGTAATTCCTCAATAAAGAGTTTGTAGTATTCTGGTACTAACTCCTCTGTCTCGTCATGTGCATGAAGGAGAACCATTTGCCATGAGCCATCTACAAGCATTCCATCCCCTGTCTCAGGATCTATGTGATAGATTCTCTTTATAACATCCTCCTTAGTAAATCCTGTGTCCTTACGGATGTTCCACTCCATAAGATCAAAGGTCCATACAGTATCTATCTCCTTATCGAAGCCTGCAGCTTTCCAGAAGTCAAATGTGATCTTAGTATCATCTACTTTATCGAAGCCTGCTTCCTTCAGATACTTCTGGAGTGCCTCCTTGTTGTCTCCACCCTTATCTCCATATGGAAATCTGAATGGTCTATATTTTCTTTCTACTCCAGCAGCTGCATAAAGTCTATCCAGCACAGCTTCATTTTTCTCTATCTCTTCTACACATTCTTCGAAAGTAAGCTCAGAAAAATGCGGATGTGAATAGCTGTGATTACCAACTATGATCCCACTCTTTAATGCATGCACTGCAAAGTCGAAATATCTCTCCACATTTTCACCCCATGCAAACATTATGGCAGGAATCTTTTTCTCCACCAGATAGTCTACTACAGCAGGTGTATTCTGTGATGCTATATCATCTATTGTAAGTAACGCTTTGATCATATTAACCTCCACAATTTCACGTATATAAACGCACATTTATACATAATAATATATCGCTTATTTATATTCTGTTCAATAGATTTATTGCTATATTCCCCATAAAGATAATTCAAGAAAAAAGTAAGTTTTAGCTGTATTTTATAGTGTACAAAAAATGGGCAATCTGTTATAGAATAGAAAGGTATTTACATGATTTTTACGTGGAGGTTAATTATGAACAAAAGTATTACAGTTGACAGCGAAAATCGCGTAGACTTTCGTAACAACGTAGACTATTGCGTAGGAACAGGAAGATGGGGACTTGCTCTTACAGAAGAATATCTTAAAGAACTTGAATTCGTACAAAATGAGATTGGCTTTAAGTTCATTCGTGGTCATGGTATCTTTCATGACGACCTTTCTATCTATCATGAGTATGAAGAGGATGGAGAGACAAAGCTGGAATATAACTATACCTATCTCTTTAGAATAATTGATAGATTTATGGAGATAGGAATCAGACCTTATCTGGAGCTCAGTTTTATGCCATCTCAGCTGGCTAAGGGTACACAGACACTCTTCCACTGGAAGGCCAACACCACTCCTCCAAAGGAATATAGACTTTGGAATAAAATGGTAGTTGATCTCCTAAAGAATCTCCGCGCCCGCTATGGGGAAGAGGTTCTTGAGTGGCCAATCGAAGTATGGAATGAACCTAACCTTCCAGGCTTCTGGTTCAAGGGTGATATGGATGAATACTTCAAACTCTTCAAAGAAACCTACGAAGCTATCAAGGCCTACGACAGTCGTTTTAAGGTGGGAGGCCCTGCTATCTGCGGCGTTATGGAAGAGGACTGGATTCGTGAATTCCTGACCTTCTGCAAAAGATTCAACCTTAAGCCAGACAATATAACAAGACATCATTACACAGTAGAGTTCCCTGAGGCAATCGGTCACTACGACTATTCAAAGCTGGAAGACTCTGATATGAGAATCGCCAATCTTCAGGCAACCAGAGATCTGGTAGATACATTTGACGAGTATAAAGGAACACCGATACATATAACTGAGTTCAGTACTTCATATACACCAAGAGGCGTTATTCATGACACTAACCTAAATGCTGCATTCCTTGCTCACCAGCTGTCACACCTTGGAGATATGAATGAGCTTTATTCTTACTGGACCTTCGGTGATGTATTCGAGGAGAAGGGCGTTCCAAACTCACTCTTCCACGGTGGATTCGGTATGGTAGCTGCAGGAAATATTCCTAAGCCAACCTTCTGGATATTCTCCTTCTATAAGCACTTAAAAGAGTTCAGTGAAGCCTGCGTGCTTAGAGATGAAAATGCTATCATCGTTAAATCTGAAGAAGGCTATGCTGGAATTCTCTGGGATAAAGACGATGAAGATCTGGATATAGAGATCACTCTTCCTATAGAAAATGATGAATACACAATAATCAGAAAGACTGTTGATGAGGAATGCTGTAATCCACTTAAACTGTGGCACGATATCGGCGAGCCTGCATACCCAACAAAGGAGCAGACAGAGCTTATTAAATCCTGTGCATTCCCTCTTATCACAAGCGACGTGTTAAAGGTCGAAGATGGGAAAACTGTTGTAAAATCCACTGTCCATAAACATGGTATAGAATACTTCGAGATCAAGAAGCGCACCTTTACACCAGACCGTGGCTACAACTACGAAAAGGTTATATCAACCCACTAACCTAAAATGAGTCAATTCGGCTCAAAGCCCAATTGACTCATTTTTGAGTTGCTTTGGCTCAAAGCCCAATTGACTCATTCTCTATTCAACGATAAGGTCGGCGTATTTACTGCCCACAACACTTACAAGATCTTCCGGAGAAAGTTCAACCTGGTAGCCCACCTTTCCAGCACTTACATACATTTTTTCAAAGCCTTCAGCAGTCGCATGAATGAACGTTGGAAATCTCTTCTTCATACCAACTGGTGAACAGCCTCCATGCACATATCCAGTGAGCGGAAGCAATTCCTTCTGCTTGATCATGCTCACTGCCTTCTCTCCAGCAGCCTTGGCCGCCTTCTTAAGATCCAGCTCTGCATTAACAGGAATTACAAACACATAATACTGTCCCGACTTCGCCTGAGTCACCAGCGTCTTAAAAACCTTATCTGGATTCTCGCCCAGTATTCCCGCTATCTCTTCCCCTGTCATAGTAGCGTCAGGTTCATACTCATGACTGTTATACTTAATCTTCTTGCTGTCCAGAACACGCATTACATTTGTCTTTTCCATCTTTATCATCCTTTATCTTAATTAATCCTCTATCTATATTCTGCAAGACATCTGCCACACGGATCATAGCCCTGCTTTTTAAGCTCTGTTATCGAACTCTCACACTCTTTCTTATTATGCTCCGCCATATCATCAACACTGCTGCAAGTAGGCAAATGAATCTTCTTGGAGTTAGTATTCAGAATATAACTACGAACCTCATCCTCACCACTAAGTTTTGTCTCAGTTTCTGTTCTACTCTCAGTGGTTGACTCAGTCACCTTCTCTGTAGCACCTTCAACCTGAATATCATCAGCCTGCTTTGCATCATCTTCTGTCTTTTCTGATACCTTACTATCGCCAGTAGCATAATCAATATCTATCCCCGGCTGCACATTGTAGCAGAAAACATTATAGCAGATTCCTTCACCCTCGTCCTCAACAGACCAGGCCTCCATCTGCACACCCGTGGCAACCAGATTATCACCCTCAAAAACAGGAGTCACGCGATACAATACATGGTTATCAGTACTTCGTACATAGTCCAGAACCTTAAGTTCGAAAATCTGCATAGTCTCCTGATTCAGATATCTTGTACCCGTGATCAGATTCTTCTTGTTTGCATTTTCTCCAGCAAGGCTAAATGCAATCAGATGCGATCTGTTATATAAGTAGTTATCCTCAATCAGTTCCGGATACTTCACCAGATGCCAGCCAGTAGGTTTTACTTCACCTATCTCGCCCCGCTCCTCCGTCGGCATTATCTCCTTGCATATGTTTGCATACGCAACTCCGCACCTACCCAATGAATCAAGCTCGCTATACTCTTCAAAAGCCTCAGTATTCTTTTTCTCTTCGTCAGAAAAATCAGGAGAATTACCCTCTAGCTGTACAAAGGCTTCTCCATCATATGGAGGATACTCAACCGCACCTCTAGCGGTCTCTGATTCATTTTTATCCGAATCAGTTAAAGTGCTTTCGTCTACGGTTTTCGATTCAGTCTTTTCTTCTTTCGCTTCAGTTGTAATTTCATCCACAACCTGGAGCGTTGTCTTCTCTTCACTGACAGTCTCAGTCGTAGTCTCATACTCAGTGGTCGAATTATACGAAGAGTCATTAAAAGAACAGCCACAAAACACAACACACATGGCTACCAACATAACCAGTATTCGTGATTTCACAGCTGTTCTTCTCATTTATTCATCCTCAGTCTTCAAAAATATCCGGATGTTCCTCTGACCATCCAGTCTCTGGAATACAGGAAAGAAATGATATCTCGTCCGGTGTAAGTTCAAAGTCAAACACATCCATGTTCTGAATCATTCGTTCTTTACTAGACGCCTTAGGAATCACAGGTATCTCTCTCTGAATCAAGAATCTTATAAGCACCTGAGCAGGAGATTTTCCATACTTTTCTGCCAAAGATTTTATACGAGAATCACTAAGTAATCTGGCTCTTCCCAGTGGACTCCAGGCCTGAGCAACTATGCCCTCACTCTTTAAATAGTTAACAGCATATTCCTGCATATATCCAACATGAAGTTCCAACTGATCAACCATTGGCTTAATTCGTGCAGCCTCGATCAGTGGGCGTAAATGATGTGGCAGGAAGTTAGATACACCGATGGCCTTGATCCTACCTTCATCATAAAGGTCTTCCATAACCTTCCAGCCAGCAATAACCTTATCCAACCACTTTTCATCATACTGACTTGCCTTAGGCCAATGAATCAAATACATATCAAGATAGTCTGTACCAAGACTCTTACATGAAGCCTCAAAAGCTTCTCTCGTTTCTTCTGTTCCCAGCATCGTTGGCCATACCTTACTACAGATAAAGATATCCTCTCTCAGTATACCAGCATCCTTTATAGCCTCACCGATTGCATCCTCATTTAGATACATCTTTGCAGTATCTATATATCTATAGCCAGCCTCCAGAGCTTCCAGAATAACATGCTTGCCGCCCTTCTCCGTCGACATATAAGTGCCATAACCAACCATAGGTATCTTAACACCGTTGCTTAAAATCATTTCCTGCATATAATACCCCCTTACAACCACTAAACCTTCAGTACATCATGTAAGAATATTATAACACACGCCGACGGATAACGGCATCATAAAGAATTAATTAGTATAGTCTGTATCATTAATTGTGATCTTTTCTATCTGATCAGTGTCAACAAGTCTATTAAAGATAGCTGTCATTTCAGATTCATTTCCACAAATGTAAGCGCAGCTTTCAACCTCTTTATCAGGTTCAATCACCTCTTCCTGTTCGTTCATATAAGTTGAGCTATATACCAGATACTCTGTTCCATCCTGCACCGCATCTTCTGCCTTTCCTTCATCATGCAGAATACTGTATGCAACGTAATACATTTTCTGCTCATACAATCTATAACAGGCCTCGATAAAAAAAGTAACTGCCCTAAGCCTCCGAAACTTTGGCAGTTACTTTTTGTAATAACCTAATCTTTCAAAGGCAACCGTCTATCGGTAACGCCCTTTTCAGTGACATACTCCCACCACTTTCGCTTCGTTAAGAAGTGGGGGCTTCTCGTTCGAATAATCTAATGATTACAGCATACACGAGCTATCCCCGTCTGTCCGACGGTTCTATTTATACTTAGATACTTAAGTATCTCATTCCTTCATTACGTATATTTATAGCTGCATTTATGTCGCGGTCATGTTCATTATTGCACTTTGGACATATCCATTTTCTTATTGACAGATCTTTTGTGTCTTCGTTTTTATAGCCACAACAATGACATATCTGACTTGATGGATAGAATTTATCAATCTTTACAAAGTGTTTTCCTCTATCCCGAAGCTTATACTCCAGATAACTGGTAAACATCCCCCATCCATTGTCAGATATTGATTTTCCGAAGTTATGTTCCTGTGACATCACTTTCATATCAAGATCTTCCATACATACTGCATCTACGCGATTGGCTATCTCGGTAGATTCTTTATGAAGAAAATCCTTTCTCTGATTAGCGATATGTTTATGTAGTCTTGCAATCTTGTTTTTCTGTTTATGATAATTGTTTGAACCTTTTTCCATTTTAGACAGCTTCCTCTGCTGTCTTGCCAGTCTGGCTAGTGCCTGTTTATAGAACTTGGGATAATCACAGGAATTACCATCACTATCTACATATAGCGATGACATAGAATAATCCAGTCCTATCGTTATATCTGAAGGAACCTCTTTAATACTAATGACAAATTCAAAAAGGACTGATACATAATACTTTCCATCCGGTTCCTGAGATACCGTAACAGATTTGAGATTCCAGTCATCTGGTACAGGTCTGTGATAGATCATCTTTACCTTTCCAATCTTGGGCAGCTTTATATGATTTGATTCTATGGAAATGTTATTGTTCACGCATACTGTTGAATATGACTTATGATTATTCTTCTTAGATTTGAACTTAGGAAATCCCATCTTCTTATCCCTGAAAAAGTTTTTATATGCAGTATCAAGATGTCTCAGACTCTGCTGCAGAGCAATGCTGTCTACATCTTTTAAGAATGAAAGTTCCTGCTTTAATAATTTCAGGTCATTTGCGTTATCATAATAATTAAGACTTGTTCCGTTCTTATCATAAGCATTAATTCTCTCTGCAAGATAATGATTGTAAACAAGTCTTACACACCCAAACGTCTGCTGCAGGAGCTGTTCCTGAGCGTTGTTGGGTTTAATCCTGTATTTGATTGCTCTGTTTGTTTTTACGTCTGCCATCAGGTTTATCCTCCCCCTGGGATTTGATATATTCCTTTATGACATCTATAGTTACACCACCTGTAGTGAT
>Ga0129307_1000632_pt1 | contig 50614 bp, 38 predicted proteins | sample P1105metagenome_FD_94437 | JGI IMG/M metagenome (GOLD analysis project Ga0129307, IMG submission 94437) | Capybara group fecal microbial communities from Wisconsin, USA - P1105 metagenome | ecosystem: Host-associated > Mammals > Digestive system > Large intestine > Fecal | place: USA: Wisconsin... | reverse complement strand
AGCTTCGTTAGGGCAAACGCTTGCGCATGTGCCGCATGAAACGCAGTTATCAGCGTTGATTGAATAGATGCTACCTTCTGAAATAGCGCCGACTGGGCACTCGTCGATGCAAGTACCGCAAGCAACACAGCTGTCTAAAATTTTGTATGCCATAATTTTAAATTTGTTTAGAAATTTTCTGCAAAGATATAGGTTTTTCCGATACATAGCAAAATTTTTAGAAAATATTTTTTTATTATTGAACGGTTAAATTTTTATGACATTTTATTTTTTTATATAAAAATATCTCCTTAACTTTGCACAAAATTTCGATAACATTCATATTTCACAAGAGTATTATCTAAGTCATTAAAATACAATAAATTAAATTCAAATTCCTATGGCTAACAAAACAAAAGTTGTAGAACTTGAACACGTTGTCATTCGTTTTGCGGGTGACTCTGGTGACGGTATGCAGCTGACAGGAAACCTTTTCTCGGATTCCACAGCCTTTGCAGGTAACGACTTTGCCACATTCCCGGATTATCCGGCGGAGATTCGTCCACCTCAAGGCACAGTGGCCGGCGTGTCTGGTTTCCAGGTGCATTTCGGACACAAACCTGTTCACACCACTGGTGACCTTTGCGACGTTTTGGTCGCAATGAACCCTGCCTCAATCAAAGCTAATATGCGTTGGCTGCGTTCAGGTACAATCATTATCATCGACACCGACTCAATCACCGACAAGTCTTTGGAGAAAGCCGGTTACACAGCCGATCCGACAGTCGACGGCACACTTGCCGACTATCAGGTTGTGAAGGCTCCTATTTCAGAGCTCACAAAAGAGGCTTTGAAAGATTTCGGCATGGACAACAAGTCGATGCTCAAATCGAAGAACATGTTCGCTCTCGGTATTGTCATGTACCTCTTCAACCGCCATTTGGACACAGTTTACGCATATTTCGAGACCAAGTTCAAAGGTAAAGATCAGGTTATCAAAGCTAACCGCACAGTTCTGGATGCCGGTTATCACTATGCCGACACATGGGAGCTCTTCACCAATACATATCGTGTTGAAGCTGCCAACCTCGAAAAAGGTAAATATCGCAATATCACTGGTAACACAGCCGCTGCATGGGGATTGATGGCCGCTGCAGAGAAATCGGGTCGTCCGCTCTTCCTCGGTTCATATCCTATCACCCCAGCCACCGACATTCTTGCCGAGCTTACAAAGTACAAAAACCTCAACGTCAAGGCTTATCAGGCTGAAGACGAAATCGCCGGTATCATGTCGTCAATCGGAGCAGCTTACACTGGCTGCCTGGCAGTGACAACAACATCAGGTCCTGGTCTTTCACTGAAGAGTGAGGCTTTGGGTCTTGCAGTGATGACAGAGCTTCCGTTGGTTATCATCGACGTGCAGCGTGGCGGCCCTTCAACAGGTTTGCCAACCAAGATGGAGCAGAGCGACCTCTTGCAGGCTCTCTACGGCCGTAACGGCGACGCTCCGTTGGTAGTTATCGCATCACGCAGTTCAGCCGGATGTTTCTACACAGCTTTCGAAGCCGCACGTATCGCTCTCGAGCACATGACTCCTGTTATCATGCTCAGCGACGGTTCGCTCGGTAACGGTTCTGAAGTGTTCCGTATCCCACGTATGGCTGACCTTCCAACCATCACACCACCGCTGGCAAAAGCCAACGATCCTGAGTATCAGCCATTCCGTCGTGACGAGAAATGGCTCCGCCGTGAATGGGCTATCCCGGGCACACCTGGATTGCGTCACCGTGTAGGCGGTCTCGAGAAGGAAAATGGTAAAGGTAACCTCTCGACCAACCCTGAAAACCACCAGATTATGACTGAACTCCGCGAGGAGAAAGTCAACCGCGTAGCCAACGATATTCCGCTGCAGGAAGTTTACGGCGACAAGAACGCCGATCTTTTGGTTGTCAGCTGGGGCGGCACATTCGGTACAATGCGTACAGCTGTCGAAAAGATGATTGAAGAGGGTAAGAGCATTGCTCACGCTCACTTCGACTACATCATGCCTCTGCCACGCAACACCGAAGAAGTGCTTAAAGGCCATAAGAAGATTGTGGTCTGCGAAATCAACCGTGGACAGTTCGCCAAGTATCTGCGCATGAACTTCCCAGAGTACCGTTGCGAGCAATTCAATAAGGTACAGGGTTTGCCATTCACAATTGCCGAACTGGAAAACAAGTTTAATGACCTTCTAAAATAACACTACTATGAAAGAGAATACAGAAAATCAGGAAGTCATGCTGACTAAAGAAGATTTCGCTAGCGATCAGGTGGTGAAATGGTGCCCGGGCTGCGGTGACCACGCTATCCTGAAAGCCATGCAGGATGTGTTTCCTAAACTTGGAAAGAAGAAAGAAGATATCGTGGTAGTGTCAGGTATCGGTTGCTCGTCACGTTTCCCATACTACATGAATACCTATGGATTCCATAGCATTCACGGTCGTGCAGCAGCTGCCGCAACAGGTGTCAAGTTGGCCAATCCGAACCTGTCTGTGTGGATGATTACCGGTGACGGTGACTGCACAGCTATCGGTGGTAACCACTTCATCCATGCCTGCCGTCGTAATATCGACATCAACCTTGTGCTGTTCAACAACCGTATTTACGGTATGACCAAAGGTCAGTTCTCACCGTGCACATTCCGTGGCACCAAGACAAAGACCTCACCTCAAGGCACATACGAGGATCCGTTCAACCCAGGCGAACTCGCCATCGGTGCAAAGGCAACATTCTTCGCACGTGGAGTTGATGTGAATCCGAAGGAACTCACCGAGATTTTCATGGAGTCGTATAAACACAACGGCATTGCTGTGACAGAGGTTCTTCAAAACTGCATGATTTTCTCGAACGGTGTTCATGAGAACATCACAGGCAAAGACGTCCGCGACGATATGCAGGTGAAGTGCGAACACGGCAAACCTCTCATCTTCGGTAAGAACCGCGATAAAGGTCTTGTGCTGCGCAACAACCGTCTCGAAGTGGTGACAATCGGCCAGGACGGCATCACAGAAAAAGATATCCTTGTGCACGACAAGACAACCGAGGATACCGGTATCCACATGATGCTCGCCCACATGATGCCTCCATATTACCCGGTGGCTATCGGCGTGATTCGTGACGTTAAGGCTCCAACCTTCAACGACAGCTTGATGGAAGTGATTGCCAACGAGCAAGCCAACTCGAAGATTAAGAACATGGACGATCTGCTCAACAGCGGCTCGACCTGGACTATCTAATAATCAACAATTTCGAAAAATCCCGTCTGTATTGACGGGATTTTTTTATTTTTGCACCATGAAAAAGACATTCAAACCAGGTACAATGATTTACCCGCTGCCGGTGGTGATGGTTTCGTGCGGCGACAGCCCCGAGACTTACAACATTATCACGGTGGCTTGGACGGGAACGATTTGCTCCGACCCTCCGATGTGTTATGTTTCGATAAGAAATGACCGTCACTCGCATCCGATTATTTCCCGTACCAAAGAATTTGTGATAAATCTCACAACCGATGCTTTGGCTAAGGCTACCGATTGGTGTGGGGTGCGCTCGGGAAGGGATCACGACAAGTTCAAGGAGATGCATCTTACTCCTGAGCCGGCTCAGGTGGTAAAAGCGCCGCTGATAGCCGAATCGCCGCTTAATATCGAGTGCAAGGTGGTGGAAATTAAGGAGTTGGGCTCGCACGACATGTTTATTGCCGAAGTGGTGGCTGTTAACGGAGATGAGAAATATTTTGATCCCAGCACTGGGCTTTTTCAGCTTAATCAGGCCGATTTGATAACATATTCGCATGGCAAATACTACACTCTCGGTGAAAAAATAGGTAAATTCGGTTTCTCAGTAGAGAAAATTCAACATAAAAGAAAAAAATAATGGATTACATCAAAGTTAACGGTCTGCAAAAGGACGAAGTCATCGGACTGGTGAAGGAATGGATTAAGTTATATCCCCATTCATTCAACCCTGATGTGACTTTTGGTATCTGTGAACTTGCTGACAATCAAGTTGTTATAGCGTTGCACGACGATTTGAGCACCTTGGCGGTGAGCCTTTTGGTGATTTATCTGACATCGGCCCTGAAGGAGACGACGTCAGCTGATGATGTCGCGGCATATCTTACAGTCGACGATAACGAAATACTGTTGAAGCAAAACTACGGCCGCCGAGCCAAGATATTCGCCAAATCGACCGATGAGGACAATACCGGCGTGGTGATTCTGCTTGAGAATGACTATTGCGTGGAGTATTATTTTAAAGGTCATGCCAAACCTGCGAAAGATTCGGGAATGGCTTTCGAAGAGCCTCAGATTGGTCAGCTGGACGAAGCCGGAAAATGCGAGTTTGCTGTGGGCGACGTCTTGCCTAAACATAAGATTGATAAATCGTTGGAGCCTGATGCGTCGCCTTTGCAGAAGCTGATGTGGTATTTGGTTTTCGGCGCTGTGGGCCTTGGCATTGGATTTTTATTGGTTTATATTTATTTTTAAATGATAGAACAATTCCGCAAATATATAGCCGACAATCACCTTATTAAAGAAGGTGACCGTATACTTGTCGCATTAAGCGGCGGCATCGACTCTATGGTGTTGGCGGAATTGTTGAGGCGGTGTGGCTATGATATCGCCTTTGCCCATTGCAATTTCAGGCTGAGGGGAGCAGAATCGGACGGAGACGAGCAATTTGTGCGTGAATATGCCCAGAGGGTGGGGGTGAAGCTTTTCGTGAAGCAGTTCGACACCCACCAATATGTGGCAGACAACAAGGTTTCCGTTGAGATGGCTGCCCGGGAGTTGCGCTACGCCTGGTTTAACGATTTGATAAATGCAAACGAACACATCCTTTCGAGCGAATCGAATACCCGACCCGTCATTTCGACCGAGCGCAGCGAGTGGAGAAATCTTCGTTTCGACAAATTAGCTCTCGCTCATCATGCTGACGACCAAATCGAGACATTTTTCATCAACCTTCTCCGTGGCGCCGGCATCAAAGGGCTGAAAGCGATGCAACCTTGCAATGGCTTGTATATCAGGCCGTTGCTATGGGCGTCCAGGGAAGAAATCAGGCGGTTTGCCGTTGACAATGGAATCAATTGGCGCGAGGACAGCACCAATCAGGATACTATTTATCTGAGGAATAAAATCCGTCACGACCTGATGCCTGCTTTCGACTCAATCAAATCTGAAGCAAGAGAAAAGATTTTGGAGTCGATTAATCATCTATCAGCTGAAAATCAATTGTATAGAGAGCTGTTAAAAGAAAAATTATCGCAAATTGAAACCGTCGACGGAGTTTTGCACTCTGTCGCTAAATCTCCAGCTAACATTAAGCTTCAGCTCCTTTTTGAGTGGATCCGTACTTTCGGCTTCTCCTATTCCCAATGCGAGTCAATTTTTACCGCCCTTGACGGCGAACCCGGTAAGGAATTTTATTCTGATGATTATCAACTGGTAGTCGAAAAAAAGACAATCGATATTTTTCCGCGTAACATGAGGGTTGATACAAAGGCGCTTTCTTTTAAAAAGATTGAAAAAACTGTCAACTTTCAACTGGTAACTGATAATTCTAACATCGCCCAGCTTGATTACGACAAACTGAAATTGCCTCTGCAAACCCGATTCTGGCAGCAGGGCGACCGTTTCAGTCCTCTTGGTATGCGCGGCACAAAACTTGTCTCGGATTTCTTCAACGATAATAATTTCACCACTTTCCAAAAGAAAACCACTTTGATTCTGACTGATTCCGACAACCAAATTGTGTGGATAGCGGGTTATCGCATCGACGACAGATTCAAGATTACCGAAAAAACCAAAACCATATATCAAATTAATTTTGATAATTAATAATATTTCCGTATATTTGCAGCTTGTATTATACGAAAATTAACTATTTGTAAATAATTGAATAACAACGAGTTATGAAAAAATTATCCTTAATTTTAGTAACTTTTTTCGCATTTATGATGCCTTTGGCGTCGGTTGCGCAGATTTATGACCCGGTACAATGGAGCTTCTCGACAGAGTCGTTGGGAAACAACGAGTTTAATGTCATCTTCAAGGCTGATATTGAAGCCGGATGGCACATTTATTCGCAGAATCTCAACGGTGAAGGCCCGATTCCGACCACATTCCAGTTTGCGGAAGATTCAAGATATGAAAGAATCGGCGACGTAATGGAAGGCAAGGCGATAGTTCATTTTGACAACGCATTCGGTATCGAATTGAATTATTTTGAAAAAGAGGCTATATTCACTCAAAAAGTGAAGGTGCTTGGCAAAGAGCCGGTTGCCGTGAAAGGCGAGCTTGAGTTTATGGTGTGCAACGACGGTATGTGTCTGCCTCCGACCCAGGTGGAATTCGACATTAACCTCGATGGCGCGACAATAGCAAATACTGATGCTAAGGAAGGTGACAGCCTCCTTTCAATGATACTTCAGGCAATTCTTTGGGGCTTGGCGGCATTGCTTACACCATGCGTGTTCCCGATGATTCCTATGACGGTTTCGTTTTTCCTGCACGGCAGCGAAAACAAGGCGGCTGGCCGTTTTAAAGCCATTATGTACTTTATTTTCATAGTGTTGCTTTACACATTGCCAATCGCTATCATCATCATGGTGACATGGATTTTCGGCGGCGACAGCGTCACTGGCGACATTTTCAACTGGTTGTCAACACACTGGATCCCGAATATCATATTCTTCTTGGTATTCATGGTGTTTGCCGCATCGTTCTTCGGAGCTTTTGAAATCGTGCTCCCAAGCAGCCTTGTCAATAAATCGGATGCCAATTCCGAGAAGAAGGGTCTTGCCGGTGTGTTCTTTATGGCTCTGACCCTCGTTTTGGTGTCGTTTGCCTGCACAGGTCCTATTGTTGGAACAGTTCTTATCAAATCTACATCAGGTGAGTTCTGGACTCCGATTCTTACAATGTTCTGCTATGCCTGCACATTTGCATTGCCGTTTGCACTGTTCGCATTGTTCCCGTCAATGTTGAAAAACCTGCCAAAGAGCGGCGGTTGGCTCAACACAGTGAAGGTTATCCTCGGTTTCATCGAGGTTGCACTAGGCTTCAAGTTCTTGAGTGTTGCCGACCAAACATACCACTGGCATTTGCTCGACCGCGAGGTTTACCTCGGCATCTGGATTGTGTGCTTTGCAATGCTCGGATTCTATCTGCTTGGCAAGATCAGATTCAAAAACGACGACCCTGTCGAGTCGATTGGCGTTGGCCGTTTGATATTGAGTATCATTGTGTTTACCTTTGTCGTTTACATGGTCCCGGGTATGTGGGGCGCACCTTTGAAGGCTCTCTCGGGCTATCTGCCTCCACAACAGACCCTCGATTTCGACCTCAAGCGTATCAATCAGGAAAATGCCGACAAGGTTATAGAATATATTCAGCAAAACGTGAAGGCTGTGCCGGCCGCTCAACACGAGCAGCAGGCTAAACCAACAGCTGATCTTTGCGAATCACCGCGTTTCGACGATATCTTCCATCTGCCTCACGGGTTGAAGGGATATTTCGATTATGAGCAGGCTTTGGCTTGCGCAAAGGCTCAGAACAAGCCGCTGTACGTCGATTTTACCGGTCACGGATGCGTGAATTGCCGTGAAATGGAAGCCAATGTGTGGAGCGATCCTCGAGTGCTGAAGATGTTGCGTGAAGACTTTATCATCGTGGCGCTCTATGTCGATGACAAGACCCGTCTCCCTGAAGAAGAATGGGTGATGGGAGGCGACGGCAAGATGAAGAAGACCATCGGCCGTAAATATGCCGACTTTCAAATCACCAAATTCGGCACCAACGCCCAGCCTTACTACTGCCTCATGGGACACAACGGCGAGCTCCTTCACGAGCCTCGTGCCTACAACCTCGACAAAGACGGTTTTGTCCAGTTCTTGAAAGAAGGATTGGAAAACTTCAAAAACGGAGTCTCGGTGAGGAATATCAATGAATAGCCATTAGCTATTAGCCATTAGCCGTTAGTTTTTAGTTATTGCGTATAATTACTAAAATCTAACGGCTATTTCATTTTCTCCAATATTGGGATTTCTTCCATCAAATCTTCGACAATGAATTCCTAATATCATAATTCAAATACTTTTTGAGGTTATAAATTCGGTTTTTTGCGTTCCATGTATCATGAATTGATTGTAATTCTTTTATGATCAAATCTTTACCATAAAATTTTATTGTTTCTTTGATTTCGCTGGCATTTCCATATTCGAAAACTCTTTGGATTATCCAGTTTGAATTCTTTTGCCAATTGAGCTTTTCTATATCAGTATCCCAAAACAATGCTTTTCTGAATAGTGATAAGTTGGGATGAGATAATTCAGAATGTTGAGTTATAGCAGTAAATATCTCGTAGTTTGTTTGGATTTTATAGAAAAAGCATTGATTATCAATGTGTAAAGCTTTTTCTAATCTCAATGAAATCTCTGGAGATATTTTTCTTCTGTTGGCAATAAAATCGTTTATTCTCTGATATGGCAAACCTGCACGATTTGCCAGCTCGCGTTGTGTAAGGTGTTCTTTTGACATGATTCTGCCAATAACAGCCCCGCAAGGTATGTGATGATATTGCAAATAGTTCTCAAACATTATATTATAATTGACGCTGCAAAGATAATAAAAAAAAGTAACCAAAAATGGTTATAATGAAATTTTTAAATATTTTTTCTTAAGTTTTGTGTTTGACAAAATTATTTCACTATCTTTGCAGTGTCATCAGTCTCAATGACTTATGGCTATTTTTTTTGTTTTTATTTCAAAAATAGTGTATATTTGCACCTTCAAATATGGCATTATGAGGAAGTTTCTATTTTTACTTTTTGCGTTATTCCTATATGTCTCGGCGTTTGCACAGCTCGAGGTGAAACCTGGCTCTTTCAAGGAAGTGCACGGATTCGTGAATATCAATGACGACCCCAACTACCAAACTGATGACAACGACCTGCCGTATGCTGTCATTAAAGTTAGAACGGAAAACATCACCGACAAACAACGCCGAGAGCTGCGTTTTGAGGGCAATGGCGGCACTTTTATCGTGCTCGAATATCATACTGGCGAGGTCTGGGTGTATCTTACAGCCAAATATGCCGATTATCTCAAGATTTCGCATCCCGATTTTGGTGTTTATGAATATACCTTGCCTTTCGACCTGCAACCCAAGAAAGGCTATGAGATGGCTCTCGTTTACAAGGCGTATGCCCCGGCTGCTCCCGTCAAAGATATCTATAACTTCCTGATAATCACCGCCGACCAGCCTAATGCCACCATATATGTTGACGATGAATATGTCGGCGAATCTGGTGAACAGGGTGTTTATAAGTCGTTTAGGGCAGGCGAGAAGCATAAATGGCGCATCGAATGTGAGCTGTACCATAGCGAAAGCGGCGAAGCGACGATACCGGTTAAAGAAGGCGAGAATATTACCGTTGAGAAGAGGTTGCGCCCGGCTTTCGGATATTTAAACATTACAAGCAGCCCAGAAAACGGCGCCGTCGTGTTTATCGATGGCAAGAAAGTGGGCCAAACGCCTTTCAAATCTGACAGATTGGCAAGCGGAGAGCATAGAGTCCGTGTGATGAAGGAGATGTTTTCAGCAGCTGAGAAAACCTTCACCGTAACAGATGGCAATACCACGCAGGCACCTATGACAATGGCAGCCAACTTTGTAAGTGTAAATATCACAACCGATTCAAACTCAGATATTTATGTCGATAATGAAAAGAAGGGCACAGGCACTTGGAATGGCCGTCTGAGCGATGGTTCGCATAGCCTTGAGGCAAGAAAAGCATCACATAAGACTGCGATAAAAAACGTGCAGCTGACGCTCGGCACCACTGAAAACATCGTGATACCCGACCCGGAACCGATTTACGGCACCCTCGAGGTGGTTAGCAACCCTATAGGTGCCAATATCATTATCGATGGGAAGAATTATGGCACAACGCCACGAGTCCTGGGCAATGTGCTGATCGGCACCCATGAGCTTCGTCTTGAAAAGACCGGCTGCACACCTGTCATTAAAAACTTCACCCTTGATGACAAAAACAAGCTGAATATCAATGAAAAACTGCCGACCGGCCGTGAGATATCCATCTCCACCGACAAGAGCGGCGACCAGATATATGTTGACGGCAGTTACATTGGAGTTAGCCCGCTGACCTCGACTTTAAGCTTCGGAGAACATAACGTGAAGGCCGTTCGCGACGGCAATGAGACCTCAAAAACAATAACCGTGGCGCAGACAGGAGGCGAGAGCTCGGTGAAACTGACGTTCTCTGAGAATAAAACCTTCACCGTTAACGGCGTATCATTCGAGATGATAGCGGTTAAAGGCGGCACGTTCACTATGGGAGGAACTTCCGAACAAGGCAGTGATGCTGAAGGTGACGAAAGACCGACACATAGTGTAACTTTGAGTGATTATTACATTGGAAAGTTTGAGGTGACGCAGGAGTTGTGGCAGGCAGTTATGGGCAATAATCCAAGTAATTTTGAAGGAAATAATCTCCCTGTGGAACAAGTTAGTTGGAAAGATGTTCAGGAGTTTGTAAGGAAGTTGAACCAGAAAACGGGTGCTAATTTCCGTTTGCCGACAGAGGCCGAATGGGAATATGCTGCGAGAGGCGGAAACAAGAGCAGGGGATATAAGTATAGCGGAAGCAATAGTATAGATGATGTGGCGTGGTACACAAGTAACAGCGGAAGCATAACCCATCAAGTTGGTACAAAATTGCCAAACGAACTTGGAATCTACGACATGAGCGGAAATGTTTGGGAGTGGTGCCAGGACTGGTACGGCGATTACAGCAGCGGCAGCCAGACCAACCCGACGGGGCCGTCTTCTGGCTCGATCCGCGTGTTTCGAGGCGGTAGTTGGGGCAACTTCGCCGGGTACTGCCGGGTGTCGAATCGCAACTTCAACTTCCCCGATTTTCGCAGCTACTTTCTGGGCTTCCGTCTTGTCCTTGCCCGATAGTTTAACTTCGGAAATCAAATCCGCATAGACTTAAGCTGAAAAGAAGCACAGGATAACTTGGAATGAAACAGACTCAGGCGAGGGACGAGCCGAGTCGTGGAATGGAAAGGAGCAGGCAAGCGAAGCCTTCGTAGCGCCAAAAGAGACGGAAGAACGGAGCCTCAAAAGGCGCGGAGATTGGCGAAGGCTCCGGCTGGAGCTATTTCTCTAAAAGGTTTCCTACTAATACTCTCTAAGCAAAAACCCCATATATAATGGCAGCGTCAAAATCTGTCCGCTTCGACCGATATTGTAGTCACCGAGTTTTATGGCATTATAAACATGGTAAACCTCCGGATGCTTGAGCACCGTTTTTGTACTTTTTACATTGCCCGAAGCAGCCTTTGCCTCAACAAGCGTGCACTCGCCTTTGTATCGAATCACAAAATCTATCTCAAGACCAGAGTCTTTATGGAAATAATACAAACCACGACCCAATTTTGAGAAAATATCAGCCATGAGATTTTCAAAAATAGCACCTTTATAGCCAAGCAGATTGCCTTGTAGAATGTCGGCTTGCGTGCCAAACTCCAACATCGACACAAACAATCCTGTATCACACATATATACCTTGAAAACATCTTTAATGGCATTGCCGTCCAAAGGCAACTCAGTGATTGATAAATTGTAACAACGCCTGATGATTCCGGCATCTTCAATCCATTGCAAACTGCCAAGATATTCAGAAGCACGACCTTTTTTCCTGACAACAGAATACTGGAATTTCTTGTTTTCTTTGCTAAGTTGTTTCGGTATCGACTCAAAACATTCGCGAATACGACTTTTGTCAGAATCATCGGCATATTTCACCATGTCATCCTTGTATTCGTCAATGATATCCTTTTGAATCTGAACGACTTGCCCTATGTTATGAGTGGCGATGAAAGTGTTAACCGCCTCTGGCATCCCTCCAACAACCACATACTGACGCAACAAATCTCCAAGCCTCTTATGAATAGCTTCTGGCACAGGTTTTTCTTTTTCCAAAGAGTCTTTTAACAAATCAATAATATTGTCATTTATACCATTTGCCCACAAAAACTCCTCAAAATCAAGCGGATACATGTCAACGATAGTTTCATAACCAACAGGAACTGAAACGCCTTTGTCTTTATCCTTGCTTTTGTCCTTTGAACCATAACCCTTAACACCTAATAATGAACCTGTGCAGATTACATCAAAACGCCCATCGATCTTGAAAAACTTTAAAGCAGTCCTCGCCTCAGGACACTCCTGTAATTCATCCAAAACCAAACATGTTTCTTGTGCCGGGAAAACAGACCCTTGAATCTGCGCAGAAAGATACATTACAATGTTATCAACCGTTTTTGAGCCATAAAAAGCCAATTTCAGGTCTGGATTTTCAACAAAATTCACATAAACTACATTTTTGTAATTTTCATTCGCGAATTTTAAAACTGAAAAAGTCTTTCCACATTGTCTTACACCTTTGATAATCAAAGGCTTTCTGTTTTTGTTTTTTCTCCAATCTTTAAGAATTGTTTCTATCTTTCTCTTTAACATAACACATTTTCAAATGACTTTCAGTCGCAAATATACACTTTTTTTAATAACATTTTAAAAAATTTTACATTTTTTACAAAAAAAGAGACGAGCTTGCCTCGTCTCTCTATCTTCAAAAGCTAACGGCTAATAGCTAATGGCTAATGGCTAATGGCTAATGGCTAATGGCTAATAGCTAATGGCTAACGGCTAATGGCTATTTCGAATAATGCTGATAAAACTGCACTATGGTCTCGATTCCTTTGAAGAAATGGTCGAGGCGGTAGTTTTCGTTCGGAGAGTGGATGGCGTCTTCGCCTAATCCAAAACCCATTAAAATTGACTTGATTCCCAGCACCTTCTCGAAGCGGGCGATGATCGGGATTGAACCGCCGCTGCGCATTGGGATAGGAAGCTTGCCGTATGTGTCGAAATAAGCCTGCTCTGCTGCTTTGTATGCCGGAAGTTCAATCGGGCAGCCGTAAGCCTCGCCACCATGCAAGGTTGTGACCTTAACTGTCACATAATCAGGAGCTATGCTCTCGAAATATTCCTTGAACAGCTTGCCAATCTTCTCGTGGTCTTGGTTAGGCACCAAACGGCATGAAATCTTTGCGTATGCCTTCGATGGAAGCACAGTTTTGGAGCCTTCGCCAGTGTAACCGCCCCAGATTCCGCATAAATCGAATGTCGGACGAATACCTGTGCGTTCAATCTTGGTGTATCCTTCTTCGCCACGTAAGGCCTTCACGCCCAATGATTTCTTGAAATCTTCCTCGTTGTATGGAGCTTTATTCAGCATCTCGCGCTCTCTTTCTGATGACTCAACTACATCGTCATAGAAATGAGGGATGGTGATGTGGTTGTTCTTATCCATCACTCCAGCCACCATCTCGCACAAGGTGTTCAACGGGTTGGCAACAGCGCCACCGAACAATCCTGAATGCAGGTCGGCATTCGGACCTGTGACTTCAACTTCCCAATATGCCAAGCCGCGCAAACCTGTAGTGATTGAAGGCGTGTCGTGGTTAATCATGCTTGTATCTGAAACCAAGATGACATCAGCTTTTACAAGGTCTTTGTACTGCTCAATCCACTTTGATAGGCTGCCTGAGCCGATTTCTTCCTCGCCTTCGAGCATAAATTTCACGTTGCAGGGGAGGGTGCCGGTTTGCATCATTGTTTCGAATGCTTTGGCGTGCATGAAAGCCTGACCTTTGTCGTCGTCGGCGCCGCGAGCCCAGATCTTGCCGTCTTTGATGACTGGCTCAAACGGATCGGTGTGCCACAGCTCGATTGGGTCAACTGGCATCACGTCGTAGTGACCGTAAACCAACACTGTCGGCTTCATTGGGTCGATGATCTTCTCGCCATAAACTATCGGGTTGCCTTCTGTCGGCATCACTTCGGCCTTGTCGGCGCCGGCCTTCAGGATGCTGTCTCTCCAATATTCCGCAGCCTTGATCATATCAGGTTTGTGTGCTGATTCTGAGCTGATTGAAGGAATTCTAATCAATCCGAATAACTCGTCTAAAAAACGCTGTTCGTTCTCTTTGATGTAATTTTTAACTTTATCCATATTATAAATATTTTAAAACTTTCAACTATTATCATCGACTCCAAACTATGCAAAGCCTCACTTCAGGGTGAATCCTTACGGCTTCACATTCGTGATTGCTTTGCATAGTTTTCCGTCTTCAAAACTTCAATACTATATAACTTTCTAACTTTATAAACTTTATAACTGTCAACTTTTAACTTTATTACTACACATAACGCTTCAATGCCATTTCGTTGCCATCAAACACCGCGTAGGTGTAATCACGAATCCAGTTTCCGACCACGGTTGTCAGCGCATGTTCACCGGTTTTATACTGCATTGGCTTGTGCTGGTGGCCGAATACGAAGAAATCAATCGTAGGATCTTTCTGCGCTTCTTCTTGTGCGTATTTGTAAAGACGAGTTTCCTCGACCACAGCGTAGTAATTGCCTTCAGCTTCTTTTTTGAGCTTTTTAACCCTATGATTATGAGACCATTTCAGCGCCACTCTGATGCCGAAGTCGGGGTGAATGTGACGGAAACACCACTGCAAAAACCTATTCTCAAATACGCTCTTAAGGAATTTATAACCCTTGTCGCCTGGACCTCGTCCGTCGCCGTGAACCATGAAGAACTTTTTGCCTTTCAGCGTCATCACAACTGGGTCTCTATGCACTTGAATTCCAACTTCTTCCTGTAGATAAGAGAATGTCCACAAATCGTGGTTGCCGGCAAAAAGATGAACCGGGATGCCGCTGTCGATGAAATCGGCAAGTTTTCCGAGTAGGCGTACGTGTCCGCGCGGCACTACGGTTTTATACTCATACCAGAAGTCAAACAAATCGCCCATCAGAAATAGCTCTTCGCAGTCGTCCTTGATGGAATCCAAGAACTCGAGCAGCATTTTTTCACGTCTCTGACTGTCTTCCAAAGTAGGCACCCCGAGATGGAAATCTGTGGCGAAATATATTTTCTTCATGGTTGATTATCAGAATTTAATCTCATCCAAACGTTTCAGCATTTCTTTGAGTATGGCGCTCATTTTAGGAGCAGCCACATTAGCTGCGTTGATTACCTCTTCGTGTGTAACCTGAACGGCAATGTCTTTCCCGCCAAGGTCGGTGATAACTGACATGGCAAAAACCGGCAAACCGCAGTGACGGGCCACTATAACCTCTGGCACTGTTGACATTCCGACGCAATCGCCTCCGATAACGCGGTAATAGTTGTACTCGGCAGGTGTTTCATAAGTGGGGCCTGTGTCGCCTACGTAAACACCATGTTGCAATTTGATATTCAGTTCATTAGCAATTTTATCGGCCATGGCGATGGCGTTTTTGTTATAAGCCTCGCTCAGTTCCGGGAAACGGGTTCCTATGCGGTCGTCGTTCTTGCCAATTAACGGGTTTGGCAACAGATTGATGTGATCTGTGATGATCATGATATCGCTGACGCGGAAAGCAGGATTAACGCCGCCGCTGGCATTTGAAAGAATCAACAGCTTGATTCCTAAATATTTAAGAACGCGAATCGGGAATGTTACTTCTTTTGTGCTGTATCCTTCATAATAATGGAAGCGTCCCTGCATCATCACCACCTTGCGTCCGCTCAAAATGCCGAATACCAATTTGTTTTCATGGCCCTGCACTGTTGAAACCGGAAAATTAGGGATGTCCTTGTATGGTATAGTGTATTGAATGTCAATGGCATCAACCAAACCGCCCAAACCTGAACCCAAAACTATGCCAACCTCTGGCTCGAAACCGTTTACCTTCGATTTAATAAAATCTACTGTTTCAAGAATTTTTTCCAACATAATTCAAAATCAAATTGTTAAATATATTTTTTTCTTCTTTGTCGTTGAAATACACCTCAATCGGAATGGTGAACAAGGGTATATTGTCAAATTTTCTTATAAACTCTGAATTGCTTAAACGCATTAAATCTTTTTCGGTTGTGATGGCAATCTTGTTTTTGCCTATCACGTTGTTAAAGCCGTCCAAAATCATATTGATGTCTTGACCGGTGTAATCGTGATGATCTTTGTAATAATTTGTTATGATCGTGTTGAACTTCCTTTTCAGGTAATCCTCAAGTGGATATGGGTTGGCTATGCCGCAGAAAAGGTATATGGATTTTGCGTCTTGTAACACAATGCTCTTGGCCATATCGTTGGCTGGCGTTATCTTATCGAATTCAATTGAAGTGAAAAGCACTTTTTGGGTAGGCGCGGCATCGATTATCCCAAGCAACTTCTGTTTGTCGTAAGGCAACAAAACTGTCGGCGATTTTGATACGATTATTATATCGGCTCTTTTTGCCGCCGATTTGACGTCACGCAGATGGCCGGCCGGCACCAACATATCATTTTTGTAAATGTTATAATACTCCGTCAGCATAATATTCAAGCCAGGTTTGATTCGCCTGTGCTGAAAAGCGTCATCCAGAAGAATTACCTCAGGTTTTTTGTCCAAGTCCATTAACCTGCTGACGCCTTCGCAGCGGTCTTCGTCAACAGCCACTGCGATGTCGCTGAATTTACTGTGATATTGCATTGGCTCGTCGCCAAGCTGCTGGTATGTGGCTGAATCGTCGGCAAGCACAAAACCTTTACTCTTTCTGCCATATCCGCGACTCAAAACCGCAACGTTGACTTTGTCTTTCAGAAGACGGATCAGATATTCGGTGTGAGGTGTTTTGCCGGTTCCACCAAGCGCTATGTTACCGACGCATATTGTGGGAATGTCGAATTTTTCCGATTTCAACAATCCCCAATCGTATAATTTATGTCTTATAGTCAACACTATAGCGTAAATCCATGCAATAGGTGCCAGCAATCTGCTCATTTTCCGAATTTTATTATTTAAGCGTACAAATATACAAAATATTTTATAATTTAGCGCAAAATTTCAGAAAATGAATAAAGTTAGTGATATTGTAGGATGCATAACCGATATCGCACCGCTCAAGTGGCAAGAGTCGTGGGATAATGCGGGTTTGCTTGTTGGCGATGCCAATATGATGATTGACAAGGCATTGATTACATTGGATGTGACCGAAGAAGTGATAGATGAGGCTATACAAGGCGGATATCATCTGGTTGTTAGCCATCATCCGATCATATACCGTCCGCTGAAGCATCTTTTGCCTGAAAATACAATAGAAAGAACGATAATGAAAGCCATCAGGCATGATATAGCCATCGCTTGCATGCATACCAATCTGGATAACAGCTATCTTGGCGTCAGCAAATGGCTGGCCGACAAGCTGGGCCTGATAAATCAGGAGATTCTCGAGCCTATAAAAGTTGAGGAGAATGTAATTACCGGAGGCGGTATGGTCGGATGCCTTGAAAAAGAGATGGACGAAAAAAGTTTTCTGGCCATGGTGAAGCATAATTTGGGATGTGACGCGTTGCGTCATTCCGATTTTTTAGGTAAGAAAATTAAAAAAGTGGCGGTTTGCGGCGGCTCGGGATTTTTCTTGCTCGATAATGTAAAGCGTTGTGAAGCAGATGCTTACATCACTGGAGATGTTAAATATCACGACTTTTTTGAGGCCGATGGCAAGCTTTTGCTGGTGGATGCGGGGCACTATGAAACAGAACAATTTACAAAAGAATTAATTGCTGATGCTATTATTAAAAAATTTTGTAACTTTGCAGTTTCAATTTCGAGGGTCAAAACTAACTCGATAAATTATTATGTATAAATATTAAAATTTACATAAATGTCTGATACTCAAGAACTTAAACTCAACGAGGAAGAACAGATTGAAATCACCGTTGAAAAGAAACTTGTTGCACTTTACACCTTGCAACAGATTGATTCCAAGATTGACAAAATTCGCATAGTGCGTGGTGAGCTGCCGGAAGCCGTGCAGGATCTCGAGGACGAAGTGGCCGGTTTGGAGACTCGTATCGCCAATTACGAGGCTGATCTGAAGAAATTCAACACCGACGTAACCAACTACAAGATTAAAATCAAAGAAACACAGGCTCTGATTAAGAAATATGAAGAGCAGCAGAACAACGTCCGCAACAGCCGTGAATACGATTCACTGACCAAAGAAGCCGAATATCAGTCACTTGAAATTCAGCTTTGCGAGAAACGTATCAAGGATGCCACAATCAAGATGGAAGACATAAAGAACGGTCTGGAAGCAACGAAGGCCAAATTGGAAGAGCGTAAAAATGACCTTGGGGTAAAACAGTCTGAACTCAAATCAATCGTTGAAGAGACCGAGAAAGAAGAGCAAGACTTGGTTGCCAAGTCAAAGAAAAGCGAATCTTTGATCGAAGACCGTCTGCTGTCAGCATACAAGCGCATCCGTAAGAGTGCCCGTAACGGCTTGGCAGTTGTGAAAATCGAGCGTGATGCCTGCGGCGGATGCTTCAACAAGATTCCACCACAACACCAGCTCGACATTCGTATTCACAAGAAAATCATCGTTTGCGAGTACTGCGGCCGTATCTTGGTTGACCAAGACATTATCGACCAGTACAACGCCAAGAACTGATTTCTTTAGTCAAGTTTGAATTTAAGAGAGACGACCAGCTGATGAATGTTGGTTGTCTCTTTTACATTTGTATCATCATCAGCGGAATAGAGCGAGAATTCAGAATAAAGCTGATAGTTGTTTGTGCGGTTGCTCAGCATATACGCCAAATCGACGGTGAAGTTGTGGTATGTGTATCCGAAACCGCCTGAGTATACATTGGTGCGTAGATTCTTGTCGTTGAAGCCGTATGGGCTGCCGTACAAGGCATATCCGCCTCTGAAGCAGAAATTCTGATAGCGCCATTCAGTGCCAAAGCGAAGATTGGACGTCGTGGTGAATGTTGCTTTCACGTTGTCATTCAGGTGTGAGAAGTCGTAGTCGCGGTCGGAGGCACTCATGATGCTGTAGTCGGTGAATTCGTAATCGGCCGTAATCATGCCGAAGTTGCCGAAAATAAACGCCGCGCTTGCGCTCAACTTATATGGTGTCACTAAGGTGTAATTAACAATGCCGGTTTGCGACTGATACGAGAAATTGTTGCTTCTGAATTGTGAGAAAGTTTTGGTGTACCATGATTCTTCAACGCCGTAAACAGTAGGGGTGTGGAATGCCGCTCCAACGCGTAACCATTTCACCGGGAAGGCAATCAGGCCAAGTTTTGCGTTGATACCCCAACCTGAGCTGGCGATGTATTCCTGTTGGTCCCAATTCTTGAAATTGTCATCATGGCTCAAGTTGGACTCTTGGTACTCGCTTCTGACTGTACGGTTGAAATGCGGTATGTTTAAAGAAAATCCGAGGAACCATCTGTCGTTGAAGTTTAAACCCGATGCAAAGGTGATTTCACGTGCGCTGCCGCGTTTTTCCAAACCACGCTGCTGGTTTAAGTTGCCCATTGGGACTAACGACGAATAATAACCGGGGCCTACGCTGTCAAGGACCCAAGTATGCCAAAGAGGGTAAATGTTGTTGGGCGAGAACTCGTATAAATCGTCGGCTGAATTGATGTGGTTGGCTTCCAATTCCGCAAAATAAGCATTAACCAGCGATGTGTTCGGATTGTCGCCGTTGACATAAGAATACTGCGCGTAATAATTGGTGCGGTTCAAACCGATGGCGAAGCTGGTCGACTTGAGCGATTTATCGTCGGTCTCGTTGGTCCAGGTGAAACCTATGTTGTTGATGGGTGTCTTGAAAGCCCAGTCGCTGGCTTTGTTGCCTTGATACAGCGATTCGGTTGAATTTAAATAAAACGTTGGCGTAAAAACAAACGTTGATCTTCTGAACATGCCCAATCCGGCAGGGTTGATGGCTATTGCCGAAAAATCCTGACCTACGGCACCAATTGCGTTGCCCATGGCCGCGCTTTTGGCTGTTCCCTGATATATTACTGATGAGAATTCATAGAGATCACGTGGTGTTTGCGCTGCTGCAAACAACGGAACCATTAACGCTATAATCAAAAATATCTTTTTCATAACTTTAAACTCTAAACTCTAAACTCTAAACTTTACACTAACTATCGTCTTCCTCCGCCTGAACGGCTGCCGCCTATATTGCTGCCGCTTGGCCTTGATGAAGAACTGTTGCGGACATTGCTTGAGTTGCTGCTAGGCCTTGATGTGTTGCCGCTTGGCCTTGCTGAAGAACTGTTGCGGACATTGCTTGAGCTGCTAGGCCTTGTAGTATTGTTGTTAGGCCTTGATGTGTTGCTATTGCGGACATTGCCTGAGCTGCTGTTTGGCATCGAGTTGCTGCTGCGGACATTGCTTGAGTTGCTGCCAGGCCTTGTAGTATTGCTGTTGGGCCTTGATGTGTTGCTGCTGCGGACATTGCCTGAACTGCTGTTTGGCATCGAGTTGCTGCTGCGGACATTGCTTGAGTTGCTGCTGGGCCTTGTGCTGCTTGGACGTACATATTCTGAGTTGGACCGAGGCTGACGCTTGCTGTTGGCTGGAGTGTATGTCTTGCGGCCGCTACCGCCATTGTTGTCGTTGCCCTTGCTTGGACGTGTCACACCACTGAGATTGCCGTTGCCGTGGTTGATGGCGCCATAGTGGCTGTTGTTGAATCCTGTGCCGCCGCCTGGATTGTTAGGATGATGCGGATGATGCGGATGGTGCGGGTGATGTGGATAATGCCAGTCGTACCAGTAGTAAGGATATGGATTGTAATAATAAGGGTTATAATAGTAAGGACTGTAATAATATGGAGTGTAGGCCGGGTACCAATAAGGATTCCAGAACGGATCCCATGTGTATAAACCCCAGCCGATGCCTACGCCGGCGCCAATTGCGACGGTGACGTTTGTACTTGGCGATTCGTCGACGATTATGGTGTCGATAGGAGTGTATTCAACGTATGAAGGCTCGGAATAACTGTAGTTTGCGGTGACCAGAGTCTTCTCGTGCTGTGCGTTGTTGTCGAAAGGTGAATAGTAGGCGTCGTCGGCGATGACGTTGTTGCTTGAAGCACAAGCTGTTAGCAATGGAATGACTGCTGTTATCAAAATCAGAATCCTTTTCATATTATTTCAATTTTTATTATTACTTAACAAAAAAATGTGTAACTTTGCGCTCTCAAAATCTAACAAAAATCATACCAAACTTTATACAATGGCAAAAGAAATTACAACACGTCAAGAAAATTATTCACAATGGTATAACGATATCGTGAATAAAGCCGAGTTGGCGGAAGGTTCCGCAGTGAGAGGTTGTATGGTGATAAAGCCTTACGGATATGCTATTTGGGAATTCATGCACGACGCTCTCGACAAGATGTTCAAAGACACTGGTCACGTCAATGCTTATTTCCCGCTTTTCATCCCGAAAAGTTTCTTCAGCAAGGAAGCAAGCCACGTTGAGGGCTTTGCTAAGGAATGCGCTGTAGTTACGCATTACCGCCTGATGAAAAACCCTGACGGACCAGGCGTTGTCGTCGATCCTGAGGCAAAACTGGAAGAAGAGTTGATAGTGCGTCCAACTTCAGAAACAATCATATGGGATACATATCGTAACTGGATCAAGAGTTATCGCGACCTCCCGATTTTGTGCAACCAGTGGGCTAACGTGGTGCGCTGGGAGATGCGTACACGCTTGTTCCTCCGCACAGCCGAGTTCCTGTGGCAGGAAGGTCATACCGCTCACGCCACACGTGAAGAGGCTATGGCTGAAGCCGAGAAAATGCTGGGCGTTTACGCTGACTTTGCCGAGAAATACATGGCTGTTCCGGTCATTCGTGGTATAAAATCGGCTAACGAGCGTTTTGCAGGAGCGGTCGAGACATTCTGCATTGAGGCTATGATGCAGGACGGCAAGGCTTTGCAGGCTGGAACATCGCACTTCCTCGGTCAGAATTTTGCGAAAGCGTTTGACGTGAAATATTTGAATAAAGAGAACAAACTCGAGTATGTCTGGGCAACATCGTGGGGTGTTTCAACACGTTTGATGGGTGCTTTGATCATGGCTCATTCAGATGATAACGGCTTGGTTTTGCCTCCGAAAGTGGCTCCAATTGAGGTTGTTATCGTGCCTATTTATAAGACTGACGACCAGCAGCAGGCTGTTCTTGACTACTGCAATCAGATGAAACAACGTCTTGAGGCTAAAGGACTTAGAGTGAAATTCGACGACCGCGACACTCAGAAACCTGGATTCAAATTCGCTGAATGGGAGATGAAGGGTGTGCCGGTACGTTTGGCAGCAGGTCCACGCGACGTTGAGAACCAGACAGTTGAGATTGCTCGCCGCGACACCTTGACAAAACAGTCGATTTCAGAGGCTGAGATGGAAGACCATATCCTCGGTTTGCTCGATGAGATTCAGGATAGCTTATACAACAGAGCTCTTGAATATCGCAAGGCTAACACCCATCGCGTTGACACTTGGGACGAGTTCAAGCAGGTTATCGAAAACGGTGGATTCGCTTATGCTCACTGGGATGGCACAACCGAGACCGAGTTGGCTATCAAGGAAGAAACAAAAGCTACTTTGCGTTGCATCCCATTGGATGACGACTACGAAGACGGCGTCGACGTATTCTCTGGAAAACCATCCAAGAGAAGAGTTATCTTCGCGAAAGCATACTAATAGCTAATGGCTAATAGCTAATGGCTAATGGCTAATGGCTAATGGCTAGTGGCTAATGGCTAATGGCTAATGGCTAGTGGCTAATGGCTATTCAGAAAGAGGAAGCAGTTTTCCTTCGGAATATGGGCCGTAATTGACCTGTATATCCGAAGGATTTCCTTTATAATATACATTGCCGTGTTGTAGGATTTCGGCTTTGATGGTGTCGTTGGCCCAGATGTAGCTGTGAGCCGGCGTTTTGCTTGTTATAATCACATTGTCGGCGCAGTAGTCGCGGGCATCGAATATGCCATAGCTCCTTTTGTCGATGGTAATGGTGCCATTGTTGCTGCCGTGAAGATTGATATGACTTGTGCCAGACTGATACTGGAATAACAGATCTTTGCAGTTGTTTATCAGCAAATCGACATCGCCCGAGCTGCCTTCGATTTTAAATCTATAATGTCCGTTAGGATTGATTCGGTCGTTGTTGTATTGAGTTTCGCATGTCACATTGCCGCATGAAGCGTGTGTGAAATAAGTGATGTCTTTGTAATGCAACACTACATTGCGCTCATAGTCGTAGGGACGGATCCATGACACAGTGTTGTTATTATGAAAAATCAGAGCCTTGTCAATCACTTCGGTAGTTATATTTTCCATGATGTTTTCGCCCGTGGTGATCTCAATGTAGTTGGTGTCGGAACAAACCAGCACCATGTTGAAATCGTCATAAAAATAAACTTTGTTGAAGTCGGGGAGAGGACGGCTTTCGGTGATTATTGTGCCGACAGTCAGAGGGGCTTTGTCGCATGATGTAAAACATGTGACAAACAACAATAACAATATAATCAAATACTTAGCCTTCATGTTTAATTGATTCTAAATCCTGCTCCCATGGTGAAAAAATCAGCCCAACCGAAATGTGTGGTCAGGGCGCAAGTGATGAAAAAATGCTTTGTCAGATTCTGTTTGGCGCAAATCTTCTGATAGAGGTAGCCTTCGCTCAAGTCCTTTCCGGAAAGATGAGTGCCTGCAACTATGAAAAACGATGTGTCGTCGAAGCAAAACTCGTATGACACATTGATGCCTGTCCTAAGAATCTCAAAGTCGTTGAATTCTATACCTTTGAATTTCAACACTTCTCGGTCGGTCATGTCGTACACGAGGTCGCAACCTACGCCCAATTTGCTGACTTTGGTTAGACGCCACATGTAATAGGCCTGTATGTTGTAGACCGAAAAATAATCGTCATATCCGGTATATTCGTCAATGTCTTTGATTATGTACAGAAATGCGACATAGAATGAAGTTTTTGGCCTTTCGACATCTTTTTGAGGCAGACGCTCTTTAGGCTCGTGAATGAAATACTTTGTGCTGATGCCTGCATGAGCCATATTGATGCCGTTGTTCGGAGTTCGGCGCGCTCCGTTGGAACAGTGCGTGAATCCGATGAAAGCCGACAAGCTCAACCTGTCGGTTATGAAGCGGTTGTATTCCAACGACAGATGTATGGTGGCGTTTACATGCGCTCCGATGAAGGTGTTTTTGGGGTTCTCCTGAGCGTCGTAAATCTTGGTCAGATAGCCTGGACCAATGCCAAATTTGAAGTTCAACTCGTTTTTACGGCTTTTTAGCAAGTTGAATCTTAAAAACGGATAAATTGCGTAGACGCAGCCGATTTCAGGCATATTGCCCAAGTCGGAATACAAAAATGTGATGCCGAAAGCCGGATAGTTGAAGCTTTTTTGATAGTAGGAGCGGCCATATGTTACATTTTGTATGCTGAACTCAAACATCGGGAAATGTGCCCTGAAATACTGCATTTCGGGGTGATGTGTAATGATGAAACCGTAGCTCGGGCGGAATTCCACCTGAAGATTATACTTGTCACACCTATTATTAATGGTGTCGTTGCTTTTTGCCGATACAGTATCAAAGCTATTGATAATCAACAAAAAGAGTAATAATAATGTGCTATATTTTGATAAAAATTTCACGGCGCAAATATATGAAAAAAGCCATTAGCTATTAGCCATTAGCCATTAGTTTTTTTTATTCTGAATTCTGACTTCGGTATTCTGTCTTCTAAAAAATGTTATCTTTGCACAAATTTTTAGATATGGACAAGAGATTAGAGGCATTTAAACGGCTTTTGGACATCATGGATGACCTTCGTAAAGGATGTCCTTGGGATAAAAAGCAAACCATTGAGAGTTTGCGTCATCTGACGATTGAAGAAACATACGAGCTGAGTGAGGCGATTTTAGCGTCTGATTATCAGGATGTTAAGAAAGAGCTTGGCGATTTGATAATGCATATAGTGTTTTATGCCCGCATCGCTGACGAGAGAGGTTTGTTCGATATATCGGATGTGATTAACAGCATATGCGACAAGCTGATTGTGCGCCATCCGCATATTTATGGCGACGTGAAGGTGGAATCAGCCGAGGAAGTGCTTGAAAATTGGGAGAAGATAAAGATTAAGAAAGAAGGCAACCGTAGTGTTTTAGGCGGAGTTCCCGCAGGTTTGCCGCCACTGCTGAAGGCTTATCGCATGACCGACAAAGCATCGGGTGTGGGCTTCGACTGGCCCAACAAGGAGGAATGCTGGGAGAAGGTTCTCGAGGAGATGGACGAGCTGCAGCAAGAAGTGAAAAACAATGGCCCGATTGAACGCAAAGACGAGGAATTCGGCGATTTGCTGTTCGCTCTGGTGAACTATTCGAGATTTATAAAAGTGAACGCCGACACTGCTTTGGAGCATGCCAATGCCAAGTTTAAAAAGCGTTTTACGTATATGGAGGATAAAGCGAGGGAGATGGGGAAGAGTGTGGCGGATATGACGCTGGCGGAAATGGATGAGCTTTGGAATGAAGCAAAAAAAGTTGAGCGTTGAGAGTTGAAAAGTGTATATTTTTTGTTGATAGAATAAAAATTCGTATATTTGCAGATTAAAATGATGTGAAAAATGAGTGAACTGGCAAAAAGAACTGCGTTCGGAAGTTTGTTTGTAATCGTGGTGATTGGAAGCATTCTTCTGAATTATTGGGCCTTTTTTGCAGTGATGCTGGTGACGGTAATCATCGGTTCCAAAGAGGTTGGCAAGCTTATGCTGAAAGAAGAAAAGAGCAGCTTGATGCCTTGGATAATGATACTGCCGACATTATTTTATGTGCTGAGTGTTGTGTTATACCAAATTGATTATATCATTGGCATACTGTTTTTGCTTATACCTTTATTAATTGCATTGTTTTCCAAAAAATATTCTTTTGAGAAAGTCGCTGTCGGTTTTTGGACAGCTATGCTTTTTGTGGCTTTGCCGTGCAAAATGATGATGGATATTTACAGAACACCAGCTGTGTATGTAGGCGGTAAACACCTGTTAATCATATTGTTCTGCTTGATTTGGATAAACGATGTTTTCGCATATCTGACGGGTATGGCAATCGGAAAACACAAGTTGTTTGAGCGTATTTCACCCAAGAAGACGATAGAAGGCAGCATGGGCGGCTTGGTGATGACGATTTTGACCGCATATTTGGTGAATCATTTCTGGTTGAATTTGATGAGCGACTGGAAAATGATGGGAATGGCAATGATTGTTGTGATTTTCGGCAGTTTGGGCGACCTTTGCGAGTCGATGATGAAACGTCAGGCGGGAGTGAAGGACTCGGGCAATGTGATTCCGGGGCATGGCGGAATTCTGGACAGATTTGATGCCACGTTTTTGGCTGTGCCGTTTGTTTATTGCTATCTGACGATATGCTATTTCGGAACTATGATGTTGATGTTTAAGTAAACCAATAGGTTATGTATATACATAAAAAAGGATATGGTGTTATTGCCACAGTGTTCACGGTGATTGTTCTGCTGATTGTCGCCGCCTCGATGGTGTTGAACGCTATTTTTGTGAATACACACTGGACAATTTTGGCCGGCCTAATAATAATAGGTACAATTATTTTCATATGGTCGATTACTTTTTTCCGTGTTCCGACGCGGAGGATGATAACGCACGAGGAAAATGCCGTGGTGTCGTCGGCTGACGGTGAGATTGTGGCTATTGAAGAAGTTGAGGAAAAGGAATATTTCCACGACAAGAGGATTCAGATTTCAGTGTTTATGTCGGCTTACGACGTGCATGTGAACTGGTTTCCGATAAGCGGAGTGGTCAGCTATGTGAAATATCATCCGGGCAAGAAATTGTTTGCCATCAATCCGAAATCGTCGGAATTGAATGAGCGCAACTCTGTGGCTGTGAAGGACGAGAAGGGTAGGGAGGTGCTGTTCAGACAGGTGGCCGGCGTGATGGCAAGACGAATTGTATGCAATGTCAAGGAAGGCGACAAGGCTGAAGTGGGCAAGGAGTTCGGTATGATAAAATTCGGTTCGCGTGTTGATTTCTTCCTCCCGATTGACGCTGATATTCAAGTGGAAATGGGTGACGACATCACAGGACAGGTGTCGGTTTTGGCCTATTTGAAGTAAAAAAACGAAAAAAAATAATAGCGTAATTAAAAAAACTTGTTATATTTGCAAGTTCGAAAAGAACGACAAATTAGGAAATTAATGTTTAACCAAATTAAATTAAAATGAAAAGATTATCTTTACTTTTCGCGATGATTGCTTTCTTAGCAGGCAGTACATTCGCACAGTCAATGTACTTCGATTTTGAAGGACAGACTGCTGGTAACAAGATCGCTCAGACACTTGGCGAGCCTTGGACAACATGGTCAAACGCTCCTGGTGGATCTGAAGACGGTGTCTTCGGTGAGGCTGGTGGCTCAATGGCAGCACACTTCACCTATGGTAACGACCAGGTTCTTTTACTTGGTGGTATTGAAACAGGTACATTCGACCTCGTGTTCGATGCTTACGTTCCGAATGGAAAATGCGGTTATTTCAATGTTTTGCACCACTTCGATGCCGGCAGCTCAACATGGGCAGCTCAGTTCTATCTCTGCGCAACAAATGACGGTCAGAGCGCAACAGTGGTTGGCGAAGGTCACGGTACAGTTCACGCCGGTAGCAACGGAACAGCTGATGTTCCTTGCGTTTGGGATCAGTGGATGCAGTACAGAGTGCACATCGACATGGACAATGACCTCGCAACATTGTTCTTCAATGTAGCTGGTCAGCCAGAAGAGGAAATCTGCTCATGGCAGTGGTCACTCGACAGCTTCGGTGAAAACCAGGTTGGCCGTACACTCGATGCTATGGACTTCTATCCACCATCAAACGGTGCTGAATACTATGTTGACAACATCGGTATCGTTTCAGGTGCTGACGACCAGGTTTTGATTGACGATGATTTTGAGGCATATCCACTCGGTGGCAAGATCGCTCAGAGCGCTCAGGCTATTGGCAACGACTGGTGGACAACTTGGACAAACGCTCCAGGTGGCAACGAAGACGGTGTTATTGCTGAAGCAGGTGGCACACAGTGCGGTTACATCTCAGGTTCAAACGATAACGTCCTCCTCCTCGGTGGTCAGGAATCAGGTTCATATGACCTTGAATTCGCTCTCTATTGCGAAGAAGGTAAATATGGTTACTTCAACATTCTTCACGAGTTCAACGCCGGTGGTTCAACATGGGCTATGCAGGCTTACTTGAACGCAACAAACGATGGTAACAGCACAACAACATACGCTCCGGGTCACGGTACAGTTCACGCCGGTGCTAACGGTAACGGTGATATCCCTGCAGTTGTTAACGAGTGGATGTTCATCAGAGTTCATGTTGACTGCGACGCTGACGTTGCAGAGTTGTTCTATCGTTCAGAAACAACACAGGTTGAAGAAATTTCAATCGTTTCATGGCAGTGGTCACTCGACAGCTTTGGTGAGAACGTGGTCGGTCGTAAGATGGACGCTATGGACTTCTACGCACCACATGCAACACTCGGTTGCTACTATCTCGACAACTTCGTATTCACAAGAATCGGTCAGGAAACACACGCATCACTTGAATTCAACACAGAAGAAGTCAATTTCTGGATTATGGAAGACGATATGAAGTCATCAGATATCGTTATCAGCAACGCTGAAGGTACATCAATCGGTGACTGGACAGCTTGGATTGACTTCGGTGAGACACAGGGAGGTACAGCTACAACGCAGATCAACTACGACCTGGATCCAGATCCGACATCAGGTGCAAACGTAGCATTGGTTGGTTTGAATATAGAAGAACCGGAGCTCGTTGAGGTTGGTGCTATGTTCCCAGGCGCAGCTTACGCTGGCGCAGCAATGGGCACAAAGATCGTGAGCGCACAGTACACACTCTTCGAAGGCCAGGACAGCGGTATGGGTATTGAGGCCAACACTCCTCTTACATTCCGTATTTACAGCCAGGGTATGTATGGTCAGCCAGGTGAAGTTCTTGCTGAAAAAGTTGTTCCTTACAACTCAATCGTTGCAAACGACTGGACAATTGCTACATTTGACGAGCCAGTTGACCTGACAGGTTTCAATGTATGGGTAACAGTTGAATTCACACAGGCTGTTGACGGTTATCCTATGAACTTCGACGAAGGCACACCTTCAGAGTACGGTGACTACTATCGTACAAACGGTGGTGGCGCATTCCACAGAGCACAGGATGTTTTCTCAACAATTTACGGTAACTTCCACATTCGTATGAATTGCCAGGGTGCTCCAGTTCCTGCAACATGGGCTAACCTCAGCAAGCCAGAGGGTTCAATCGCTATCGGTGATGAAGATGTTGTGACAGTCAATGTCAACTCAATCGGTTACTCAGTTGGCGATGAAATGGAAGCAGTTATCATGTTCCTCACAAACGATCCTGAGAAGCCAATAGTTATTATGCCTCTCACAATGATTGTTGATGAAGATAACGTGATTGAAAACGCTGGCAGCGCATACAACGTTTATCCTAACCCAACAACAGGTATGGTTAAAGTTGAAGGCGAGAATATCAGCGCAATTTCAGTGTACAACGCAGCCGGCCAGCTCGTCAACATCGTTCGTGGCAACACAACAATTGACCTGAGCGCATTCGGAACAGGCGTGTACTACCTCAACATCATTGACAACGCTGACAACTCAACAGTACAGCGCGTTGTTGTGAAGTAATATTGAGATTTATTAACGAGCAGAAAAAGAAAGGACTCCGCGAGGAGTCCTTTCTTTTTAGTTGACAGTTGATAATTATCAATTGTTAATTGTCAATTATCAATTTTTAATTGTTGGCGGTACCATTCGAAGATGGCGACAGCTGCGGCATGCGAGACGTTGAGCGATCGGGTGGGGCCAGGGATGGGGATGTAAACAATCAGATCACACTGATTCAAGATTTCCTCACGAATGCCGCGACTTTCGTTTCCGACGATAAAGGCGGCGTCGGCTGGTAGCGGGGTCGAGTATATGTTTGTGGCATTGGTCGCCGTTTCGATGGCGACGATTTTTTTATTTGCCGGGATGAGATTGCGAAGATTGTTCTCCTGCGTGAAATACCATCTAATGTTGTCACGGCTTGAAGCGGCGCATTTTCTGACGCGGCTGAGGCTGTGCGTGGGCTCGGTGCCTAGAAAGATCATCTCCGAAGCTCCGATGTTGTCGGAGAGACGAATCATCGCTCCCATGTTGTCGGGGGTGAGCAGGTTGTCGGCCATGATGATAGGACGCGGGAGGGCATCGTAGATGGATTCAGGGCGGGAATCGGCAAATAGGTCGTTGGATTTAAGGTACATTGTCTGTTGGATTAATTGGATTTGTAAAGCCGGCCTTGATAAGTGTCTCTTTCAGACAGACGTTTCTCTATCAGAGCCAGCACCTGATCGTAGCGCAGATTGAGCCAAGGTTTTGAAACCAGATAACGTGGCGGCACCTCGCCGGCAAAACGCTCGATAACAATTTCGGGATTGAATCGCTCGATAAAATCGATAACAAACTCAATATAATCTTCAAGCGTAAACAGATGAAAATCAGCGGGATTGGTGAGATATTCGTCGGCCATCCTGGTGCCTTGGAATATCTGCAGCTGATGAAATTTCACTGTTGTGAGAGGCAACTCGGAGATGATGTCGGCGGCGTGAAGCATCATGTCGCGGGTCTCACCCGGCAGCCCGAAAATGAAATGACCTCCGCAGTGAAAACCAAATTCATGAGTGAGCTCGATAGCTTTTTTAGCTGTCGCGAAATCGTGTCCGCGGTTCACCCGTTGCAAAGTGCTGTCATAAACCGATTCAACCCCGTATTCCAGAACTACCGTTGTGTTGAGCTTTTTCAGCATTTCCAGAATTTCCTCGTTGATGCAGTCGGGACGGGTGCCAATGATGATGCCTGTGATACCAGGCACGGAGAGAGCTTCGCGATAGAGCCGTTCCAGCTCGTCGACAGGTTTGTAAGTGTTGCTATATGCTTGAAAATAAGCCAGATACGACTTTGCTCGACGATAGCGGCGCTGGTGAAACTCAATGCCTTCCTCAATTTGTTGGCGGATGCTTTTTTCAGGTTTGCAATACGATGGGTTGAAGGCGTCGTTGCGACAGAAACTGCAGCCTCCGGCGCTTATTTTACCGTCACGGTTGGGACATGAAAACCCCGCGTCTATGCTTATTTTCTGCACGCGACCGCCGAACTCGCGCTGAAAGTACGACGAGTAGCTGTTGAAACGCCGGTTGTCACCCCAAGGAAACATTTTTATTTTTTTGCAAAAATACAAAATAAAGTTTAGAGTTGAGAGTGTAGAGTTTAGAGTAGTTGAAAAAGTTGAAAGTTATAAAGTTTGTAAAGTTGGAAAGAATTAAGTATTTTTGCAAAAATTTTAAGAAATGGAAACATTTAAAGTCGGAGATAGAGTTAACTTCTTGAATGATAAGGGGGGCGGTGTGATTAAGAGAATTATCGACACCAGAATGGCTGAGGTTGAAATTGAAGACGGTTTCAATGTGCCGGTGCTGATGAGCGACTTGGTTCTGGACTTCAGAGCACAGCCGTCGAGGCAGCAACAGGTGGTTGACAATGTGCAGAAAGAGATTAAGAATCAGCAGATTATAGAACAAGAGGCTAGGGAAGAGGCACGTAAGAGCGAGTTGAGACGTTTCGCGCGCAATACCGAAGAAGAAGGTGTTTATCTGGCATTTATTCCGCACGACCAGCAGTGGCTGCTGACCGGTTTGATTGATGTGGCAGTGGTTAACAACACACCAGCCGACGCTTTGTACAGCTTCAATTTGAAAGAAGATGAAAAATATGCCAATATCGATTACGGGAGCATCGCGCCATTTTCGAAAGTGGTGGTAGAGGCTATCTCGCGCGACGATATTGAGCATTGGTGCGAGGGTGTGATTCAGGTGGTGCTATGCCAAAACGATATCGACTTTGTCTATCACCCGCTGCATGCTCCGTTCTCGTTGAGAACAAGTCGTTTCTTCAAAGACGGCAGCTTCGTTGAATCGGGATTGCTGGGCGAGAAGGCAATGATGATTTGCCTGTCGACTGTGACGGCTTTGAAGGGTTCGGAGACGGATTATACCAAGCTGATGAAAGACGGCGTGATGCAGCCTAAAGCCAATAAAGATATTGTGAAAAAAGAAGCCGCTATCGACAGACATCAGACTCAACCGGGCGAGGCGATTGTAGATTTGCATATCGGTGAATTGGTTGACAATATTTTAGGAATGTCGAGTAACGATATTTTCAGAGTTCAGATAAACTATTTCAAGAAAATGCTCGACAGCGCCATCGAAAACGACTATTCCAAGGTGACGTTTATTCACGGCGTCGGCAATGGCGTTCTGAAGAATGCGATTATAGAAGAATTGAAGCATTACGAGAACACTTCCAATAGAATGGCTTCGATTTCGAGGTTTGGAGTAGGGGCTATCGACGTGATGATTAAAGAAGTTAGAAGCAAGAAGTAAGAAGTAAGAATTTTTTGTATATTTGCAAATTGAAAAAGGCCCTGTAGTCTAACGGATAGAATAAAGGATTCCGGTTCCTTTGGTCTGGGTTCGATTCCCAGCGGGGTCACTAATTATTCCCCCAAAAGAAAACTATTATGAAAAGAATAGTTGTATTATTGATTTTATGCATGTTGGCACCAGCATGTTTTCCCCAAAATTATAATGTTAACAGGCCAAGTTGTCAAACGGAGAATGAGGTTACAGACATGACTCCTGAGGAGTTGGCAAATTATTATTATAATGAAGCCATAAAATTTGATTATGGTCGGAACGGAGAATATAACAAGCATTTGTCTATAGGAGACGCTTTGCGTAATTATTACTGGTGCATGGAAACATGTCTCTCCAATCCGGGCAATGATTTGCCTATAAAAGACATTGCGTTTGAAAGGATAAAAGCCTTGCTTGAAAAAATAGAAATAACGCCGATAAAAAAACCAATTGCGCATAATAAGATGGGTGTGGCTTATCAACTTGTTGTGACGGATGGTAAAGACAGAATCCGATGGCTTCAAATAGAATACAACAACGGAAGAGATAACGTGAAGACCTTGGTGGAGAACGGCATTGTGTCGATAGAATTGGTTGATAAAAGCATTAAATCTATTGATGTTAAAGTGTGTGTGGACGGTGACAAGGCCAATTATGCAACGGCAATTAAACATATCGATTTGAAAAAAGCAGGAGAAGCCAAAGATGTGGAACAGGCAACAGCTTATCAGACGCCGGATATTACTAGAAAGGTGAAGGAGACTGAATCGTTTGTCGATAAGAAAGCTGTGGCTGATATGGAACCGTATAAGGATGCAATGAAGATTATTGAGAAGGCCGTTAGAAACCAGAATGTTGAGTATGCAAGAAAATGCTTCACCAATGAGGGGTTTGTGATGTTCCAAAAGTTGTTTAACGAGGGCCGGAACTATATTCTTGGTACGCCTGAATATAAATATATGGAATTTGATGATGTGGTAATATGCAGAAGTTTGCCGATGCAGTTTAATTACAAAAACAACGTGGGCTTTATCAAGAACGTGGTTTTCAGGTTTGACAAGGATTCTCATAAAGTATCATCTATTGCTTTCCGTCTTGGTGATATTTCGGAAATAGATATTTTGGGAAAGAAAAGTTGGGACGATCATTCGAAAATGGTGCTGATAAATTTCCTGGAAGACTATCAGACATCGTATGCTTTGAAAAATATTGAATATCTCGACAAGGTGTTTTCGGATGATGCTCTCATTGTGGTGGGTAGAGTGTTGACGAAACGCAAAAAGAGCGATGATTTTAAAATGAAGCAGGAAGTGATAGTAAAATATGACACATTGTGCAAAAGTAAGTTCATCGGCAATTTGGTAAAAGTGTTTGAAAGCAATGAATTCGTCAACCTGCGATTCTGTGATACGGAGTTTGAAAAATACAGCAAAGACCCGCAGATATATGGAATTCGAGTCAAGCAAGAGTATTTTTCAAGTTCATACAGAGATGAAGGATATCTTTTTCTTATTGTCGACATGAGAAAAAAACTGCCGGTAATACATGTTAGAACATGGGAACCCGACAAGACTGACAAGCCGATAGGATTCAACAGCTTCATATATAAGTAGGTATTATGAAGAGATTTGTATTATTAGCCGCAGTGATTATTCTGACAACAAATCTGATTGCTCAGAATGACATATCTTTGTTATATGCCGATAATTTTAAGTTGCAAGATAAGGTGACATATTTGCCGCCCAAGGAATTGCTCGACCGTGAATTTGATGACAATGATAAGCCATGGGCGATGATAGAGGTTGTGGCAGATGGATTCGACGGTAAGATGTTAAAGAATATGAAGATTTATTCGGAGTCGTTTGATATATATTTTGGCCTCATAAAATATATGGACAAGGAGGAATGTCTGAAGATATATTTGTCGTCTGGTGTGGAAGATGGCAGCCTCATATTCAAGTATGAAAATGCTAAAGTTAACTACTCTTTGCCGAAATTGCGAGGCAGAACTGTGTATCAGCTCACTCTTTCTATGCGGTCGGCCAACTTGACGATAGTGGCTACTCCCGCCGAGTCGAAGATTTTTATAGATGGCAATGAGGTGGGTAACGACGGTTACGCCAGTGTTGACCTTAAGATGGGACGTCATACCTATTCAGTTGAATGCGACGGTTATATGGGAGAGATGAATAAATCTATCATGCTGTCAAAGAATGAAACAATACACGTCGCTTTGCAGCCTCTATTCGGTTATGTAACCATAACATCTCGTCCTTCGGGCGCCGATGTCATCATCAACGGAGAGAGAGCCGGTGTGACGCCGTATCTCAACAAAAAGATAAACCGAGGCGTCAATAATATAGAGGTGCAACTTAACGGCTATTACGAATATGCCGAGTTCGTGGAGATAAATAACGGAGAATTGAAAAATCTCGACGTTCAGCTGGTCGCTTACGACCATATCAATCGTGGAGGAGGCAATGGTATACTGGCGGCACTGACTCTACGACTCAGCGAAGATACCCTCCGTTTCGATGCGATGCAGTCAAGAGATTCTGTTTTTATCAGTACCAACAATGTAGAATGGAACTTTCAAGACGCTCCACGATGGATCAGCCTGTACAAACGCAACAATATCTTGTATGTGACATGTAATGAAAACCTTGTGCATAATAGCCGTGAGGCTGACATTGTGGTGTTTACCGGAGATATACAAAAGACATTGCATGTTTATCAGGATGTTGGAAAGACCGTCTTAAAATCGGGAGGTAATAAGGTGATTTTTAATGCGGATCGTGACAGTACAACCAGACATATTGAAACCAATGTCGTTGACTGGACCATAAAAACCAGTGCTCCATGGATTAAAGCTTACGAGAAAGGTGACACTTTGGTTATGTTATGCGAGGAAAACACTATGCCAGTGTCTAGACAATGTAGCGTTGAGGTGCAAGCCTTTGATCAGGAAATACGATTCGATATAGCCCAGAAGTCGCGGGTGACTCAGATTGATGTGCCAGCTGATGACATAGTGGTGGATTATGCGGGTGGTATTACAAGGGTGCCAACTGGTTTGGACAAAGTTGAATGGATGTGTTATACGACAGATAAATGGATGACAGTTACCTGCTCGGGAAGTGATGTCTTGTTGGATTGTCAGGCCAACGACTCAGCGAAGCGTCATGGTTCGTTTGTGATTGCCACCGACAGTAAGAAATATAAGATTGATGTGGTACAGAATGGTCCGACTGAGATTGCCAACAAGGTGGTGATAAACAGCAAACCTTCGTGGAGCCGTATATTTGTTGACGGGAAAAAGATAGGCAGAACACCGCTACAGGTGGATGTGGACGACTCGCTACATACAGTAAGGCTTGGACGTGAGAAACGATTGTATATGTTTAATGATCAGTTGGGTACAATAGCCTTCAACACCGGATTGCGTTATATTCAGGCTACAATCAATGTGGAAACTGTGGGACTGCGAAGCGGATTCATAGGTAACAAGCACTGGGGTGGATACAACCATTTTCAAATCAGCATTCAAAATTGGGACTTTGACCCAGACAATGATAAACAACCTGTATACATAGTTTCGTTTGGTCCATCATACGAGTTGTTTCCGTGGATGTCGTTGTATGCAGGCTTGGGTGCGGTGATGACAAACGATACCATAGGGATGCACTCTCATACCGACACTCACGTAAGTTTGGAGATAGAAACTGGTTTGATGTTCTATTACCGTAAAATTTTCGCCTCATGCGGTATTCAGACATCACCGATGCGGCGGGAACATAAAGATGTTGATTTCTCGGCAGGTATAGGTTTGTATTTCAACAGGTTTTATGATCCAAAGCATGGATATTGCGCAACTCGTAGCCGCCAATGGTGGTCGGTTAACTATATGTTCAATACTGTCAGACATGGTCATGGTATTATGTTCAGCGACATTGGTAAACATTCAGTGCGTGCTTACATCAAGGCCATGGTGGAACTTCCGGATACAAATGAAACTGATGCGGGACTGTCGGCCGGCATCGTGTTCAATGCAATTCCAGGATATATTGATCTGCTTGCTGGTGCAGGGTACCAGATGTCTGTTATAAAAGAAGCATCCAATGCTAAAGGCCTTGAGGCAGAGTTGGGCTTTGTGCTCAATGTGTGGCGTATACCGCTCACAGTGATGATGCGTTATTGCGAACTGGAGAAAGACTCGCGCGGCATGACTATAGACTTCGGCGTCGGATTCAATTTTGGTAGTTATAACACAAAAACGAGATAATAGAATGAAAGCATTGAGATATATATCAATTATACTTTTGCTGTTGCCGATGACAATTTCGGCACAGATTAACAAAAGAATGATTTCGTTCGAAATAGGTAAACTCAACAGAGAGTGGACGGAAACTACGTATGTGAAACAAGGTGAATTCAGGATTAATTTCAACAACAGGATATACGACCAGAACACCAATACGAAGACATATATGTATTCCGTAATCACAAGAAATCAAAACGCTGTGGTGAGAAATGTACTGATGAATAATTACCTAATGAATTTCGCCAATATGCAGTATCCTATTGAGATATTGAAAATGGGATACACCATACCGGAATTCGTGTATATTGAACGTCGCGATGCTTCAATGGTTGAGACGGGTCAGTACAAATATACCTTGCACATAGGCGAAGCCATCTATGGCCCGTATGATGCCATAGTGGAGGTGATGCCCAATGGATTTGTGTGTAAAAATCTAGGTGTATATTCATATAAAAAATATAATGACGAATGGACTGGCATGAAAAACTATTGCGTTTTGGATCGCCAAATGTACACGGAGTCATCTGTGATATGTAAATTGAATGGGAAATTGTTGAAATTCAATGTTGTGGGCAATGTAAAATACTATCAAAGCCATGATGGTCATTATTACCTTTTATACAATGACAAGGATATGGAGAGAACCTTCATGGTTGTCGATAGTGTGGGATATGAGCTTGATAGCAATACTAACGATGTATTGTTTCATTTCTCGCACGACGGTAATCATTGGACGGCAGCTACATCGGATTATGTGATTGTTGACGGACTTACTGTGGCCAGGTATGCTGGAGAGATAAAGGATGTCAATATAAATAATAAAGGACAGTATATGTATGTTGTAAAAGGTGAAGGCATAAATGACAAGATAATCCTTGATGGCAACGTGTTGGTGAAAGGGGTGGAGTTGTTAAGCCTCACAGTTGATGACGATGAGCGTTTCAACTTTATTTTCCGTAATTCCAATGGCTATTCATATGGGATAGATAATATTATTAATGATTTTAATGCTAATATGGAAGCTTATTACTATCCATCGCTTTTCGACAGCGAACAGACATTCACTGTAAGTTCAGACGATGGAAAGCATACGATGTCATTCGGATATGATAAGCCATATGTGGTGATAGACGGCGAGCGTATTGATTGCAACTCCATACCGCATTATGCTGCATGGAGCGATAGCGATAAAAGCTTTTTATGGAATGCTGTTGAAGGATCTAAATTATTGATATATAAGTATAAAGTCAAAAAATAGGCTGTGGGTTATGCAATACGATGTTTTTATAAGCTATTCCCGAAAGGATTATGTGGACGAGAGCGGAAGAATTATTAAGGGAAATATTGTGTCCAAAATCAAGGATGCACTCAGAAATAACGGTATCAGCTATTGGATTGACGAAGATGGCATTAGTTCAGGTGATGCGTTTGCCCAGCTAATTACGAACAGCATTAAGAATTCAAGAACGGTGGTATTCATATCTTCGGAAAACTCCAATAAATCGGAGTGGACCCGAAAGGAGATAGCGGCAGCTGTTTATTACAATAAAAAAATCATACCGTTCCGATATGACGAAACCCCGTTCAATGAAGCCATTTACTTGTATTTGGCAGATTTGGACTATATATCATACAAAACCAATGGAGACATTGCTATTAGCAAATTGGTGAACAGCGTGAAAAGGTGTGAGCTGCCTCAAGTGGTTGAGATGCCACAGAATCCGAAACTCCCAGAGCCGAAAGTTATAAAACCGGTGAAGAAGTGGTACAATCTGCTATTCCTTGCTGTATTTATCGCGGTGTTGACATATGCTGTGGTTATGACGACAAACGAACCAAGTGATGACAATGTCGTGGATGAGCAACCGCTTGTAACTGAGCAGGCTAAAGATGTTTCTATTCTGGTTAACGGAGTGTCATTCGACCTGGTGAAACTAAAAGAAGGCGTCTATATCGGCAAATGCGAGGTGACGCAAAGACAATGGAATGCAATTATGGGTACTACCGTCAGTCAGTTACGTGACCGTTTGGACCATTCGTTGCTGTTGCGTGGAGTAGGAGACGATTATCCGATTTATTATGTGAGTTGGAATGACTGCAACGATTTTATTGCCAAATTAAATGAAATGACTGGCAAAAATTTCCGCTTACCGACCGAGACGGAGTGGGAAGATGCGGCAGGTGGCGAATGCGATGATATTGACAACCTGGCATGGTATGATGACAACAGCGACGAGAGTACTCATTCTGTGGGCAAGAAGGCGCCTAACAGTATGGGAATATATGATATTATGGGCAATGTGAGCGAGTGGTGCAGCGACGGTAAAGTTGTGAAGGGAGGATGCTGGGCAAGCCTTGTCGACAACTGTAGGACATCAAACCGAATGAATGTTGATGCGTCTATGTGCAGCGATGCAATAGGTTTCAGGCTCGTTTTGGAATAAAACAATGCAAATCATTGCCCGGAATTCTATCCATTAGACTACGGGGCCAATTTTGAATCGCAAAAATACAAACATTTCCAGAAACTCGGATAGTTTTTTTTATAAATCTTCCATGTGAATGAAGTGGCCGCGGGTGGTAAAATAAAATCCCCAAAAATGATGAATACAATATTCTAAAATCCCTAAAAATGATGACCTCGACGATTTGTGATGTGAAGTAATTTCGCATCATGAATTAAAAGGTTATTTTTAGGAAATGAAAAGGTTTTTATTATCATTTTTCGCTTTGATGGCTTTGATTTCTTTCTCCTTGACGGAAAATCTAAAAGCTGCTGAAAACGACACTATTTCTGCTGAAAATCAAAAAGTTACGAAATCAAAACTGACAATAGGAGGCTACGGTGAGGCTGTTTACACCCGCAATTTTTACAGCGATAACATCTTCCGCTACTCACATCCTGACCGTTACAAAAATTCTCCGGGTCATGGCAGAGTTGACCTGCCACACGTGGTAATCATGCTAGGCTATGACTTCGGTCACGGCTGGACAATGGGCAGCGAGATAGAGTTTGAACATGGCGGAAACGAGGTGGCAATAGAGATAGAAGCTGAGGAGACAGGCGAGTTTGAACACGAAATTGAACGTGGCGGTGAGGTCGCCCTCGAACAGTTATGGATTCAGAAATCGTTCTCTAAAGCATTGAATATCAGAATGGGACATATTATTGTGCCGGTCGGACAGACCAACAATGCTCACCTGCCGACACAGTTTTTCACCTGCTACCGTCCTGAAGGCGAATTCACCATAATGCCTTGTACTTGGCACGAAACCGGCGTAAGCATCTGGGGAAAAGTAGGGAAGTGGCGTTATGAGGCTGTGGTGGTTCCGGGCTTGAATTCCAATATGTTCAACAACGCAAACTGGGTGAAAAACGGTTGTGCATCGCCTTATGAGTTTAAGGTGGCGAACAATCTCGCAGGTGCGTTGCGCATCGACAATTACTCGATTAGGAATCTGCACATTGGCGTGAGTGGCTATATCGGCAACTCGTTTAACAACGACATAGTTACCAACGAGGCAGAAAAATATAAGGATGTGAAAGGTACAGTGCTTATTGGCACCGCCGAGTTCGACTACAAAAACAACGGCTTTATTATAAGGGGTAACTTCGACTACGGTCATCTAAACGATGCCGACATCATTTCGACTTACAACAAAAACCAAAATCATCAGGATTTCTCACCTTATCCACGCTCGCTTGTGGGAGAGGAGGCTGTGGCAATAGGTGGTGAGATTGGCTATGATATCTTCCATAATTTAAAAAAGACTGGTGACCGCCAACTGTTTGTGTTCGGCAGATACGACTACTACGACAGCTACATCCCATACGCTTCGGCTATCACCATGTACGACTGGACAGAACGTCATGTGATGACCCTCGGACTGAACTATTATCCGATAAAACAGGTGGTTGTGAAGGCTGAGTTTTCCGAGAGATTCTTAAAAGAGCAATACAACAACGAACCGATGATATCGCTGGGAGTGGCGTACAGTGGATTCTTTGTGAAATAGATTATTAACAATTAAATTATCATAAAATGACAAAACTTTTTAAAACCGTAATGCTCATGACAGCCGCAGTGCTGTTGGCATTAACATTCAATGCATGTAAAAAAAACGACAAAACAACTGAACCTACAACCGACACCGACGCTGTCAAGTTGGCTATTATCAACGATTTCCTTGACAACACGCTGGCTCCAACCTACACCAATCTGGCATCTTACACCGAGCAGCTTGTCAACGACCTGAAAACTTTGAAAACCGACATGACTCAAGCCAACGTCGATAATGCTTGCGCCACATTCCTCGAAGCACGTCATTGGTGGGAACTCAGCGAGGCGTTTCTTTTCGGCCCGGCTTCAGATTTCGGCATCGATCCGCATATCGACTCATGGCCGCTTGATGAAGACGCTTTCAACAACCTGATGGCAAGTCCGAGCATGATTGCAGCTTTGGATTCGGAAGACGGCGACGTGGTTGCTGGTGAGCAGCTCGGTAACGCCCTTCTTGGCTTCCACGGCATTGAATATGTGCTTTTTCGTGACGGCGCACCACGTCCGATGGCAGAGCTCAACAACGACTATATGATTTATTCTGTGGCTGTGGCTGGCGACCTCCGCAACCGCTGCTTCCAACTTGAGGTGAGCTGGCTTGGCGACAACGCTCCTGCATCGCACATCGAAAAGATGGAAGAGCTTGAACTGAACACCACTGTCAACGGCGGCGACAACAGCTACGGCGACAACATGCGCAAAGCAGGCAAAGCCGGAAGCACCTATTCCACACTGACACAGGCATTGCAATCCATTATAGACGGAAGCATCGACATCTCCGACGAAGTCGGAACATCGAAAATCGGCAAACCGCACACAGGCGAAGATCCAACATACGTCGAGTCGCCTTACAGCCAGAAGTCAATCATCGATTTCCATGACAACATCACAAGTGTGAAAAACTCATACAACACACTTCATAACTATATTAAAAACATTGATTCTTCATTAGATTCACGTGTCGTCAACGCCATTGATAACGCATTGGCAAAGATCAACGCAATGGCTGCACCTTTCGTCTTACACTACTCTGACCCAAGTGCAGGCGAGGCAATGGAGGCATGCCAGGAGTTGTCGGACGTGCTTGCTGAAGCTAAAGACGCTATTAAAGACCTATAATTCTAAACTAATCATAATATGTTTAAACTCAATCATTTAACAATTTTAGCTGCCGGGTTGTTGGTGTTTGCGACTTCATCCTGTAAAAAGGATAACGTCAACAATACTCCGACACCTGCTCCGCCAACACCTGCAATAGTGGAAGGCACTTATGCCGGTGGTGAGTTGGGCACTACGTTCAACAACACCCAGACGGCCTACGAAGACCCGACACCTGCAACAGTGAATGCGGGACTTACAGTGCAGTTTAAGTACGGTGAGTATTTCTTTGAGCGTACTTACACCCAAAACAACGAGCCGTTTAATGGTTTGGGACCTCTCTACATCCGAAGTTCGTGCATCGCCTGCCATCCTGGCTACGGTCACGGAATGCGCATGAACCGCTATCGCGCCGACGATTGGGGCAACGGCTATCTTTTGGTGTTTACCGACCAAAACGACACCTATCTCAGCTCGTACACCGGAATGCCTCAAACCAAGGCTGTAGCGCCTTTCAAGGCACCTCTAGACGAGACAAAGATTCAGATCAGCTGGCTCAGCTACACCGACGAATGGGGCAACCGTTTCGACGACGGTGAGACTTACAGCCTGACTTATCCTGAGGTTTACATCCCTGAAGACGCGTTCTATGTGCCACTCGAAGTGGGTGGAAACCCTATTCCTTACAGCGATTTCGTGTGCCGTCTTGAGTCGACCATCGGCATTTACGGAACAGGCTTGATTGACGCTATCCCTGATGACTCGTTGAAAGCTCAATATCAGAAAGAGTTCAACGACGGCTACATGCAAAACGGCATCAACCCGAGCATGTGGGCTGGCTTCGACTGGGCTCCAACAGGATTGTACGGCAACACCGACCACCCGAAACGTTACACCTACGCCCTCACTCGCGGCCCTCTGCAGGATGCTCCTGGTGCCAACGCTATCTGGAACATCACCAACGTGACACACCGCACAAAAATGGGACATTACATGACAGGCGCATACGCATTGAAGGCATCGCAAGATCCTGACGTGCAGGCCGAGTTTTACAACTATTTCCCTCAGTATAACCTCACGGGAAATGTTGAAACTGACATATACAACTACCTCATGATGAACGACCAGATTCCTGCCGAGATGAAGGTTCCTGAGATGAAAGACGATGACTACGTAAACTTTATGGTGTGGCATCGTGGCTTGGCTGTGCCGGCTGCCCGTAACCTCGATGATCCTGAGGTTCAACGTGGTAGAGAACTCTTCTCAAGCTTAGGCTGTGCCTACTGCCACCGTCCGTCATGGGAAACCGGCGACGATGTGTTTACTGATCCTGCTGGTTTCTTCGAGACAGCAGATTCAAGGTTGCCACGTTATCCTCACCAGAAGATCTGGCCTTACAGCGACTACATCCAGCATAAGCTCCACATGGAGAACGACATTCGCACAGGATGGTGCCGTACAACGCCTCTCTGGGGTCGTGGACTTTCGGCAATCTGCACCGGCTCAAGCGACCGCTTGCACGACTGCCGCGCACAAACGGTGATCGAGGCCATCATGTGGCACGGAAACCCACAGAGCGACGCTCGCCGCACCGTGGAGAAATTCCGCCAATTATCTAAATCAGACAGAGACGCTGTCGTGAAATTTATTGAAGCGATATGATTTTGTTAAACATTGTAGAGACGATGTGCTCATCGTCTCTACATTTTAAATATTAAAATGAAAAACAATAAAATATCATTAATAATTTGGATTATCACAATAATTACATTGATAATCAGTACATTGGTTAAAACACCTTTTTACGATAAATGGTGGTTTGTGACACTTCTTTTCGTGTTTGCTGCCTCCATATTTTATAACATTTTCAAAACGAAAATGTGGACACAGACGCCTGTTTTCGGCATTCACACCTCGCTGCTTATCATTCTACTCGGAGGCTTTCTGACCTTCACCACAAGCCAAAGTGGAAGCATACATCTTACTGAAAATGAACCTGTTAACATCTTTTTAGATGGTGAAAACCAAATCAAAATGCCATTTTATGTGAACCTGAAAAAATTTGATGTTGTCTATTATCCGGGCACCATGTCACATGCCGATTATGTGTCGTATGTGGAGATTTCCGACAATGGCAACATCCTTAAAGAAGGCAAAATTTCGATGAATAACATCTTGAAATACAATGGTTTCCGTTTTTTTAACGAAGACTTTGACGAAGACCTGAAGGGCTGCACCCTGACCGTACAACACGACCCATGGGGAATTCTCGTGACTTACATCGGTTACATCCTTTTGTCAATCTCTATGATTATCATTTTCTTCAAAAACATCTTTAAAAAACGTGTGCCTAAACAGGTGAAAAGTCTTGTCATCCTTTTTGTGATGCTGATGTTCGGCTCGATGACCAACGCTCAAGAACTCAAGACTTTACCTGAAGACGTCGCTGCCGAACTGGGTGACATTTACATTTATAACGGCGGCAGAATCGCTCCGATGCAGACCTTTGCGAAGGATTTTGCATGCAAGCTTTATGGCAAACCGACATACGAAGGCTTCTCTTCAGAGCAGATTCTGGCTGGCTGGATGTTCTATCCGACATATTGGAAAGGCACTGAACGTCAACAGAGTAAGCACGACGAGGTGAAACATCTGGTTGAGTCGTTTCAGACTGGCGCCATGACGAAGATTTTCCCTTGCCAGATGCCCGACGGCACAGTGAAATGGTTGAGTCCGAATGACGACCTTCCGGAAAACTTGACTGAAGACGAGTGGATTTTTATACGAAAATCAATGGGTTATCTGAATGAGCTCGTTGTGAAAAAAGATTATGCCACATTGTCTGAATCTTTGCAAAAAATCAAGGCTTACCAGAAGAAAAACGGCGTGGCAGCCGATGGGATGACCTCGTTGCCATCTGATTTCAGATTTAAAACCGAGAAAATCTACAACGTTTGGTCAAAATACAACTACGTGGCTTACTTCTCATTATTCTTCGGGATGGTATTTTTCGTGTTGTATTGTGTTTTCACGGCTATCGGGAAAAATATGCCTAAATCGCTGGAAAATATCTCTGTATCAATAAATTGGATAATCTTTGCATTTTTGACATTTTTAATAATCCTACGTTGGATTGTCGCCGGGCACATCCCGTTGGCGAGAAGCGCCGAGACACAGCATTTCATGGCGTGGGTGTCGCTGCTCATCGCGGGCATGATGGCTTTGAAGAAAAACGGCAGAGTCAATAGCATTGCCACTGGCATGATTGTCAGCGGATTGATGATGCTCGTAGCGGTGATGAGCTCGGCAAACCCGAAAATCACTCCATTGATGCCGGTGCTTTCTTCGCCTCTGCTCGGCATGCATGTCGCGATAATTATGGTTGCCTACGCATTGCTCGCCTTTATGTTGATCAACGGTTTGGCGGCTGTGATTGTCAGGATTTGCAACAAAAACTCTTTGCTTGAAATCGAGCGAATGGCGGAGGTGTCGCGCAATCTGCTTTTTCCGGCGGTGATGTGTCTTGCTTTCGGTATCATCATCGGCTCGGTGTGGGCCAACATCTCGTGGGGCAACTATTGGGCATGGGATCCAAAGGAGACCTGGTCGCTGATAACGCTGATGGTCTATGCCATCCCGCTGCACAAAAAAATGGCTCCTGCATTGCAGAAGCCACTTAATTTCCATATTTTCAACATCTTAGCATTCTTAAATGTACTGATGACCTACTTCGGTGTCAATCTCCTCGGTGGGATGCATGCTTATTGATCTACCTGTTCATCAGCCTGCTTTCGCCCCAGTTGTATTGCGGATAAGCCTTTTTCAGGTCGTTGTAGGAATCCTTAACGTCGCTGCCGCCGCTGGTTGCGAACACATTGAGCGTTTTGCCACTCAGGTCGTGGGCTTCGATAAAGGTGTTTACGATGGTTGGCGCGGTGTACCACCATATCGGGAATCCAATCCACACCACGTCGTAGTCGGCGATGTTGTCGCAATGACCTTTTATTGCCGGACGTGACGATTTGTCTTTCATTTCGAGTGTTGAGCGTGAGTTTTTGTCGCGCCAGTCGAGGTCGGCGTCGGTGTAAGGCACCTCAGGTGTGATTTCGTAAAGGTCGGCGTTGAATTCTTTAGCCAGACGTTGAGCAGCGGCCTTGGTTGTGCCTGTTGCCGAGAAATAAACTACAAGTGTTTTCATGTCTTTTTTGTTATTTTCTTGTGAGTTCGCAGTCATATTAAAGCCTAATATCGCTGCAAGAATTAATAATAGTTTTTTCATTTTCTTTTCTTAGTATATTTTGCCTTAACTATTTTGTATGAGTTTCGCGTGAGCTCTTTGAGAAGGTCGTCAGAAGCGGCGTTCGGTATTCATCGTGCTTTTCGAACAATTTGCTTTTTTAGTGATGAGCGCTTTTCTACTTAGCATCTGCATACGTTGGTTGCCAAGGTCGAGGTTGACGATGCGGCTGCCTTTGTCAAGGTCGTTGTGCAGATACATCACCGGCACCGCCATTTCGTAGTTTCCGTAATCGTAATTCGACAAGACAAAGACATCGCCATTATAAGATGTGCTGTTGCCTATACTCACTGTTCCGTTAGCTTTGTGAGTAATCTCATATATGCGTCCGCCGAGGTTTATTTTCTCTTTTCCGCTGGTCGGCGTAAGTGTCATGTCCGACAAAATACCGCTGTTGAATACGTATGCCGAGTCGGCAAGTAGAGCCGGAATGCCTGATTCCACAAGGATGGTGGCGTCGGCTGTGCCGTTTATGCTGGCGGTGAAGACATAATGCGCACCTTGTTTTGTAAGGTTGAAAGTCTCGCCGGCAGGTTTATTATGCGCCGAAAAGCTCATAGTCATCATAATCACCGAAACCAGCCCCATCAGGTTACCTGCCATGTGAACAAATATGGCGAAGATGTGGTTGTCGTGCTTTTCCTGATAATAGCCGGCGATTAAACCTAAAACAAAGGTAAATACGAGAATTCGGATGATAAACATCGTATCGACACCCGAAGCAAGAAGTACCAGGTGTGCTGCACTGAAGGTCAGAGCGCTTATCAACACCGGCAAGCTTATTCTCCTTTTAAAAATATTGAATCCCCAAGCGCTGAGCGACTTCAAATAGTTTTGAAAAAATCCTCTGAAAAGGAACTCCTCTCCGATGCTGGCAAGGATGAACACCGACAGGAAATTCTTCAAAACCGTGGTGTTTCGCATCAAAGGATGAGTCTGGATTGAGCCTGTGACGATGACAGAGATGATGTTCATGACCACGTTTATCACCACAGCGCAAAGGATTCCAAATACTATCGGCTTTAAAATCTGATTGAGTTTCGGCATCGCGATGCGATATTTAACCTGCTTTTTGAGGGCTAAAATCAGCAAAATTGACAAAATCAGCATCGTGCCATGATTCAAAACCGAGTCTTCGACGATGCTTGAGTTCAGCTGCCAGTGATGTCCCATAAAAATCGAGACAAAATAAACCACAGCGGTTAAAATCAAGCCGCTAAGGAATACAAACAAAGGATTTTCTGCAAGTTTTTTCATTTTTCATAGTTTTAAATGGAACTGCAAAGATATGAAAAACAAGCCGTAACTTGAACTTTTATTTCACTACCGAAATCCGTTTCACGCTGACTCCATTTTCACAGCCGATGCGAAGCAGATAGATGCCGGTACCGTATTGCGAGAGGTCAAGAACCATCTGATTGTCGTCGATTGAAGCATCGAAAACGGTTTGTCCCAAGGTGTTTACCACAGTCACACGGTTCATGCCTTCTGCCTCAATGTTGACCTGACCCTTGGTCGGGTTGGGATAGACTTTGGTGTCGGCATCCAATTCATTCACACCGTCAGTTTGAACCGTTACATAGTCGTGGATGCCGTCAGCGGCCATTGCGGGAGCCGACTCGCAAGTTTCGTTGCCTGGCATTGAGTTGACAGTTGTCACTTTGTAGTAGCAGTTGACAGATTGAATATCGTTGTCGTCGTAGCTTACGGCATCGCCATCAGCCCAGCCGATCATGTTGTAGTTGGAGCCGTCGAACGAGCGATAAATCTGATAACGGATGGTTTCGCTTGCTGTTCCTGCCCATACAGCGTTGGTCACTGTGATGTTGTCGATGACAACAGCATATTGGCCGACATTCGATTGATGATGGAAGCCAAGGAAAACCTCTTGTCCGGCGTAAGCCGAAAGATCGACCGTGTATTTTTTATATGGATATGATGTCACAAACGACTGCACGTCGGCGATTGTGATGCCATCGGCAGAGGCTACTGAAACAGCGATAGGCTCGTTCGGATAACTCGGGTCATAACCCGATGCATAGAACTCGATTTTCGCGTTTGGAAGAATCTTTACTTTCGGCATGAAAGCGTAGTTGTTTGGATTCAAATCACCGATTCCGTTGATGTATGAGAACGAACTCAGGCAGGCGTTGGTGTTGGTGGTGTTGACACTGCCGTCGGGGTTCATGCCGCCTCCCATGTAGATGCCGAAATTATAGCCATCGCCGTTGGCGTCAAGCATCGACCAGCCTTGCGGATCGTTCTCAAAATCGATGAAGAAGTCGCGCTCCCATGAGAGGATGACTTTCTGACCGTTCCATTCGCCCGACAGATTCTTTGCCGCCACACATTCCACATCTGCATTGGCACATTGTGGAGCCGCAAGTGCATAATAGGTGCCGTCATCCTTGCTTCCCTCTTGGATAACACGGATGCAATAATCAATATTAGATCGGTTCACATTGTGTGTAAAACTCGTCTCACCGTGATTCAGCATCGCGATAAGCTCGTCGTTCGCATATACCAAAGCGCCTTTTGCAGGACGAGTGATTTCTGCTTCAACATTAGTGACACGGATGTCATCTACATAAAGATAATAGGTCTCTCCAGTTGTGTTGAAGTGGCGGATGGCAACATAAATCTGCTGTCCAATGTATGCCGAAAGATCCACTGAATACTCGGTGTATGTGCCTGTGCTGTTCCACTCCTGAATCATCGTGAAATCTGAGGGATTGGTGTTGCCTGTGGTTGAAACGGCTACGCCGAAATGTTCCGGGTCAGGAGCAATGCCAGGCATGTTGGCGTCGACAGCCATGAAGGAGAAGGTGGCACCTTCATGAGGGGTCAAACGAGGCAAAACCACGAAATTGTCAGGGTTCAAGGATCCCACATTGCCAGTCACCCATGATTCTGACTTGAGGCATTTGCCGCTACCGTAGCCTCCGTATGGATATACCTTGAAGTTATAGCCATCGTTGTTGGCGTCAATCAAGGTAAGATCCGACATGGTGCTGTCGGCAAAGTCGTAGAGCAACTCATCCACCGTGAACGACGAATTCATCATCGGGAGTGTCCAACTGAGTATGATAACATCGCCATCACTGTTGGTGTGGAGACCTGTTGGCGAGCCTTGGAAGTTGTCGGCTGAGCGGAAAGTCCAATCCGTTGACTTGGTCAAAGTGGCACCCGATTGATACGTGGCTGTAATGGTTGTGTTATGCGAAGAGTTGTTTGCGAAGCCGTTGGTATCAAGCAGATACTGGGTTCCAGTGACATTATTCGCTACCGTAGCACCATCAAGCGAAATGCTGCAGTTTACCAACGGGTCGGGAGCCTGAGATCCGACAAAGATATCATCCACGCAAAGGCAGAAGTTGTTCTGGCTGTTGAAATGACGTATGGCGATGTAAATCTCCTGGCCAGCATAGCTGTTCAAATCAACGGTATATTCATGCCAGCCGCCTTGCTTCGCTGTCATAGTCCATTCCTGGAGCATGGTGAAATCCGTCACATTGGTTCCTGTGGTCGAGACTGCTAGTCCGAAGTGGTCGGCAGGGTAGGACTCGTCCAAAGCAGCGGCGAAGAACGTCACATAGTGATTATTTGCTGTGATTGCAATTTTCGGAGATACCAGATAATTGTTAGGATTGAGCGCACCGGAGTAGTTGCTGTAGGAATATGACAGCACCACACCGTCGGAGCCATTGTGTCCATAACCCTCGCCAATAGGCGAAAGTGTCCAGTTGTAGGTGTCGCCGTCAGCATCAATGGCGGTCCAATCTACCAAACGGCCTTCCACATAGTCTTGTTCGAAGTCGAAGGCATAGCCGTCGCTTCCCGTGTTGTAAAATGGTGCGTTGAAGATCACGTAACCAGAGGCGGAAACGTAGTTTTGGACGCCCTGCTGGGCTTTTGCTCCGAATGGAGTCATCAGTAGTGCCATCGCGAGGAACGGCAGAATCATTCTTTTCATTAGAAATGAGTTTAGTTAAATAGTAATGTGTTAAACCAGACTGCAAAGATACAAAATTTATCCCATCACCACATCTAAAACCATCATCAAGACAAAGCCGATAGCGAAGCCCAGCAACGACTTCTGCAGTCGCGGCGACATATCTTTCTTCATGAATAGGAATCAAAAGACCTATAGTGATGCCAATAGTTATATAATGTTTATTACAACATCTTTTCAATGTCTTGCTCCATCATTTCGGGGCTCACCATCGGCTCGAAGCGGATGATGGTCTTGCCGT
>Ga0129307_1000631_pt1 | contig 50644 bp, 54 predicted proteins | sample P1105metagenome_FD_94437 | JGI IMG/M metagenome (GOLD analysis project Ga0129307, IMG submission 94437) | Capybara group fecal microbial communities from Wisconsin, USA - P1105 metagenome | ecosystem: Host-associated > Mammals > Digestive system > Large intestine > Fecal | place: USA: Wisconsin... | reverse complement strand
TCTAGAAAAAATAATACAAGTAAAGAAATAATAATTTTTAGTGATTTACTAAAAAGTGCTATGGGATCTAATAATAAATCTATAATTGAATATATTAATAATATTGAAATTGGCAATTCAATATTAAAAAGTATGATTGAAGGAAAAATTGATATTAATGATTTAAATAAAAAAGAACTTGCTGATAAAAAAGAAATTTTCGAAATATATTTAAAACACCTTAACGCTTTATATAATAATACTAAAGAAGGAATTGAAAATCCTAGAATAATAAAAAATAATATTATTAAAGATTCATACGAACTTCTATCTTTATTTTTAAAAGAAGAAAGAGAAAACTTCGATGTATCAAAACTACCTGATAGAATAATAAGAATGTTTGCACATTTTGCTGGTTTCGATACAATTACAGATTTCAAGAATAATATGGAACAAACTATTAAAGAAAAGGAAAAAATTAATATTGAAGTTGGTAAAAAAGGAATAGTATCAATAAAAAAAGGAGATTTATTAAAAGGTTTAGTAAACATAAACTATGTTGAATCTACATTGCAAAATGGTGTATTATGTAAGGAATTTTTAGGTTCTTCTGCAAGTTCTGATGCTACTCCGATGGATACTGATTGTTCTTTAATAGTTGATGACGTTAATAGTATTAAAGACGTTTTTAAACATATGTATCTTGCAACTAGTTATGGACCTATTTGGATAGTTGTAAAAAATGATGAACGTATAAATAATACTGATTTGAATCCAAAATATGAACCAGATAAGATTGAATTATTTATGACCGGAAGTCATGATCATTATGGTATTAGAACTGGTTTTCCTTCATCTTATATAGATTATTTTATAATGGATACTCTTGATCCAAGATTGTGTTTAGAAATTGCAAAAAATGGATTTTATATACCGGTTGCCAATAAAGAAGGTGTCGTTACTTTTACTCCTGAAATGTATAATGAAATGAGAAGTAAATTATCTGGGTTACCAAATTATGGTATTCCGAATTATGAATTATCTGAAAACCTCACATCTAATGAAATTGAACTTACGAAAGAAAAAATAAAGAATTCGATGGATGATACCAATAATAATTGTTTAAATATTAGAGAAAATATATCTTATGCATTAATGAATTCAGGTATAACAAGAGTAATAAATGGATTTAATAGTGATCTTACTCCTGGAACAGCAGAAATATATTGTACAGGTTCGACCGCAAGAAATACTAACGTTCCTAATGATTCAGATTATGATTATTTGGTTAAAATAGATAGAGAAATATATTTTGATGATGTAAAATACAACGAATTTAAAGAACAACTAAAAAAACAATTAAACTTCAAAGATGGATTTGGAGGAAAAATTTGTGGAACATTAATTAAAGATAATAAAGAATACGAAATAGAAATATCTATCTGTCCAAGAACAGATAAAATTGAATTATCAACAGATTCGTCTTTAGATGTAAAATTAAATTCTATTAAAGAACAATTTCCTGAATCATATTTAGATGTACTCGCAAATATAGTATATGCTAAGGAATTGTTTAAATCTGTCAACGCTTATAAATCTTTAAAATCAGATGCTACTCAAGGTGGACTTGGAGGAATAGGAATCGAAAATTGGATTTTACAACATGGTGGTTCCTTAATAGATGCTGCTAGAGATTTTGTAGATGTAGCAGAGAAAAGCGGTTCATTTGAAAACTTTAAAAACAATTATCAAGTATTTGATTTAGGAGAAAACCATTACATAGAAAAGAAGAAAGATAAGAATAAAATGATATATCCTCATGATAATTTTGTTGGTGATGAAGACAAAATGGGTGAGCAAGGATATAATAGAATTCTTACGGTTTTAAAAGAATATATAAAAAAATATAATGAAGAACAGTCATTTAAAAATGGCAATAAACAATTATAGTTTATTGCTTTTTTTTCTTTTAATATGATATAATTAGATACGAAAAAGGGTGAGTTTATGAGATTAAAAAACAGTTTTTTTTATACTCTTAGAGAAAATATAAAGGATGAAGAATCAGTTAGTGGTAATTTGCTTGCAAGAGCAGGATTTATCAAAAAAACTTCATCAGGTATTTATATGTTTATGCCAATGGGTTTAAAAGTACTTAGAAATATAGAAAATATAATTAGAGAAGAAATGGATAATGCAGGAGCTCAAGAAGTAATGATGCCTGCATTAATTAGTGAAGAATACTTTGAAAAATCAGGTAGAAATCATGCTTTTGGAAAAGAAATGTTTAGATTAGAAGATAGAACAGAAAAAAAATACGCTTTAGGTCCTACACATGAAGAATTATTTGCTTTAGCAGGTACTATGAAAGTTAAATCTTTTAAAGATTTACCATTTACTTTATATCAAATACAAACAAAATATAGAGATGAAGCAAGAGCAAGATTTGGTCTTATTAGAGTAAGAGAATTTCCTATGAAAGATGCATATTCATTTGATAAAGATGAACTTGGTCTAGAAGAAAACTATAGGACAATGTATAATGCATATAAAAAGATTTTTGGTAGATTAAAAATAAATTATAAAGTTGTAAGAGCAGATACTGGGAAAATGGGAGGTTCTTTATCTGAAGAATTTCAAGCTGTTACAGATATCGGTGAAGATACATTAGTACTTTGTGATAAATGTGATTATGCATCTAATATAGAAGTATGTTCTTCTATGATAATGGAATCTGAATCTAAAGAAAAAAATCTAGAAAAAGATTTAATATATACACCAAATGCCAAGACTATTGATGAACTAAGTAATATCTTAAATGAAGCTAAAAACAAATTTGTTAAAACATTAATCTATAAAATAGATGGAAATTTATATGCTGTATTAATTAAAGGGGACTCTATTGTTAATGAAGATAAACTAGCACATCTTATGAATGCTGAAGAAGTTGAAATGGCAACTCCTGAAGAAATAAAGAAAAAAGTTAAAACAGAAGTAGGTTTTGTAGGACCTATTGATTTAAATATTCCAATAATAATGGATAATGAAGTTGAAGTAATGGCTAATTTTATAGTAGGTTCTAATAAAAAGGATTATCATTATAAAAATGTAAATATTAGTGATTTTAATATAGACTATAAAGGTGATGTTAGAAATGTTAAAGAAGGGGATGCTTGTCCTCTATGTGGTGGTAAGTTATACTTTAAAAAAGGTATAGAATGTGGTAACTTATTTAAACTTGGTACTAAATATTCAGAAAGTTATGATCTTAAATATTTAAATAAAGACAATGAATTAGTACCTGTACAAATGGGTAGTTATGGAATAGGACCTGGTAGGTGTTTAGCGGCAATTGTAGAACAAAGAAATGATGAAAATGGAATAATATGGCCTATGAGCATCGCTCCATATAAAGTAGGAATTGTAGTTATAGATACATTGAATGTAGATCAAATGGATGCCGCAAATCATTTATATAAAGAATTACTTGATTTAGGAATAGAAACTATAATTGATGATAGAGATGTTAGACCAGGGGTTAAATTTAATGATATGGATTTAATAGGAATACCTATAAGAATAACAGTAGGTAAAAAGGTTATAGAACATCTAGTAGAATTAAAACAAAGAAATGAAGATGAAATAAGAGAAATTTCAGCATTTGACATTATATATCATATACAAGATATTATAGAAGAAGAAAGTATTTAACTTTCTTCTTTTTTTGACATAATTTTTATAGTTTTAATCATATTATTATACTAGGTGATATAAATGTATAAAAATCTAGTTGTTATATTCTTTACTATTTTAATTGGTATTATTATAGGAACTTATATCTATAAAACATCAAATGTTAAGACTAAAGAAGTTCTTAAAAATTCAAATAAAGTTTATTTAATGCAATATAATGTTTATTCTAGCGAAGAGAATATGATTAGTAATACTAAGAATTTATCTGATTATTTTTATTTTAAGGATAAAGATGGGTATCATGTTATTATAGGAATTATAGAAAATAAAAATAATTTTAAAAAAATAGGGGATTCTTTTGGAGTTACGGAGAATATATATTTAAAGGAGGTAAATATTGATAATATGGAATTTATTGAAAATTTAAGACAATATGAGAATTTAGTTAATGATTCTAATGATACTAATTTTATAGTTAATGCTGAAAAACAGATTCTTAGTAAGTATGAGGAGTTAGTTCTTAATAGTGAGTAATACTATGATCAAGGATTTACCTATTTTGGAAAGACCTAGAGAACGATTATATAAATTAGGGGTTAGTTATCTATCTAACGAAGAATTGCTCTCTATAGTGCTTAAAAATGGTGTAAAAAACATATCTGTGAAAGAAGTATCGAATAATTTACTTAAAGAGATTAAAGATATAACAAATTTAAGAGATATATCTATTAATAAACTAATTAAAATAAAAGGAATAGGTAAAGTTAAAGCAATTACTTTGCTTGCATCAATAGAATTAGGTAAAAGAGTATATGAATCAAAAGATGAATTAAATATAAAATTAGATTCTTCTAATAAAATATATGAATATATTAAAAAGGATCTTGTTTATAAAAAACAGGAATATTTTTATTGTTTATATTTAGATTCTAAAAAGTATTTAATAGAAAAGAAACTATTATTTATTGGATCACTAACTAATGCATCAGTACATCCTAGAGAAATATTTAAAAATGCATATCTTTTATCTGCTCATTCAATAGTACTAATACATAATCATCCATCTAATGACGTATTACCATCAAAAGAAGATATATTATTAACCAAAAAATTAATTGAAATCGGTAAAATTAATTCTATAAATGTTATAGATCATGTCATTATTGGGAATAATAATTACTATAGTTTCTATGATAATAATGATATGTAGGTGATTATATGAAAAAGAAAAGAAATAATAAAAAAAGAATAGTATTTATTATCTTATTTATTGTTTTGCTATATTTCGTCTTAACTAATAGCACTAATTTAGATAGTTTTAAAGGATTAAGTGCATCTATTTTTATTAGAAAGAATCATGATCATAATTTAGAAAACGCTGAAATCAAAGATCTTAATAATCAAATAGATAAATTAAAAAAGATTAATAATATAGATCATGTTCTAACAGACAAAATAGTAATAAATGCATCAGTTACAAAAAGAAGTACCCCATACTGGCACAATATAATAACGATTAATAAAGGAAAAAAAGACAAAGTAAAAAAAGGATATGCTGTTGTTAACGAACATGGTCTAGTGGGTAAAATAATAATAGTTAATAAGAATTCATCCGAAGTAAAATTAATAACAAGTCAAGATAATAACTATATATCTGCAAAATTTAATTTTAAAAATAAAGACTATTATGGAATTATAAAAAAATATGATGTAATAAAAAATGAACTATATTTAGAAAATGTAATAGGGGATTTAAATGATGAAATTAAGAATTTAGATGTAATAACTTCTGGCTTATCTTCAAATATGCCAAGTGGTTTATTAATAGGTAAAATTGTTGATATAAAAAAAGATAAATATAACTTATCTAATACTATAAAAATTAGAATTAATGATATTAACGATTTAAATATTTTGAAAGTAGTTGGTAAAGATGATTAGTATTATACTAGATCTTATTGATTATAATTTTATTAATAAAGAATCTTTATTTTTATCTTTATTTACATTATTATCCATAATATTTATTAAGATAGATAATAGATACCTTATTAAAGTATTTTTATTAGGTATTTTTTATGATCTAATATTTACTAATTATTATTTATTACATGGTTTTATATTTATTTTAATAGGGTTTTTAGTTATATTCTTTTATAAATATAATAAATATACTGTTATTAATAATTTGTTTTTAGGAATAGTTATTATGATCTTATATCAACTTTTACTTTTTATTATTTTTAATTTAACAAGAATAAATATGCTTAATTTTGATCAATTCCTATATATCATAAAACATTTTATTATTATCAATATTATCTATATCATTTTATTATCTATAATCAAGAATAAAAAATTAAACAGTTTCATATAGTTTAATGGTGATTAATATGAAATATAGTGATTTAATTAGTAATAAAAAAGAACCTAAATTTAATTTTAGAAATACTTTTTATAGTACTTTATTTGTATTATTTATTATATTATTTGGAACACTTGTTACTAATAAGAATGATTTAGTAAAAGCTGATATTTATAACAAAATATATAACAGCACAATATCATTTTCAAAAATAAAGAAAATATATAATGATCATATCGGAACAGTTATACCGTTTCAAGATCTTATAAAAGAAAAAGAAGTATTTAATGAAAACCTTAAATATAATGAATTATCTAATTATGATAATGGTGTTAAACTTACCTTAGATAATAATTATTCTATACCTATAATAAGTAATGGTATAGTAGTGTTTATTGGTAATAAAGATAATTTAAATAAAACAGTTATTATAGAAGATGAAAAGGGAATAGATCATATATATGGAAACTTAGATAACGTAAATGTTAAATTATATGACTATGTAGATAAAAATGATTTATTAGGTACAGCATCTAACAATACTTTATATTTATTATTTAGTAAGGATGGTAAATATCTTGATTATAAGGAATTTCTTAAATAAGATTTATATCAGTAAATATAGTTATTTAATTATATTTCTTTGTTTTATAACTGGTCTTATTAAAGATTTAACTATAATAATAATTCTTATATTATTTCATGAATTTGGTCATTATCTAATTAGTTATATATTTAAATGGAATATAAATAGAATAAATATATATCCTTTTGGAGGTTTGATTACATATGATGATCAAATAGATAAACCATTTAAAGAAGAATTTTTAGTCACATTAGGTGGACCAATTAATCAATGGATATTATTTGTTTTTATTTATATAATGCATAATAATTATTTTATTTCAGACTATTATTATGATAAATTCTATAATTATCATTTATCTATATTCTTATTTAATTTATTACCAATAATACCACTAGATGGATCTAAAATTATTAATATTCTATTAAATAAATTATTTAATTTTAAATTGTCATATAAACTATTATCTGTAATTTCAATAATCTTTTTAATAGTATTTACACTAAAGTTTAATAATTACATAATTAATACTTTCTTAATATATGAAATAATATTATATATTAAAAACAAAGATAATAATTTTAATAGATTTTTATTGGAAAAATATTTGTATAAAAATAAATACAAAAAAATATTAAGAATAAATAATATTAATAAAATGAAAAGAAATAAAAAACATATTATTAAAAATAATAATATGTATATAACAGAAAAAGAATTCATTAATAAGGTCTATAATATGGACCATAATATGGATAAATAGGATAATAATAGTTTGGTCTATTGTTATTATAGAATAATGGTGCAACTAATCCTCCAGTAATACCACCTAATATAAATGGACCTATAAAACCTCTGTTATTATTTCTTCTATAAATAGAATTATTCATGTATAAGCTCCTTTCATAATATATTATGAATATTATTAAAAATAGTTCATATTATTAACTAAAGGAGAATAATATGAAAGATATAAAGCAAGTAAAGAAGCAATTTATTAATAAGAAAAAAATATTAGTAATACTATTTATAGTTTTTTTAATTGGATTATTATTTGGTAGTATATATATTTCTGTTCTTAATAATAGTAATAAAAAAGTTGTTATAGATCATGTTCGTAATTATTTTAGTTCTTTTGAAAACATAAAGTTTAAAGATAAATTAGATATATTTAAAAATACTTTAAGTAAAAATCTTATATATTTTATATCTATTTGGTTATTAGGGTTATCGATTATAGGTATACCTTTGATTATAATCATGCTCTTTTTTAAATCTTTTATTACAGGTTTTAGTATATCTAGTATATTTGCATGTTATAAGTTTAAAGGTATTTTAGGAATCATTATATATATGTTTCCAAGTAATATTTTAACTCTTCTTTATACATTGTTTTTAGGGGCTTATTCTTTAAATATATCTATCAAACTATTAAGACATGCTCTTGGTAAAAAAACTCTTAATTTTAGTTTGTTTATGGGTAGATATTTTTTATTATTATTAATATCTATATTGTTATCAGTAGTAATATCAATTTATGAAGCATTTATAAATCCAAGTCTATTAAATTTATTTACTAAAGTAATTAAATAATATATAATTATTTTAGAGGTAATAATATGAGATTAAGTAAATTATTAAATAATACAGGTGTTAAAATTGAACAAGACATTGAAATATCTGGTATTAGTATTGATTCAAAGACTATTAAGGAAAATGATTTATTTGTTGCGATAAAAGGCTATATAAGAGATGGACATGATTATATAAAAGAAGCTTTTAATAATGGAGCGTCTGTTGTTATAGTAGATCAAGATAGATATGATGAATTTAAAGATCAAGGTTATGTACTATGCACTAAAAACACAAGAGAAATATGTTCTATAATCGCATGTAATTACTATGATAATCCATCTAAAGATTTTACTTTAATAGGAATAACTGGAACTAAAGGTAAAACATCTACTTCGTATATGATTAGAAATATATTAATGAATTCTGGTAAAAAGGTAGGTATGATTAGTACAGTAGCGTCTTACATTAATGATACTAAAATATCAGATAATGATAGAACAACACCAGAACCATTTACTCTACAAAAAACATTTGATTTAATGAGAAAAGAAAACTGTGAATATGTAGTTATGGAAGTATCATCACAAAGTTTAAAACTAGGTAGGGTAGATCATTCTTTCTTTGATATAGGTTTATTTTTAAATTTATCAGATGAACATGTATCTAAAAATGAACATGAATCTAAAGAAGATTATTTTTTATGTAAAGCTAGATTGTTTGATATGGTAAAAATTGGATTTGTTAATATAGATGATGATTATGGTAAATGGTTAATTGAAGAAAAGACATGTAATTATATAACTGTTTCAATGTCTGAAATAACTGATTTATCTATAAGTAACAGATATACATCTTTTAAAACAAATATAAATAATGAAGAATGGGATGTATATGTGCCTATATTAGGTAAATTTAACGTATTTAACGCGCTATTCTCTATAAAAGTATGTAATTACCTTGGTATTGATAAAAACTCTATAATTAAGGGGTTAAAAGAGTCAATTATACCTGGTAGATCAGAACTAGTAGATAATAAACTAGGTTTAACTATAATGATAGATTACGCACATAACACTAAATCACTAGAAAGTATATTAGTAGGATTAAAAAGCATATCAAAAGGAAAAGTAATAACAGTATTTGGATGTGCAGGAGATAGAGATAATTCTAAAAGAAAAGAAATGGGTAGATTATCTGGAATATTATCTGATTACACTATAATAACAAGTGATAATCCAGGGACTGAAGATCCTATGAATATATGCCTAGAAATAGAGGCAGGAATCAAAGAAATAACTAATAACTATGAAATACTTATAGATAGAGAAAAAGCTATTAAAAAGGCCGTTAAAATAGCTAACAAAGATGATATTATATTACTTGCGGGTAAAGGTCATGAACAATATCAAATAATAGGAGAAGAAAAGATACCATTCTCAGAAAAAGAAATAATAAAAGCACTATGTAATTAGTGCTTTTTACATACCTTTGTAAAATACTTGTAATTATAATTGACATTTATACTATATGTTTTATAATTATGATAGAAAGGTAGGGAAATATGAAAAAAACAAAATTTTTAATAGGGTTACTTATTATTTTTTCTTGCTTCATAATAGGTAATAGCAATGTAAAAGCAGAAGAAAATTATAAAGTATCATTTAGATCGAATACAGTAGATTATGGTGATAATATTTATGTAGATATGGAAGGATTTTCTGATGAAGATAAGACTAAACCAATCTATGCTTATTTTGCGCCACAAACTGATTATACAGAAAATGGCGGAATGATTAGTATAAAGCTACAAGACGTTAATTCTGATAGTCCATATTTTGAAACTTCAAGTTATATGATTATGGGACATAGTTATGTAATGCATAGTATTCATGTAGGAAATAAATTATATACAACAACACCTGGAAGAGGGGAAGATGGTATTTTTACAACAAACTGTAATGACATAAAAGTAGAATTTCCATTAAGTATTGACAGATTTGAAGTTAAAAGTAATTCTAAAGAAGTTACTAAAACTGGAAAAGTAAAATTTATTATAGAAATATCAAATGCCGATAAATATGATTTAGATAATATGTCTATTGGAATTAGAAATTACAAAGAATCAAATGTTTCAGTATATGGATATTTAACTAGAATGAATATTAATGAATATCATTTTGATTTATTAAAAGCCCAAGGATCTAAAAATTTAACTAATGGTGAATATATTATTTCAACATTAAATATATTCCCAAAAGGTGGAGGACAAGCTGTTCAATTTATAGCAGATAATTATGGTGGTCAAGAAAGAAATATTTTATTAACATCTACATTTAAAATAGTAGATCAACAAAAAACAACAAATAATCAAAAAGAAGAAACTAAAAAGACTGAAGAATTTTTAAAGAAAGTAACTATTAAAAAAACAAGTGCTAAAATTAATGAAAAAGTAGAAGTAGATTTAGATACTAAAAAGAATTTATCAAGTGCTACTTTAATATTTAGTAATGATAAAGAAAGCATGACTGTTACAGTTAAAAAATTAAATTCTAAAGATAGTTACTTTGTAATTCCATTTACTACTAATTCAGGAAATTATACTTTAGATTTTGCAGTTTTAAAAGATGTTGATGGAAAAGAATATCAATATAGAAAAGGTGAAAATTACTTTAATATAGTACATTTTGATTTTAATTCTACTCTTACAATTGATTCAACATTTAAAGATGGCGATTCATTAAGTTTAGATAATTCAAAAATGACTGCAGAAGTAATTGAAAAAATAAAAAAATTAGATTCAAATATTGTTTTAGATATTAATGCAAATAAAAATCCATTAATAACTAAAGAAATGTTTGAAGCTATAAAAGGATCAAATAAAACTATAGTTATTAAATATAATGATGTTGAATGGACATTTAATGGTTTAGATATTAAAAATATTAAACCAATTGATGTTAGTACAAATATTTATAATACAAGTAAAGATACTGATATAAAATCTATAATTAAAAAAGGTTTAGTATTAGATTTTGCTAATAATGATAAATTACCAGGAAAATGTTTAATTAAATTATATAATAACGAAGAATTAAATACTTTATTAAAGAATAAAAATGCAAATATTTATTACTATAATGAAGAAAAAGGTAAATTTGAAATTATTGAATTAGATTCTAAATTTAATAAAAAAGGTTATTATGAATTTTATATTAGCCATAATTCAAAATATTTAGTTACTAACGAGACAGTAGAAGATTCATATGTAATAAATACAAATAAAACAAAAACTAGTAATAAATTTATTTTAGATTTAAATACAATATTAATTATTGGTATTCCATCTATATTAGTAATTATAATATTAATTATTATATTAATAGCAAAAAGTAATAAAAAGAAAAAACAAAAAGTAGCTTTAAATAATAATATTAACAATATGGAAAATACTAATATTACAAATGATAATAACAGCATTAATAATGAAATAAATAATGACAATAATGACTTATCAAACAATATTGATACTTCAAATGAAAATATAGATCAAAATAATAATAATGAGTAGATACAAAAGTATCTACTTTTTATTTTTATTAATACATAGTATAATATATAGCTATAGGAAGTGATTATATGACATTATTTAGTCAACCAGATGAAATAGATGATATAGCATATAGTATGGAAAAAGAGATAGAAGAAAGATATTTTAAAGTAATGGACTCTGATTTATCAGTATTACAAATGTATATTTCTTTATATAAAAATAATACTATTAAACCAAGAATTAATAATATTTTTTATTGTGATTGTCCATATCATAATGCAGATGATCTTCCAGTACGTATTAATGAAGATTCTAAGATTTGTATATGTCATGGATGTGGTACTGATTTTTCAATTATAAAACTTGTAAAAGATGGATTAAATATTAGTTATAAAGATGCATTAGATATATTGTATGCATATTCAACAAATGATTTAGATATTTTAAATAAAAAACAATTAGAAGAATACAAAAAACTATTTAATTTGTATAATTTAGAAGAAAATAAATCTTTAAGAGATAAATATCTAGATAAAAGTAAAGAAAAAAAAGAATACCTAGAAAATCGAATTAAAATATATATAGAAAATCATGATTCTAATGACATAGATAAGATTAGTAAGAGATTATGCTGCCATAGAAATTATATTAAAAAATATATAAAATCATTTGAATAAGACTATATAAACAAGTCTTATTTTTATTTACTAAAAAGGTTATTTATTGTATAATACAAACAGAAAAAAGGTGATTAAATGAAAAAGGTTATTGTTGGTATTAGCGGTGGAGTAGACTCAATAGTTTCTGCTTATTTACTTAAAGAACAAGGATATGAAGTAGAGGGTCTATTTATGAGAAATTGGGACTCTAACGTTAATAATGATTTTAATGGTAATCCTACATTAAATAATAATATATGTACTCAAGAACAAGACTATAATGATGCTTTAGAAGTATGTAATAAATTAGGTATAAAATTACATAGAGTTGACTTTATTAAAGAATACTGGGACTATGTATTTACTTACTTTTTAGATGAATTAAAAAAGGGTAGAACTCCTAATCCTGATATTATGTGTAATAAATATATTAAGTTTGATATGTTTAAAAAAGAAGCAGATAAATTAGGTGCAGATTATATCGCAACTGGTCACTATGCAAAAATGAAGGATGGTAAATTATATAAAGCCAAAGATGAAAATAAAGATCAGACATACTTTTTATCACAAGTTTCTAAAGAACAATTAAGTAATGTAATATTTCCATTAGGAGATATCAAGAGTAAAGATGAAGTAAGAAAAATTGCAAAAGAACTAGGCTTAGTTGTAGCGGATAAAAAAGATTCAACTGGAATATGTTTTATTGGAGAACGTAATTTTAAAGAGTTTTTAACTAATTATTTACCTAATACTCCAGGTAAAATAGTAGATATAGATACTAATAAGGAATTAGGAGATCATATAGGACTTATGTATTATACAATTGGTCAAAGAAGAGGTTTAGATATTGGAGGAAATACAGATAGATTATATGTTGTTGGTAAAGATTTAGATAAAAATATATTATATGTATCATTAGGTGATGATACTAAGTATTTACAAACTACATCTGCAGTTATAGAAGATATGAATTTTATTTCAGATGAAAGACCGAAGAACGCTACTGCTAAATTTAGATATAGACAAAAAGAAATACCAGTAGAAATAGAATATTTAGATGATGGAAATATAATAGTTCATTATGATAACGTTAAATCTGTTACACCAGGTCAAGCATGTGTACTATATTTAAATGATGAATGCCTTGGTGGAGGAATAATTAAAGAGGTAAGAAAAAACGATAAAAAATTATGGTATTTATAAGGAGATAATATGAAAAAAGTAACAGTATTTGGTGGTGGAACAGGAATGTCTACCTTACTTAGAGGATTAAAAGAATTTCCTATTGATTTAAGAACTGTTGTTTCTGTATGTGATGATGGAAGAAGTACAGGAAAACTTAGAAAAGAATTTAATATTCCTGCGATGGGTGATATTAGAAAAGTAATGACTAGTTTAGCTAAAACAGAACCTCTAATGGAAAAATTATTAGAATATAGATTTGATACCAATTCAGATCTAAATGAACATACAGTTGGTAATTTATTATTAACAGCAGGTGCTAAAGTAACTGGTAATTTATCAGAAGGAATTACAGCTATAAGTAAAGTTTTAAATCTTAAAGGTAAGGTAATACCTTTTTCCGAAGATAATATTACATTAGTAGCAAAAATGAATGATGGTTCTATAGTAGAAGGGGAGAGTGAAATAACTGAAAGTCCTCTTAAAATTCAAACAGTATACTATAAAGCAGAACCTAAAGTTTGTGAGGATGTTATAAAGTCAATTAAAGAATCAGATTTAATAATATTTAGTATGGGTTCATTATATACAAGCATAATTCCTAATTTATTAAGTAAAGAAGTAATTAAAGAACTAGATAAAAGCAAAGCAAAAATTATGTATGTGTGTAATATGATGAGTCAACCTGGAGAAACAGATAATTTTAGAGTAAGTGATCATATAAAAACAATCAATTCATATTTAGGAAATAGAAAAATTGATGTAGTAATAGCTAATGATGGTCTTATAGACAAAAAAATTGCTAAAAAATATGCTACGCAAGAACAAAAAGATCCTATATTAATTGATGATACTAATATTGATTGTGAACTTATTACAGGTAATTATGTATCTATTGAAGATGGTGTAATAAGACATAATGTTATTAAAGTATCTCTAGCTATATTCTCATATTTATTAGATATATAAAACTATATAAAACTATAGTTTTATTTTTTATTTACTTTTACTTGACATTTTATGTCTACTAGTATAAAATTATCTTATACTAGGAGGGATATGGTATGATGGAAAGACTTAATGAAATTCTAAGTGAATCAGGTATATCTAAAGTTAAATTAGCTAAGTTTTTAGGAGTAAGTAGACAAATGGTTTATAACTATTTAGAAATGGAATCTATAAACGAATGGCCTTTAGAGAAAAAAATGAAATTATTTACTCTATTGAATATTAAATCGGTAGAGGAGATAAATGAAATTAAAGTAGATAACGATTTTATTAAACATGTTAATAATCTAATAAATGATGAGTCCTCTACTCTAATAGAGAAGGGTGGACTATATTTTGATGGTATTAAAACTGGAGACCAAAAAGTTTTAAATGATATTATTTATTTATTAAAAGATAAATTATCTAGCAATGATGATGAATCATCTGCAATAGCTAAATATTTATATTATTTTATAGAAACTTTAGAAACAAATCCTGAAACTAAATTTATATTAGCTTATATAGCTAAATCTACTGGTTTCATTAAAGCTGATGAATTTGCATTTGATAGTGATCAACAGTTCGCATTTGAGGCAATTTTATACTCTGCTATGCTAATGTATATTAATGGTAGTGCATCAAGAGAAAAATTAATTGAAGTTCATAAGAAATTTGAACAATCAATAGAGATTAAGCATGAAGAAAAATTATCTAGAACTCAAGAATTATATACAACTCAAGCTCAAGCACTTAAAGAATTAGGTTATGTAGAATTAACTAAAGAAAATGCAGCAGAAGTCTTAGAAAAAATGGCTGAAATTGAGTCTAGAAAGATATAATATTAATTTCATATAATAATTATTATGTCAACTAATAGATATTTTGAAGAATTATAAAAGAAGAGTTATTACTACTCTTCTTTTAATTTTTTCTTTTTATTATTATTTATAATTATCTTTATAAGTCCTATAAATATTAATGTTTGACCAATAAATCCAGCAATCATAATATCTGATATTGTTTTCTCATCTGCTTTAAATATTAATAATATAATAAATAATATTATTAATAATATCCCAAGAGATAGGATAATTAATCCATCCCTAATATTCTTTTTTATTTCTTTCATAATAACTCCTATAAAAAGTAGCATTAAGCTACTTTCTTTTTCTTATCTTTATTATTTTTATTATCTTCTAAAGGTCTTAATATTAATCTCTTAATATTATCTCTAGAAATAACTTTTTTCTTTTTATCTAGATCTAATATATCACTCTTAAATTTTTTAATATCACCAATACTACATATATATTCAGTTACATCATCAAATTTTTCAATAACTGCAATCTTACGTTCTTTACCATCAGGAAGTTTTTCTATAGTCTTAAACTTTTTGGCATTCTTAAAATTGACAATAAGGAATCTTAATCTCTTATTATCATAAGGATATACTTCTTTTATGATATGTACATTATTTCTGTTATATTTATTTGAAGAAATAGTATATACTTTACCATAATAGTTAGATCCACAAATATAAACACGATTTTTTCTTATATGATATTGACCATTATTACCAGTTGTAATATCCGCTTTTTTATCAAATAATTGTTTAATTTTTCTTGTGTTATCCTTCTTAACCATATATAAACCTCCTCCCCAATGACAACGGACTTATATTATAGTATAAAATATAAAAAAAGTCAATTATTTTGACTTTTTATACTCCCCTTCTCTATTCTATTTTTTAACTATTTTAGATGCATTGTTGTTAAATACATTTTCTATTTCTTCATCGGTAAGATACTTTCTAAACTTATTTTTAGCTTTTTCTATATAAGAATAATCATTTTTCTTACTATGTATATCTGTACCAACAAATGACACTAATTTGTTCTTTAAAATGTATTTAATAATCTTTTTAGCACTTTTTCCATAATAACCAAGAATACTATCTATATTACATTGTAATAGGATACCCATATTTATCATTTCATCAATTCTATTTAAATCTTTTTGAAATGCTACATATCTTTCAGGATGTGCTAGAATTACTTTAAAACCTATTCTAATTAAATTTTCAAATATTTCTTGATAATCTTGATAATTACCACTCATTGGTAATTCTACTAATATATATTCTGTATTATTTAAAGTACACATTTTATTTTCTTTAATTAATTCCAATATATTAGGATCTATATATATTTCATTACCTATATATAAATTAATATTTATCCCTTGTTTTTTAACTTCAGTTTTTAATTCAATTAATTTTTTAATATTATCCATCTTACTACTTACATAATTAGTATCTGTAATGTAATGAGGTGTTAATATTATATCTGTAACACCATTTTTTGATAAATTATCTAATATATCTATAGAAGTTTCTATATCTTTAGAACCATCATCTACACCATATATTAAATGTGAATGAATATCTATCATTATTTCTTTTCTCCATAATAGTAATAATATTTACCATAATTACCTTGAGTAGAATCCATTTTATTAACAATAAATCCTGCGATAGGTGCATTAGCTTTTTCTAATGTATTTATTGTACTATTAAATTCTGACTTAGGTGTAAATTTATTACATGTAACAATAATAACTTTATCTACTAAACTAGACATAATTATTGAATCAGGAAGTCCAGAACAAGGAACACCATCAAATATTATTTTATCGTAATGTTTCTTTAATTCTTTAATTAATTCTTTATTCTTAGTTGAATTTAATAATTCAGAAGGATTTGGTGGAATTGTACCTCTTGTAATAACACTAACTCCTTCTATATTAGTCTTTTTGACATAATCTTTAAAATTCTCTACTTTATCTATTAATAAATCAGAGTATCCCTTAGTATTATTAACTTTAAACATCTTATGTAATCTACCTTTTCTCATATCAGAGTCTATAATTAATACCCTTTTATTAGCTTGTGCAAAGCTTATAGCTAAGTTACTACTAATAAAACTCTTACCTTCTCCAGGAATAGAACTAGTAACAAGCATTGTTCTAATAGTTTTTTCTACTGAACTAAATTCTAAATTAGTTCTTAAAGTCTTAATACTTTCACTAACAACTGATTTAGGGTATTTATTAAGTATTAATTCTGTATTAGTAACTCTTTTACCTTTTTTCTTTTTCTTATTTAAATCTTCAATTCTACTTCTAAATACTTTAGCAAGAACTGGTATTTTAAATTCTTCTTCTATATCATCATGATATTTAACTGTATCATCAAAATAATATATTACAAATAATATACCAACTGAAATAAATAATCCTCCTGCAAAACCAAGTACTAAATCTCTTTTTAAAGTATTATTTGATACTACATCACATACTTCAGCTTTATCTACTATACTAACATTATTCATTTCATATATATTTTGAATTTCTTTAGTGAATACATCTGCTATAGAATTAGTAATTCTATATGCTTTTTTAGCATCTTTATCTTCTACACTAATCTTAATAATTTCTGTATCATTAACTGAACTAACACTTATTTCTTTAGAAATAGTATTAACATTTTCTTTTAATCCTAATTCTTTTTTAACTTGTTTTAATACTTTCTTACTTTTAACTATTTCAGTATAAGTATTAATTAAGTTTTTATTAAGCATAACATCATTTTGAGTTAATGTATTAGTACTATTATCAGCTTTAACTAACGCTATTGTTGTATAAGTACTATATTTAGGTACTTTAATAACTAAATCATATGCTAAAACTATAGATAAACCTAATAGTATAAATATAAATATAAAAAATAGTTTTTCCTTTAAGAAACTAAGGAATTCTTTAATATTAATTTCTTCCATAACCATTCCCCTTCAAATACGCATTATATTATACATATATATTAAAAAAATGCAAATAAAATATGCATTTTTTTGTTATTTTCTTAAGCAGTCATTAATTTTATTTTGAGCAATTTTTATTGTTATTTCATCAGGTTGCATTACATATAGATTTATATCACCCATACTATATGTTGGTTGCATATCCCCTACACCATCTAAACTATATGATTCAACAGTCCATTTCTTTAAATCAGATAGTTCAAATTTAACTAAATTAGTAATTTCTTCATAACTCATATTAGTCTCAAATGTACCTTCAGTATTCTTTAATATTTTTTCATATCTGATTAAATACTTAGGATTAGATAATTTATTAATAATAGCTGTAATAACTGTTTGTTGATTTTGTCCTCTATGTCTATCGCCAGTTTCATATATTTTTCTTTCTCTAGCAAATCTTAAAGCACATTTACCATCAACATGGTTATTACCTTCTACATAATCACATCCGTCTTTACTAAAAGTAAGATCTGAATTAAAATCAACACCATCAATAGTATCAACTAGTTTAACAACTGTATTAAAACTTACTTTAGTATAATAATTAATATCAATACCAAGTAAATCTTCTATAGTAGTTATACTCATATCTATTCCATATACACCAGCATGAGTTAATTTATCTTTAACACCAGTAGTACCATGTAATTGTACATAATAATCTCTTGGAATAGAAACTAATAAGACTTTTCTCTTATTTGGATTAATAACCGCTACTATATTTACATCTGATCTAGCAGTATCATATACTGAACCTCTACTATCAGATCCACTTATATAAACTATAAATGGTTCTTTAGTAACATCTACTTTTTTATCTTCTTTAGTCTTAATAACTCTAATAGAATAATTATATATTTCTTTATCTTCTTTAGTAAATTCTACATTATTCTCTTCTAAAACTTCTAGATATGAATCACTAACAACTAAAGCATCAATTTTACCTTCATATAAAGAACCAATCATAGTACCTAATTCTTCATATTCTTTATTATGAAATTTCATTCTTTTCTTTAACTTATCTGTACTCTTATCTAAATAAGTATCAGTAGATAAGAATCCAATATTTTTACCAGTTAAATCTAATACTTCATTATATTCTTTGTCTTTTAAAGTTAAAACTTTATAATTAATCTTTTCATATTTTATATTAGTCGCTTTCTTAATATAATCTGCAGTTCTAGATGCATATCTACATCCAAAAGCATATACACATATAAATAATAAACTAATAAAACCAATAAATATCTTTAAACCGGTTTTCTTACTCTTAAGTAATATAAAAAATAATAATGCCCATATTAATGTAACTCCAGTACTAAATAATATAAATAATTTAGTACTTAATACATTTAATTTAAAAATATAAAAAATTAAACCAAATGAACTAAACGTTAGTAAGGCCATTATTAGGTATTTTATAAATCTTTTCATATAAATCCACTTCCTTAATAAAAAGTCCTTTATATTATACATAAAAACATATAAAAATCAAGGTTTTTACCTTGATCTAAACTTATATAAACAGACACTACCTATAAAACTACCAAATGTATCTATAAATACATCTAAAACTTCTCCTGATCTACCACTAACAAATATTTGATGTACTTCATCAGTAATAGAATAAAGTAAACATATTATAACTGAATATATAATATATTTCTTATTAACATTAAAACAATTCATAACAAGTAAACCAAGTATTAAATATACACAAAAATGTGCACTCTTTCTAACTGGTTTAAAAAACTTATTAATTGTCTTATCACAGTCACTTTTATCTACCTTACAAATAGTATTCTTAATAAAACCATTACTTAACTTAGTAGAATCAGTAGCTTTTTGATTACTAAAACAAAATATTACTATCATCCATAAGATAACTAGTAATATTTTAATTATTAACTTCTTCATATTCTTCTCTAGCCTCTTTACTAGACACTATAAAAGAACAATATATAAAAGTTGTTATAAATACAAAAAATATGTCTAAAAGTAATATTCCTATCTTCATATTATGTTCTCCTATTATATAAATATAATACTATAATATGAAGATAAAGTAAAGATTAGACTAAAAAATTCATAACTAAATCAATTAATATTTGCTTTTCTTTAGGATTAGACTGTGCGATTAATAGAGTTAACGCAACTAAAGTATTATTATCTATTACTCGTTTCCCGTCTCTAAATAAGATATTATAGTACTCTAAAAAGTATATAAATAAAGTAGCTGCAATTCTTTTGTTACCATCTATAAAAACATGGTTCTTAATTATTAAATATAAGAAATTACTAGCTTTTTCTTCTATTGTTTTATATACATTTTCTCCTCCAAAAGAAGCATAAATATTATTAATAACTGAAGAAAGTCCCTTATTTCTTTCTAAAGCAAATATATCACTTTGACTATTAAATTTTAATAAACTAATTATATCTAAACAGTTTTCATAAGATATAACTTCATCTGATTTAGTCCCTTTAGGTACTTTTAAAGTTCTATGATCATATTCATCTAATAAATCTAAAGCGTCATTATATTCGTTTATAACACTAATGATTTCTTTAGCTTCATCAGCATTTATATCATCTTCTATTCTGCTAGCTATATCAATTAATTGTACTTTCTTTTCTAAAAATTCTAATCTTTTTTGATTAATTGAATATCCTTTTAGCAAATGATCTTTTAATACACTTGTTGCCCATCTTCTAAAAGTAATACCTTTCTTACTATTAACTCTATATCCAATTGATATAATCATATCAAGATTATAATAAACAACTTCTTTTGTCTGAGTTTTATTTGGTATAGAACCATGCTTAGTGGTATGTGCAAAATTTGCACTTACCTCTTCTTTTACTAATTCACCACTTTAAAAAATATTATTGATGTGTTTAGTAATAACTGTCCTATCTTTATCAAACAATTTTGCCATTTGAGCTTGATTAAGCCATACAGTATCCTCATTCATATTCACCTCCAGTCTTACTCCTTGATTTTCAAATATTATTATTTCATTCTTCATAAATATTCCCTCCTTTTTGAAATAATATTTGTATTAATTACTCTCTTTAACGCGCAAAAGGGGTATACCTCGTATTCCATTTCTGGAGAGGTATACCCCGCGGTCATGCAAGATTTACTATCTAGCCTAGTAAACAAACGTCGCGATCAAATTGTCATATTAACTCTTGCTAGAATAATTAATACACTTTAATTATAACAAACATTTATTCGTTTCACAACACTATTTCTTATCATTTTTAACAAAATCTATAACTTCACTAGAAGGGAATCTAAAACTAAATACAGTTTTATTATTATAATTAGTAATAACAAAGTCACCTAATGTAATAATATCCATACCAATTAAAATATCAATACCTGGTCCAAGCTTACCACTCGCAATCATTACATTTTCTATATTTAATCTATTAGGCAAATGAAGACTTAATATATATTTGTTAGCTTTATATCTACCACCAGCAGTTTCTGCAACCATCTCACCTACTGGTTCTAAGTTTAATTTACTAGCAAGTTCATCTGATATAACTGTCATAGTAGATCCAGTATCCCATAACGCTATATAATGCCTTTTTAAAGGCTTAAATCCTTTATTAAACTCTTTAGTAGTATAAATACCTACAGGAGTCTTTAACACCCCTACTTTCCTATCTACAGCAAGTGTAAAACTAACTGGATTTAACTTCATAACCATCACCATAATAATTATATCAAAAAAACATACTATTTTTTAGTATGTTTTAATCTCTTGCAAATAAATCTCTTGTATATATTTTATCTTTATATTTTTCAATTTCTTTATCTAGTCTATTTACTAAAATAGTATCAGATAAATTTGCAAATTCTTCAAAAGATTTTACTACAACACAATCATTAAAAGTATTATCTTTTAATGTTGGTTCATATATAACAACTTTAATATTATAAGATTTTAATCTTTCAATTATTCCTTGAATAGCACTTGCTCTAAAATTATCTGAATCAGTTTTCATAGTTAATCTATATATACCAACTACAGTAGGATGTTTTCTTAAAATCATTTTAGTAATATGATCTTTTCTAGTATCATTAGACTTAACAATTGCTTCAATTAAATTTTGAGGTACTCTCTTATAATTAGCAAGTAATTGTTTAGTATCTTTTGGTAAACAATATCCTCCATATCCAAATGATGGATTATTATAATGATTACCTATTCTAGGATCTAAACATACACCATCAATTATATCATTTGTATTTAAACCATTTATTTCAGCATATGTATCTAACTCATTAAAATAACTAACTCTTAAAGCTAAATAAGTATTCGCAAATAATTTAACTGCTTCTGCTTCAGTACTATTCATAAATTTAACAGGAACATCCTTATTTAAAGATGCTTCTTTTAATAAAGATGCAAATTCTTCTGCTCTTTCACTTTTTTCTCCAACTATTATTCTAGATGGATATAGATTATCATATAATGCTTTACCTTCTCTCAAAAATTCTGGACTAAACATTATATTATCTATATCATATTTCTTCTTCATTTCTTCAATAAATCCTACTGGTATTGTAGATTTCACAACCATGGTAGTATCAATTCCCATTGATTTTACCTTCATAATAATATCCTCAACTGAAGAAGTATCAAAGAAATTTAATTCATCATCATAATTAGTTGGTGTACTTATAATTATAAACTTAGCATCCTTAAAAGCTTCTTTATAATCTAAAGTAGCTTTTAGATTTAATTTCTTTTCTTTAAAATACTTTTCTATATATTCATCTCTAATTGGTGATATTCTATTATTAATCATATCAACCTTTTCTTCTATGACATCTAATGCCATAACCTCATGTCTTTGACTAAGTAATGTTGCTAAACTTAAACCAACATACCCTGTACCTGCTACTGCTATTTTCATCTATCATGCCTTCTTTCTTTTAAATTTCTTTAATATTTTTTTAATATTAACAATTGATAATATATATTTTATATTTAATAAACCATATATTAAACAACCACTTATTATTTGTATTAATAATCTTATTACTGTATTCATATCTATAAAATTAAATGAATATACAACAACAAGCATTATAATTGATTTTATCAAGAAAGGAATTGAATTAGTTATATATTTACTAATTGGTAATTCTTTTCTAACTGCAAATGCTTGATAAAACATAACTATAAACTCTGCTGCTATAGTACCAAAACAAGCACCTATACTAGCAAATTTAGGTATAAATATAAAATTCAAAACTAAATTTGTTATTGCACCTAAAATAATAGATTTAATATAAATTTTATCCTTTTCTTTTGGAATAAGAAACTGAGTAGTTAATAAATGTTTAAATGAAAGAAAAGGGATTGTAATAGATAAAAGCATAATTAATACTCCTGTTTTTTTAAATTCATCACCAAAATATACTGGAGCAAAATTATATCCTATACCTATTAATCCTGCACACATTGCAAGAGACATAAACATAATATACTTAAAAGATTTAAATATGTATTCTTTTACTTTATCATCATTTCCTTTAACCAAAATATTTGATATCCTAGGAAGCATAACAGTACCTAAAGCAGCTATAATTGTTAATGGTATTCCAATAATTTTTTCTGCATTTTCATAATAACCCACTTCTTTAACATTGTTAAAATATCCAATCATTATTTTATCCATTATTTTATATATGCTTATTGCTAATTCTGGAATGAATAGAAATATATTTGGTTTTATATGCTTTGTTATATCAGAAATATTAATTTTTATAAAATTAATTTTATTCTTTAAAAATGACCAAATTAACAATTGACTCATACATGTCATAACTGACATTATTAAAATATATTTCCACAAATCATTTGACGTTTTTACTAGGAAAAAAATTAATATAACATTTCCTATTTTGACAAATGTATTTCTGACTATTGTTTTTTTAAATTCTTCTAATCCAAAGAAAAACCAATTGATGTCTAATATAGCTGAAACAATAAACAATACCTCTATAATAGCATATAGTTTGTATTTATTGTTAAAAAGTAATATGTAACCAGTATATAGTAATATCATTATTATTCCCATTATTAATTGTAATGAATATATACTCCAAAATGTTTTAGATAACTTTTTTTTATTATCTCTAACTTTTGCAATAGATCTGTTCCCATAATTATTTACTCCAAGTAAAGTTAAAAGCATAAAATAATAAACTATAGAATATGTATATGAATATATTCCTACTCCTTTAGCGCCAATTACTCTAGATAGATAAGGAGCAATTATAAGTGGAATAATAAGCAACAATGATTGATATAATATATTATATAAAAAATTTTTCTTAAGTTTATTCATAAAAATCACCATTCTTTTTAATATTATCTATTTCTTTAAAATTCAACAAACCAAATATGATACAATACATAACTGGTCCTACAACATAATGAATAGAAGCAATATATGTTTCGGTAAAACCAGATAAAATCATTATTATTAATAAGCATAATGTAATATTCTTTGTTTTTAATGTTTTCTTTTTTGAACTTTTAATAATTTCCATAAATATATGTATATATATTAAAAATCCAATAAAACCATTTTTTATAAATATATTTAAATAAGCCATTTCAACACTAGCTTCCCATCCAAAAAAATTTCTCATATTTATAGTATAATCATATCCGGTATTAGCATAAGCAATGTCTGAAAAACCATAAATAAATCTATTATAGTCTTTTGTTAATAAATCCATTAATTTATTCATACCTCTTATTCTATAAGCATAGGTTGGAATATTAATTAATATATATTTATATATAATTATAAAAAATAATATAAATAATGGTATAGATATAGTATAAAATATAAAATTATGTTTTTTCTTAAAAATAAGAATTGATTTGATGTTTATAAGAATTACAAAAAGTATTGCTAAAAATAATGCTCCTTTTGAACCGCTTAATAATATAAGTAACAATAAAAGAAATAGAGCTAAAAGATATTTTTTTTGCTTGTTATTAAAATAATATATATATTTACAAATAAAAATCATTAACCAAATACCACCACAATAGTTTTTAGTAGCAATTCCACTTTGGAATAAGATTTTAACGATTGCTTCATTAGAACCTATTGAAAGTCCTAATGTTCCTGTAAGTACTCCAATCAATGAATTAAATATCATGCCACATAAAAGCGAATTACCCATTACTTTAATGCTATCATAATTAGATAAAAATATTTTTGAAAATTTAGAATAACTCATTAATAATGTTGAAGATAGAAAAATCATAGTTTTTGCTTCTAGCGGTATATTTAAAATGATAGGACCAATCGTTAATATAAAACTAAATATCAAAATTGTAATATCATTTATAAGAGTTATAAAGTTTTTTCTAGTTTTGATAAAAGCCATTAAAAGTATTAATCCCAAACCAATAAGTTCTATTTTGAATTGAAATATATTATTAATAAATGCTCCATTTCCAATTGTTATAATAAAAAAAATTATAAATAATATTGTATTATTATTAATTTGCTTCTTTCTCATTATTATCCCCTATTCTTTTATAATCTAGAGCGCCTTTTGTATACCATTTAAATACCTTAATAAAATATGAATAACTTCCTAATCTTTTTTTAGCATTTCTTATAGATTGTATAAAGATAAGAAAATATTTAATTCTTGGATAAGCACATGCAATTACAGCACCTTTATTAATAAAGAATTCTTTTGTATATCCTTTAAACCATGTAGAATCACTCATATCTACATTACCAATTATTACTGGTGATTTGTATAGTTTAAGTTTTTTATCAAGTAATTCTTTAAGAAAAATTGTATCTTCACCACAATTAAAAATTGATCCAGACCCAAATAATATATTAAAATAAACATTTCTAGAAAATAATGCTTTTCTTTTTATAGCAATATGTACCGATCCATATTCGCGAGATTCAAATTTACCTACTCTTGCAAATTTTTCAATTCTTTTTCCAGATCTACTTTTAATATTTGATAATACATTAAAAACTATTGCATCTGCATTTGGATGCTTTTTAAATTCATTAATTATATCTTCTTCATATGTATCACTATAAACTACATCATCATCCGCCAAGCACAATATATCTCCGTCACATTTAAGCAAAGCATTATTTCTGCTTCTTGATAAACCTCTTTCATTATATGAAAAACATTTCATTATTGCATTTTTTATCTTCTTTTCTTCATAATTAATAGCATCGCATTGATTAATAATAATTGCATCTGTTTTTAGATTCATGTCTTTATATAATTTTGTCGGATTATTATTATGCATTGTTGCAACCAATACTTGTAATTTCATATACCTCTCCTTATTTTTTAATAATTTTATATTTTAATTATTTTTGCTATTTCTAAATCTTTATCTAATGGGTAAAAAGGATTTTTACCACTTGCTGGTGTAAATGTTAATTCACCAAAATATATTCTTCCGTCTACATCATATAAATCAACTCTTACAAATTGAAAATTTTTAGATAGCTTTTTTGATATTTCAATCATTTTGTTAAAATTTTTAGGTTTTTTTACATTGTTATTACTATTTTTATAAAATGATTCTCTCATATCTATAAGATTCCAATCCATATCATAGAAATTAACTTTATGATCAGAAAATCTATCTAAGTCTGCTTTAACAAAAAGTGGTTCTCCATCGAAACAGAAAAATTTATAATCAACTAATTCTCCTTTTGAATCTGATATATATTCTTCACATATAATTTTTCTATCAACATTTTTATATTGATATTCCTTTTTTATTTTTGAATAATCATTCTTTAACCATTTATCTAGTTTATTATTAATTTTTCCTAAGTTTACTAAGTTTTTATCTTTTACTATTATATTCATTGCAGAACCATTGTTAATTTTCATAACAAATTTATTTGGCAATGTACTATAATCTATATCTTTTGAATTATCATAAACTCCTAATAAAGGAATTAAAAATTCTTCACCTATTTCAGATTTAATATAATTTCTTACAAGATATTTATCTACGTAGTCATTATATTTTTCTAAATTACCATATAATTTTAACCATTGAATTTTTTCTCCAAAATATTTAATATCTTTTTTGTCTTTTGGAAGAAATCTTTTATATGCTCGATAGTTTTCAAAATTTATAACTAATTTGTCTGGTAAAAATCTAATAATGAAATAATAAATTTTTCTCATTAATTCTTTCATGTTTTCACACCCTTATTACTGATTTATATATTTTTCTATATCTTTGATTATTTTGTCTGTATTAGACTTATATTTGCTATATTCTTTGTTACTAATATTTTTTATAGCATTTTCTAATTCTTTTATCTCATATACAGGTTCTATGAGACTTAATTCTTTAAATTCATCTATTAATTGAATTTGATGATCATCTACATGTTCATCATATTTTGATAGTCTTGGGATTGCTATTACCTTTTTATTATTTTTTAACGCAGTTATTATTGCTCCTGTACCTGCATGTGTAATAACAAATTCACATTTATTTATATATTCTTTAAATTCATCTTGAGTTATAAAGTCTTTATAACTATAATTCTTTGGTTTATAATCACTTACTCCTATTTGCGCAAATACATCAGTTGTTATTACTTTATTATCTATTAATCTATCTATTTCTTTTAATAATCTATTAAATTGAAATTTTTGAGATCCTACTGTAACAAATATCATTAGTAAATCCCTCCTAAATAAATTGAATCAGGATAGTACTTTTTCATAGACTCCCATTGAACATAAAATCTATCTGCGATATGTTTTTTATATATAAGTTTACCTGTCATAGTTGGACTATCAATTTTTGCAAAACTTTCTATATATATTACGTTCTTTTTAAATATGTGACCTATAAATAACATAGGTATAGCACATAATACTCCAGTAGATATTATTACATCTGGTTTTTCTTTTAAGAATATATATAAAGACTTAAATAATATTAAAAACATTTTTGGTATAAATAATATTTCTTTTCTATTTACTTGATTAACAAAATAGTTAATCTTTTTATCTGATTTATTATATTTAGTTTTTTCAGTAACTATAAATGTTTTATTTTTATCATTTAATTTTTGAAGCATAAGTAATTGTTCAAAATGTCCACCAGATGATGATATTAAACATATCTTCTTCACGAAAAAATACCTCCTTTCTTTACGTGGCAAAAGACTATGAGGGTATGCATAGTCTTTTGTTATCTTTTATTATGTTAAATTATAAACCCCTGTGTTTATTCAGACCCCTTACATCCTAAAACTACACTAAATGTTTTAAAGAATATTCTTAAATCCATTTTAATTCCAGCATGTTCTGAATAGTATTTTTCTAATTCTAATCTTTTCTTAAATGTAGTATCACTTCTACCACTTACTTGCCAATAACCTGTTAACCCTGGTTTAGTACTTAATACATCATTATAGTACTCTCCCATATCTTCTTTTTCTCTAGGTAAATAAGGTCTATTACCAATCATAGACATATCACCTTTTAACACATTAAGTAATTGAGGTAATTCATCAATAGATGCCTTTCTAATAATCTTTCCTACTCTAGTTATTCTTGGATCATTTTTAAGTTTCTTATTTTTCTTATATTCTTGTGCCGCTTTCTTATCTTCTTTTAATAATTTTTCTAATACTTCATCTGCATTAGGCACCATACTTCTAAACTTATATAGTTTAAAAATCTTTCCGTTTTGACCAAATCTTTTTTGAGTAAAAAATATAGATTTAGTATCACCAGATAATAGTGTTATTAATTTAATAATAACTATTATTGGTATTAAGAATATTAATCCAATAACTGCACACATGATATCAAATGATCTTTTAGTGATTCTATAGAAGGATACAGTTTTAATCTTAGATTGCTCTAAAGCAATTACTGCTTCATTCATATATCTAACCCCCTGTAGCTAGACACTAAAAAACCCCTTTTTTTCCTTGAGTTGTTATATTACACAAAAATTAATTTTTTGTAAACAATTTTATACAAAAAAATCGCTTTTTTTAGAACAAAAATTAATATTTTGTATAAACAATAAAAAAAGATCACTATTCGTGATCTTTTATTAGTTTTTTTCTATAATCTTTTTTTAATTTATTAACTTCTTCATCGTTGATTGTATTAATACCCTTAATGTGCATCTTATAAGTAGTATAATACTTTCTTATAATTGAATAATAGTCTTTTAAAAACTCATATTCTTGATTTAATAATGCTATATCACCACTTGTAATATTTTTTAATTCTTCTATTTCTTCATTATTTTTTAATTGAATTAATATTTTTAAATATTTATCAAATAATATATTTTCATTTTTTAATCTAGTCTTTTTCCAGTTATATAGTTTTTTAGCTGATACAATAGTAGATTCATCTAATTTATCTACACCTTCAAACTGAATATTATTTAATTTATTAATTTCTTCTTTTTTACTTGAATCAACTGCTTTAAATTTAGCATAGTTTTCTTGAATATTCTTTTTAAAGAAACTAACTGTTTCTATTAATTCATCTAATTCTTTTTTAGTTAAAGATTTAACGTCACAATATTTAATTATAAAATCTACATATAATTCTTTATCAATACTCTTTAGATTTCTCTTAGCATATTGTATTTCTCTTATTACATCATCTTCTTTTTTTAATTCTTCTCCGTTTACTACTCTTTTCATTAAATCATTAACGTCATTTTGTTTATCTATATGATCTGGTTTTTCAACTACATTTTCTTCTTTTTTCTTACTTTGTCTTTTAACTTCAATCATTTTTAATTTAGCTTCACCAATCATAACTTTTTCTGGTTGATTATTATCTCTTGCAACAGCCATATTAATAATAGTAATAATTTCAGCTTTATTTAATGTAACAGTTGATTTTTTTAATTCCATATATAAGAAAATAATGTCTTTTTTACTAAAATTACCATGATATTTTTCATTAATAATATCTACTAGTTCATTAAAACCTTTATCTTTATTTTCACTTATTGTTTTATAAAAAGAATTAATATTCTTATCTATAATTAATAATCTAGCTTTATTCTTTGAAATATCTTCTTTATTATTTTCATCTCTTGCTACTGCAATTTTTAATATTAATTCTATTTCTTCAGTTTTACCTACAGAAAAACTCTTATGCATTTCTTTTATAAAATCAAATAATGTTTCTTTAGTATATTTTTCATTTAATCTTTCATTAATAATACCTAATAACTCATTAAATCCTTTATCTTTATAAGATGTTATTATTGCATTTAATTTAGTAAAATATAAAGTGTTTTTTTGGTATGTATTATTTGCTATATTATCTAAATTTCTTTTTGAACAATTTCTTGCTATTTGTAATGGATTATTTTTACCCATTTATTTCAACTCCTCTTTTGTAATGGAACATATATTAGCATAAAACTATTTAATATGCAAATTAAAAGAGATAAGAATATTATTCTATCTCCTGTTTTACGTTGTCTATTAACCTTGATAGTCTAGTTTTAGCCTGTTCATGGTTTATGTCATTTACTATAAAATATAATTTAATTTTTGGTTCTGTACCTGATGGTCTAACCATGAAATATTCATTTTCATTTAAAACAAATTTAATAGCGTTAGTTTTTAGATCACCTTTCATATCTAGATAATCAATTCTCTCTTGTTCATTAAATATATTAGAATTACGTAATTTATCCATTACTTCAGACATTTTTTTAGGACCATCAATGCCCTTATAAGTAATAGAGTCTGTTTTAGTTTCATAATATCCAAATTTACTATATATTTCTTCTATATAATCTTCTAAAGTCTTGCCTTGTTCTTTTAAATAGCATAATATTTCTATCATAAATATTGTACTAGAAAATGAATTCTTATCATTAATATTTAGATTAAACATATATCCTAAACTTTCTTCAAAACCAAATAAATAATTATCAGGATCTTCATCTTTCACCTTTGCTATATTTTTACATCCTGTTAAAACTTCTACTACTTTAGCATTATAATAGTCTGCGATCTTATCAACTAAATTAGTTGTTACTATACTACGAACTATATAATTATCTTTAACCACTTTAAGGTTATTTAGTAAGTAATAAGTAAATACTACTCCTATCATATTACCGTTTAGCATCTTATATTCATTACCTGATTTATATAAAATACCCATTCTATCTGAATCTGGATCTGAAGCAAGAATAATATCAGAATCTAGATCTTTAGCGTATTCTTTAGCAAGATCATAATTAAACTCATATTCTGGATTAGGTTCAGGTGCATAAGTGAATTCTGGATCAACCTTACACTGTTCATTAACAAGATTATACCTAATACCAAATTTTTCAAATATGAATGGTATAACTCTAATCCCTGTTCCATGGAAAGAAGTATATGTTATTTTTAATTTACTAGAATTTCTTTCTATAATATCTCTATTAATAATAACCTTTTCATTTTCTTTATTAAATTCTTCATCTATAGTTTTATCTAAATAATGAAATAAAGGGTTATTTAATGGTGCTTTTTTAACGATATTATATGAAGAAATACTATTTATCTCTTTTATAATTAAATCGTCTTCTGGAGGCACTATTTGCCCTCCTTTATAGTTATAGACTTTATATCCATTATATTCTTTAGAATTATGAGATGATGTTATTACAATACCTGATGTTGTTTTTAAATATTTAACTGCAAATGATACTTCTGGTGTACTAGTTATATCTTTAAATATATAAGTTTTTATACCTTCATGATTAAGTACTAGTGCAGTTAAAAACGCAAATTCTCTTGAATTTAATCTATTGTCATAACCTATAACAACAGAAGCATCAGCATAATGTGTATTTAGGTAGTTAGCAAGTCCTAGTGTTACTTTACCAATATTATATTCATTCATTCTATTAGTACCAACACCCATTATCCCTCTTATACCTGCAGTACCAAATTCTAGTGTTTTTGAAAAAGCTTCTTCTATTTCTTCATCAGTCATATCTTCTAGTATTTTTCTATCTTCTTCTTTTATAAAATCACTATTTAACCATTCATTATATCTTTCTAATATTTCTTTTTTCATAAAAAACCTCCTATCTCTTACTCCTTGGATGAGCTTCATCATAATTTTCTTTTACATAATTATTAGATACATGTGTATATATTTGAGTAGTTTCTATATTTTCATGTCCGAGCATAGTTTGAATTGATCTTAAATCTGCTCCATTATTTAGTAAATGAGTTGCAAAACTATGTCTTAGTACATGTGGCGATATTTCTCTATTTATACCTTTAATAAGTGCTATTTCTTTTAATATTTTAAAGAAACCTTGTCTTGATAGTTTTGATCCTCTAGAATTTAAGAACAAAAGATCTGTTATTTTATTCTTAACAAGTGTATTTCTATATAAATTAATATATTCATCAAGGTAACTTGTTGCAATATCACTAATTGGTACTATTCTTTCTTTAGAACCTTTACCATATATTCTTACCAAATTCATATCAAAATCTATATTATTTAATGTTAAACTAAGTAACTCTGATACTCTAAGACCTGAAGAATACATTAGTTCAAGCATAGCTTTATTTCTTGATGAATAAGCATCTTTTACTTCTATATCAAGTAATTTATCTACTTCTTCTATAGATAATACTCTAGGCATCTTTTTAGGTGTTTTAAGACCGGTTATATCAGTTGTAGGATTAGTACTTATATAATTATTTTTTTCTAAAAATTTAAAATAGTTTTTAATAGATACAATATGTCTATTTATAGTTTTTGGACCAACTTTCTTATTTAAATAAGTTATATAATTAATTATATCATCTTTATTAATATGATTATATGATTTATTAGTAAACTTATAAAAATCTTCTAAATCTCTTTTATATCCATCTATTGTATTAGGACTTAATTGTCTTTCTAAAGATAGATAATTCATATAATCTTCTATCTCTTTACTAATGTTAATCATAGAGCACCTCTTGTTTTAGTATTAATTAAATCCTTTATTTCTTCATCCATTAATTCAAAAACTTTATCATCAATCATAGACATATCATATAACAAATCAAATTTTTTAATAATAGGATTATCATAAAACTCATCATCTATTTTTTCATTTAACAAACTATTTAGTTTTAATACGTCATTTTTATTGCTATTTCCCAACCTAGTTGCTAATATAGTTGATAACATATAATTATCAAAATATATTGGTAATAACATTTTTTCTTTTAGTTTTTCTTCTTTTTTATCCAAATTTAATAAACTAGGATGATTTCTTCTATTTTCATCATATTCTTCTAATTCATATATATATTTAGCAGATACTTTTAAAAATAAATCTTTACATATTTTATAGTTATTTTTAGAAGTATTAATATTTAATCCTCTATCATATACAGTCTGACAAAATAAATCATAATTTAAATCATGATGATCATAGTATATTAGATAAGGTAAATACATTAAAATACTTTTTAAAGCACTTTTCATATTATTCTTTATTCTAAAATTATAGTCAAAATATCTTTTTGGTAAATTAAATTCATCTCTTAAAACATCTACTGAATATCTTTCAAAGAATATAGATATAAATTCTGTATATTTTTTTCTAAGTTTACTTTCTTTAGAATATTTATATCCAGACTCATTAAAAGCAGGATTTTTACTATTAGTATAATGCATAAATTCATGAATAACTGCTGAACTAACATCACTAAATGAATTTTCTCTTACAATGTTTATTTTATGTTTAATAAATTTTTTAGTTTTATAAGACACTTGCTCTGATTCTCTAAAACCTCTTATAGATAATAATTGCTTATTATATATCTTAAAATTTTTACTTTTTAGAAAGCTATCAAATTCTTCTAATAAATTATGATCTATTTTCTCAATCACTTTTCTAGAATAATATATTAATTCTTCATCTGTTAATTTCTTAGGAATTGGTTTTAATTTATCTAAATCTATAGAACTACAATATCCTAAATACTTATTGGATATATTTATTAAGTCAAACATTCTATAATCTAAAAGATTATTATTAAATACTTTTTCTATTGTATCTAAAGCTTGATCATCAGTCATAAAACTACGATCATCAATAATATGAAAAAGTTTATCTTTTACACTAATTTTTCTATCTATTTCCTTGTTCATATTATCACCTATAATAATTATACATTATGTTGCAAAATTTGACAATTAAATAAATATGTTCTATAATATCTCAAACAAAAAAAGAGGGGTGATTTTATGTCTATAGAAAATATCTCAAGATTATATACTAAAGGTGAAAAAAACGTAACTTATATCTTTGATTTGCCTTCATTAGAAGATGATGAAGCAATTGTCAGCTATAGTCTAGTAGTTTCTAAAGATGGTAAAATCAATATATCTAAACTAACTGATTTTAATGATTTATTCTCAAAATTAAAAGATTCAAGAGCAGTTCCCATTAAGTTTAGATCTAAAGAATATGATATATTCATACAAAAAATGTATGAATATATGGTAAAAATTGGTGAAATAGAAATTAATACTGAATTAGATGATGAAGACATTAATATAATAAATTCACAGTATGAAAATGAACTTAAGAAAAAAGGAAATACAGATATATTAAAAAGAAAATTAAAATAAGGAGATTATTGAATCTCCTTATTTTCATTTTTTAAATATAATTTTTTTGGTATAGAATCAGATATTCCTGTCTCTTCAAGTTCAATTAACTCCCCTTTTAATCTATTACTTAATATTTCATATTTACCCTTAACTCCTGATTCAAGCACTATTGATGTTAAAGATGTTTTTTCAAAGGTATTATCATTCATGTCATATTTGTACCAATATGATGATCTAGTCCCTTTTGTATCTGAATCAGTAATGGCAAAATACATACCATAACCTTCTTCACCTCTTCTTCTAACAGAATAAATATTTATTCTTTTAAAAATAGGACTATATTTAAAACTGTTATCCGGTTCTTTTAATATGTTCTTTGAATTCAGCTCTTGAAACATAAATTCTATATTTCTTTTAATTATTTCACTATTTTCACTAAATCCTCTATAACTAGTATCTTTTCTATAAGCACAATTAGCTTCTATTACGTCAGGGAATAGTGTCATAAATTTATGATTTATATAAACATTAGGAACATATTCTTTTTGATTTTTAGGTTCTATTATATATTTTTCATCTATAAAATGTTTACCTGTTTCTTTAAGTAATCTTAAAAATGTTTTATTAAATGATTTAATATCATTATCATATACATTATTATGAATAACTTTATTATAAAATAATATAATTTCCTGGCATAACGCCTTTGACTTATTATAAAGTAATACAGGATTAGCATAATATACTTCGTTTTGATTATATTTATCAAAATCAATTAAGGTCTCAATATAAGAACACCAGTCATTAAAACTTGTTCTACTAACAAAATCTTGATGCTTATATTTATTTCCTGTAATTTCACCTATTCGTTTACCAGTTCTTCTACATATATTATCTATAACAAAGTTCCAATTGTTTTTCGGATCAGAAAAATGTTTAAATTCTTTTTTACTATCATCATCTGGCATAATGCTTTGATAAAAGCTTGTAGATTCTGATAAATAATCTACATATAAGTTTTTATCATTGGTAACTACATCATCTAAGTATTCTGTTTTTATTTCATTTATATCTTTTTTATTAATTTTCATTATTTTAGTAGTATAACCTATTTTATCATCTATTTCTTTTAATTCTTGTTTTGTTAAAACAATATGGGGTATTTCTCTTCCTTTATATGATATTTCTCCATCTACAATATATGGTACATCTATTCCAAAATGCTTAGTAGACATTCCTTCTTTAATATATGGATAATCAGAAACTGGTGTTACAAATATATTATTGCCTCCAATATCAACACATAAAGTAAAATGATGAATATGATGTTTCATACCTTTAACTTTAATATATTGAACAGTTTCAATTAAATTTGATTTTATTTTTAATTCTTCTAAAACATCTTTTATAAATTCAGCGCCTGATTTACAAATCATCTTATTCCATTCTTCTTTTCTTAATCTTCCAATATATATTTTATCTAATTTTTTTGGTGATAATTTAGTATCTGTAAATTTTTCATCAATTGAAAAAAAGAATTCTGTATGTTTTTGTAAATACTTACCTGACTCAATATATACATATCTAACTTTTTCTAAAGTAGACCAATCATCTTTTATGTTAGATAATATATGTTTTTTTAACTCCTTTAAATTTTTCATAAAAAATCACTCACAATGGGAATTAATATAACATATATTCTTTTTAAATACAAGTAAATAATGTTATAATATTATTGGTGATTATTATGAACGAACCATTAGCGTTAAAACTTAGACCTACTAAAATAGAAGATATTATTGGACAAGAACATTTAGTATCTAAAGGTGGTCCTATATATAACTTTATTAAAAATAAAAGAGTTTTTTCTATGATACTATATGGTAATCCTGGGATTGGTAAAACTACCATTGCAACAGTTATCGCAAATAGTATTGATATGAAATACAGAATGCTAAATGCTACTACTAATGATAAAAAAGATTTAGTAACAGTTATAGAAGAAGCTAAGTTATATGGTGGTATGATATTGATCATGGATGAAATACATAGACTAAATAAAGATAAACAAGATATATTACTTCCAGTACTAGAATCTGGTTTAATTACATTAATAGGTTTAACTACATCTAATCCTTATCATAAAATAAATCCTGCAATCAGAAGTAGATGTACTATATTCGAATTAAAACCATTAACTACAGATCATATTATAAAAGCATTAAAAAAAGCTATTAAAACACCTTATTTAGAAGGAATTAAGATTGGTAAAGAAGAAATATCTATGATAGCAAAACTTTCTTCTAATGACCTTAGAAGTGCTTATAATTTACTAGAGATATGTTACTATAGTACTTCTGATAAAATTATAACTAAAGAAGTAATAGAAAAAATAAATAATAAACCAGTATTTTTTTCTGATAAAGATGAAACAGGACACTATGATCTATTATCTGCATTTCAAAAATCTATTAGAGGATCAGATGTAAATGCATCACTTCATTATTTAGCAAGATTAATAATGCAAGAAGATCTAGATAGTATTTATAGAAGAATGACTGTAATAGCATATGAAGATATAGGCCTTGCATCCCCTAACATGGGAGTTAAAGTAGAAGCAGCAATTGCAGCATCAGAAAGAGTTGGTTTACCAGAAGCTAGAATTATACTAGCAAAAACTATAACAGAAATGGCACTATCTCCAAAATCTAATAGTGCTTATGAGGCATATGAAAAAGCATATAATGATGTTCAAAACGGTGAAATATATCCAGTCCCAGATACTATAAGAATAGATTCACGAATATATAAGTACCCACATAATTATAAAGGTAGTTATGTTAAACAACAATATATGCCTGATAATTTAAAAGATAAAAAATATTTTAAAGCTAAATTAACTAGTTCATACGAAAAAGGACTAAATGATATTTATGAAAAAATAGAAAAAATAAATAAGTCAGAATAATCTGACTTATTTTTCTTCACCTTTAATTATTTCAATAACTTTAGAAATCATTAAATCATATCTTAATGCTTCTGCTCCTCCAGAATGAGTTAAGAACTCTTCTTTAGTAACATTATATTGCTTAGCTAATTTTTCAGCTTCTTTATCTACTTGTTTATCAGTAATATTAACTTTTTCTAAACTAGCTATTTCTTCAAGCATAAATCTATATTTAACTCTCTTTTCAGCATCATTTCTCATTTGTTCTCTTAATGCTTGTTCATCTGAATTAGTAAATTGATAGAACATTTCTAAAGTAATACCTTGATGTTCTAAATTATGTCCATATTCATGAACCATTCTATCTATTTCTTCTTCAACTAATTCATTTGGAATTTCTACAGTAGTATTCTTTTCTACTTCTGCTAGTAAATCATCTATATATTTATTTTCTATATCATAAGTTTTTCTAGCTTTTATTTGATCTTCAGTAACTGTTCTTAATTCTTTTTCAGATTTAACTCCTTCCATTTCTAAATCTAAGAAGAAATCTTCATCTAATTCAGGTAATTCTTTAGTCTTAACTTCATGAATAGTTACTTTAAATGTAGCTTTTTTACCTTGTAATTCAGCAGCTTGATATTCTTCTGGGAATGTAACTTTTACATCTACTTTATCACCAGCTTTATGACCAATTAATTGATCTTCAAATCCTGGAATAAATGTATTACTTCCTATAGTAAGTGAATAGTTTTCACCCTTACCACCTTCAAAAGCTTCTTTTCCAATAAAACCTTCAAAGTCTATAACTGCAATATCTCCAGATTCAATCTTACCATCTTTAATAACTAAATCAGCATATCTACTTCTTAAATTTTCTATTTCAGCATCTATTTCTTCTTTAGTTACTTTAACAGTTTCTTTTTTAACTTTTAAATCTTTATATTTTTTTATTTTAACTTCTGGTTTAGTAGTAACAACAAAACTAACAACTAATTTATCATCATCTACTTCTTTAACATCAATCTTTGGATCCATAATAGGTTCTAATTTATTATCTTTTAATAATTTAGTATACATATTACCAATTTCATTATTAATAGCAGCATAATATAAAGACATTTTACCATATTTTTTTTCATAAACTGCTCTTGGTACTTTACCTTTTCTAAATCCATCTACTTTAGCATTTTTTTGTTCAGAAAGAAATGCTTTATCTATAGCTTCTTTCCATTCTTTTCCTTTTAATGTAGCTTCTAATTCATGTACGTTTTTCATATTTACCTCCTACTTAATTGAAACTATTTCTATATCATAATTTCCATTTGGACTTTCGATAGTAACTTTATCTCCCTTTTTCTTACCCATTATACCAATAGCAATTGGTGATTCATTAGATATTTTATTTTCAAAAGGATCTGCTTCTGTACTACCTACTATAGAATATTCTTCTATTTCATCATCATCTATATATTTAATTTCTACAGTTGATCCAATACTAACTTTATCTTTTTTACCTTCTTCAATAATAGTAGCATTATCAACTATATATTCTAATTCCTTTATTCTAGCTTCAACATGTCCTTGTCTATCTCTTGCAGCATGATATTCTGCATTTTCAGATAAATCTCCTTGGGCTCTAGCTTCTTTAATTTGACTAATAACTTCTGGTCTTACATTTTGCTTTAAATCTTCAAGTTCAGCTTGTACTTCTTCTAGACCTTCTTTAGTTAAAAATATTTCTTTTTTAGTGCCTTTCATAACATTTCACCTCTTTAATGTATTAACAGTTAAAAATGATACTATAAAAAAACATGTTTGTCAACAAACATGTATAAATTAATACTAATTAATTTTCATCTTCTTCTGGATTATTTAACTCATATGTTGATGGATTATATGTAAGATTTAATTTTTTATAATTACCTTCTTCTAAAAGCACTTTATAATCATCTGTAATGCATGTTTCTTGTAAATTTTCATAAGATAAAACTTCATTAGCCATTTTTAAACAATTCTTTTTAAATGCTTTAATTATTGGATCAGACCCATCTTCTATAGCATTTGAATCACAATATGTTTTTGAAAATAAATCTAATTCCCAATTGCTTGCATAATCAATAATAGCTGATTTCTTTAGAAGTTTACTTATATCACTATCATTATTCATTAATAAATAATCTAATAATGTCATATTTTTCTCCCTTTCTATAAATTTGTTTTTATTATAATCCTTTTTACCAAGAAATCAATACCTAATCATAAATTTCATCTCTATTAAAATCAGCTTTAAAAGATAATGCTTTTCTTTTAGGTTCTATATCATTACTATCTTTTTTTCCTAAACTAAATTTTCCTAATGGACACATACTTACCATACTATTAATAATCTCATTAGAATTTAACTTTTCCATTTCAACATTTAAGATATTTTTACAATATTCATTTATTGATATTTCATCTGCTTTATAATAAAGCAAAATTAACTTTATCAATGATTGTTCATCTAATGTATATCTATCTAATCTTTTTGTAACATAATCTTTAAGTGTTTCCATTAATCCTCCTTAAAAAAATCAACTCTCATTAAATCATACTTATCTACCATTTTATCACATGGTATTCTAAGTATCTCTTGAGGATGACGCGCAGCATCTACAAGTTCGCCATCTTTATTTTTAATATAATCTATCTTTAAATTAAATGATTCTTTGTTTGGTCCAAATATATTAATTGTATCTCCAACTTCAAAATAATTTCTCTGTTCAAATACTATTTCTTTGTTTTTTGAATCATATTCTAAGACCACCCCTAAAAAGTCCTGATTAGTATTTTCTTGTCTACCTATATAATATTGTTCATCTTTACCTGGAAACTTATCAAAGTATTGAGGCAAAGTATCTCTATTAGCACATCTATATAGTTCAATTTCATCTTTCTTACTATATTTATATGTACCATTATAATAACTATCAATTACTCTTCTATATACTGATAAAAGAGTCGCTACATAGTAAATAGATTTCATTCTACCTTCTATTTTTAAAGATTTAACTCCAAGTTCTATAAGATCAGGTATAAAATTTAACAACGATAAATCTTTAGGTGCAAAAGAAAAATCAGTTTCTTTATTTATTTTATTCTTTTCATCATATAAATCAAAAGTCCATCTACATATTTGTGCACATGCTCCTCTATTAGAATCTCTATTAGTTAAATAATTAGATAAAGTACATCTTCCAGAATAACCCATACACATAGCACCATGTACAAATACTTCTGTATCAATACCTGTTTCATCTATTATATTCTTAATGTCTTCTTTAGAACATTCTCTAGCAAGAACTACTCTTTTAACTCCTTCTTTTTTAAAGAATTTAACTACTTCTTTATTAAGACATGAACACTGAGTACTTAAATGAAATTCTAAATTTATATTATTATCTTTTAATAAATCTAATATAAATACATCAGACGCTATAATAGCATCTATGCCTATTTTTTCTAATTCTTTTAAATATTCTACTAGGCCCTCAAAATCTTCTTCATGAAATACTATATTAACTGTAACATATACTTTTACTTTATGATCATGAGCGTACTTAACTCCTTCTTCCATTTCTTCAATAGAAAAATTAGTTGCATTCGCTCTTAAAGAAAATTTTTCTCCCCCTAAATAAACTGCATCTGCACCATATAAACAAGCCCATTTTAAGCGCTCTAAATCTCCTGCAGGTGCAAGTAACTCAATTTTTTCCATAATCTTCCACCTTATATACTGTTTTTTTATCTAAGAATCCATAGAAAGTATCATAGTATGTGTTAACATCTACTACTTGTTCTAATTTAGAAACAAATTCTTTATCATCATAAGCTTTTCTTAACGAAGAAAAAGCTTCTATAATATTATAAAAGTTATTTTCATTTAGCATATAATCATCTAAAAATATAAAATCAATATTACTATCTATCAATTCTGGAAAGAATTTAATACCATTTAATACTTTATTTGTAAAAAAATTAGTATTTTTATCTTCTACTAAAAAATATGTTCCTTCTTTGACTTTATCTTTTATATAGTATTTTTCTTTTTCTTTTTTCTCATCAATCTGTTCAAAATAATTAGATAATAGTTTTCTTGATGAAGTAGCCATGTTCAAGAATCCATATAATTCTGCCCCTATTCTTAGACTAGAATTCTTAACAATCATCTTGATCTCATAAGCAGTTATTTCACTAGATAAAAGTACTTTTGAAACTCCTCTTTTTCCTAAAAAGTTAATAGTTTCTGAATTAGTGCCAATATGATTTGAGTACCATAAAATGTCTTTATCATAACAAATTTCATTAAGTATATTTAAAACCCCAATATCTGTATAACAAATACCAGTAATATCTAAATCTTTAATACTAATTAAAAAATCTTTAACAGAATCAATTTCATTATTAAAATATAATCTATTTAAACATATATATATATCTTTATCTTTAATTGATTTAGTTAAATCTTTAACTTCATCTCTAGTAATATAACTATTAAAATTACTACTTAAACCTTCAATACCAACGAAAAAACCATCAAAATCTTGTTGTAAATATAAAGGAATAATCTTTTTTGCTGGAAGAGGTATATAAATCTTACTCATTAATCCTCCTTTTTCACAGTAACTGCTATTCCATCACCTGTTTTATAAAACTTAGTATTATATTCTGTATTTTCTTTTAAGAATACTATATATTTTCTGATTTTACCAACAAGTTGTCTTAAATTCTTATTACGTATTCTTTCTTTTTCTTCCACAAGACCATGAAATGACATATTATCTGTAACTATTAAACCATTTTTATTTAAATTAGTTTTATATCTATTAAAGAATTTAATATTTTGACCTTTCGCTGCATCTATGAATATAAGATCATAATGTCCCTTGATCTCAGTTTCTAGAGCATCACCAAGAATAATATTAATTCTTTTTTCTAATTTACAATTTTTTATATTCTTAACTGCTTCTAAATATCTAACTTCATCTCTTTCGATAGTAGTTATCTTTATATCTTCTTTTACTAATGCCATTTTTATTGATGAATATCCTATTGCAGAACCTATTTCTAGAATGGATTTAACATTATTTTTTTCTATAAGTTTACATAAAAAATTAATGCCCCTTTTATTCATAATAGGGACATTTTCTTTTTCAGCATACTTTTCAATATTCTTTAAAATATCATCCATATTACTTATCTTCTTTAGTTAAATTAGATAATATTCCTTCAATTAATTTCCATTCTCTTTCTGTTTCGATAGGCCCTAGATCACTAAGTTCTTTATTAGGATCATAAGTAGAAGCATATGTTCTAAATTTACCATTTTCATCAACAGTTTCATCAGTATAAACAATATAATTTTTATTAGTTTCTGCTAAATCAAAAGTATATAAAATTTTACATTCTTTTTTATTACCAGCATCATCAATATAAGTAAAATAGTTTTTATTCTTATTCTTTGGCATTATTATCCTCTCCTATCTAAGTACCTTTGCAATATTATAGTAGCAGCTAAAGCATCTACTTTTTTCTTTCTTTTTTTTCTAGAAACATCACTAGAAATCATTATATTATTCGCTTCAACAGAAGATAATCTTTCATCTTCAAGGTTAACAGGAATATCAAAATTTTCTTCAAGCAATTTCTTAAAATTTAGACTTCTTTCACCTGCAAAACCAATTGAATTATTCATATTCTTAGGTAAACCTAAAACAATAGATTCTATTTTTTCTTCATTAATAATATTCTTTAAAGGATCTATTAGACTATTATAATCTTCATCTTTAAACTCTAACGTTTTATAAAATGAAGCTATCATTCCTAATCTATCACTAATCGCAATACCTAATGTCTTAGTACCTAAATCTAAACCTATATATCTCATTATTTATTTAAATAATTACGAAGTAATACTTCAATTATATCTGTTCTATCTAATTTAGTAACTTTTTTTCTTGTTTCTTTGTAATTTGAAATATATCCTGGATCACCACTAATTAAATATCCAACTAATTGATTTACCGAATTATATCCCCTTTCTTCTAAAGCTTCAACAGCATCAGATAAAGTTTCTTTAACTAATATATCGTTAAAATCTCTTGTATCAAATATATTTGTTGTTCCAAAATCCATAATTTCACCTCTAACGCTTAATAGTATATCATAAAAGAATAAAAAAAGAAATAGTCACCTATTTCTTTAAAAAACTATAACACTAGATTAGGATTATTATAATTTTCTTCTTCAAGAATATCCTCTTGAATTAGAGGAATATCAAATTCATTATTAGTTCCAGATTCATATTTATTAGATTCATCAAGAACTAATTCAACTGGAATTTTATCTTGTGCATCAAAATATTCTTTTGCTTCTTTTATATGGTTAAATTTTTCTCTTAAATAATTTCTTCCATTAATATCAGTATCATACATATATTTTATAAGATCTATATCAGTTATTTCATTAGAAACATGTTTAGAAGGACTAATATTATTGTTTCGTTTTGCAGAACTAGCAAAAGCAGCTTTTATAACATCCTCATCTTTTTTTAAGTTATCAGATGCAAATTCAAATAAACTTGCACCATACCACTTAGAAACAAGTTTAATAACCAATTCTTTATCATTTTTAAATTTCTCAGGTGCATCTCGAAAAACAAAAGGGTTTTTACTAATTACAAAATTCATAATTTCACTATCATTTTTTAATTCATCAGATGCATACTTAAAAACCCATGGTGCAATTGATATAGCTTTTTTAATAAATTCTTTATCATTCTTTAAATCCTTATTTGCACAGTTAAAAGCATCTGTTCTTCTATCGTACATATCAAAAGCATCAATATCATCAAAATAAACTATTTTATATACTTTATTATCTTCATCATATTTATCATCTATACTTTTAAGAATAATATCTTTATCACTTATACTATCTTTTGGTATGTAACCTCTTAATATCATAGAAACTTTTATATAATCTTCTTTAATTCTATTAAAATCTTCAACTGTATTTCTTTTCTTTATTGTTTTATAGACTCTAGGATCTTGTTTCCATCCAAAACCATATTTGTTAGTATATAATCTTTTTACTTCATAATCTGATATATCTTCTTTTTTTGTAGATGCTTTATAAATTTTAGTTAGTTCTTTAAGATCATCTATAGTATCTAAATTATTTTTTATATCTTCTTTTGTTACAAAATTCATAGATTTTAGTTTTTCTTCTAATATTAGTACTAAATCTTCTTCTAAATTTTGTCCTTCTTCTATACCTCTTATTTCTGCAATACTATTATTATCTATCATTCTAATTGCGATTCTAGGTAATGTATAATTATTATTTTTATCTTTAGAATAGTATACATAAAAATCTCCACCTTCAGGTGCATCAACGTATGGACCACATACCTGTGATATAGCTGTATCTTCTGCTGCTGTACACCAATGAGTATTTTTATTTTGAAGACTATCACTTAATTTTTTTGCATCTTCAATACTACCTTGATCATATTTTACCCATTCACCTTCAGTACCTGAGTACTCAATAGCTTCTTTAACACACCTTTTTTCAAGAATAGTATATAGCTTAGCAAAACTACCTATTTTAATTATTTTATCTAATTCTTCATCATTTAAATCTTCTTTATCTACTACTTTTTTAATAGCTCCGATTGCTTTTGCTATTATCTCTGGATTTGCGTCAACAAATGGACCTTCTGTATCCTTACTTCTTTTTTGATATCCTCCAATTCCATCGTCATAGTTACCCATTTTAAGCATTCCTTGAAAAGCCCAATATTTTGCCCAAGTAGGATAATTTGTACTAGGATCAGAAAGATACAATATCCAATTATGTAAAGATTGTTTTTGTCCATTTATAACTTTTCTAATTGTTTCATCAACAGATTCTTCTAAAACATCATCGCCATACATTTTTTTTATTTTTTCTCTTAGAATATCTTCTTTAATTACATATTTATCAAAATACATATTTAGAAGAGTTTTTTCATAACGGCTCCCATGTACTTTTTCAAGCCTTTCTAAATACTTTCTAATAGCTTCATATCTTTTATCACCAGGTTTATATTTATGTTGTACATCCTTACTATTATATAAATTATCAAATTTAACATCTAGAAATTTTTCTCCTCTATAATCATCCATATTATCACCTATTATAATTATATCATAAAAAAAGAAATAGTTATCTATTTCTTATTCGTATGTAAACCAAAGTCCTTGGTCCTTAAGTTTTTGTATTGTAGAAGTATGTTCTCCGTCAGTTCTACTAAAATAAACTTTGCCATTTTTATCTGCTACAAAATAGAAATAATCATTCTTTGTATAATTAAGAGCAGCATTTATAGCACTTTCTGATGGATTACATATTGGTCCAATTGGTAATTTACCAACTGATGACATAGGTCTAGTATTATATGCATTAGCACTATCTATTTCAGCTTGATATAAATCTCTATCACCCATATCTACTTTAGCACCATAATATGTAGTTACATCTGATCCTAGTGGTAGACTATTACTTATTCTATTATAGAATACTCCAACTATGTTCTTTCTATCTTCTAATGTTTTTCCTTCTAATTCTGCAATAGACGCTAATGTAATAGCTTTATGAATACCTATATTACTATTATCAATTGCAGTTTTATATTTACCTAAAATCTCATCTTCTCTATCTAGCATTTTTTTAAATATTTGTTTTATAGTTACATCTTTATTAAATTCATAAGTATCTGGATAAAGATATCCTTCTAATGAATAATATATATTATCATTAAGAACATCATCCGTAATAAACCAATATTCATCTTTTAAAGAATTTAAATATTTTTTATCTGCTAAAGTATTATATATATCATTTTCACTAATCTTAGTATTTTCAGTAATTATTTTTACAACTCCACGCATGTTCTTTCCTTCATGAAAAGTTAAAGTTATTGTTTCTTCTTTAATATTTTTTGAATTTGTAATTATAGAAAATATTTTTCTTAAACTCATATTTCTATTTAATTCATAACTACCTGCTTTAATAGTATCTATTTTATTAACTTTAATAAATAAAACTGCAAATTTTCTACTTTTAATTAAATTATCCTTTTTTAAATCATTTATAATTCCAATAGTAGATTCACCTGGTTTTACATCAAAAATTACTTTATCATTTTTCATAGATACTGGTGAAATTAAATATATACATAAACCAATTCCAGTTAATACACCAAGTATTACTAAAACTGGTAATATTCTTATTAATCTTCTTTTCTTTTTCTCTTTTTTTGCCATCTACTCATCTCCTACAATAATATAATAACAAATTTAATAACTTTTTCAAAATGAATTATAGAAATAATTCTATTTTTTACTAATAAACGTAAAGAAGGAAGATTACTCATCTTCCTTCTTTTTATTTAATTATCTATAGTAGTCCTTCTTATATAATATCATTCCAATAAAATTAATAATCATAAACGCCAAAGCAGAAACTCCAAGCGCAATTGTTATATAAAATTTAATATTTATAATATCTAAATTCTTTTGATAATTAATATTAGTATAATAACCTTTTTTTATTTTTTCTACATATTTACTTTCTTCAGATATATTTGTCTTAAGCATTTTTATATTCGATGTATCTTCTTTATACATAACGTCAATTTTATCAGTTATTACAGTAGATTTGGTAAGTTCTACTAATACTGTTTTATCGTTATATGATACAGTATAAATTATGCTCTTAGACCCTTTATCAGATAAAGAAAACCTAGTCTCTTCTATGTTCTTAAGATTAAGTGTTACAAACTTATATTCTTTATACTTATTAAGATCCTGTTCATTGTTAATTATTTTTTTGTTAGTAATAACACTATAATCTTTATTCGTAAAAACTGTTAATAGTAAAAATACTATTATTAATAAATAAAATATAATATTAATTAAATATCTTCTCATAAAAACCTCATTTTATTTCTTTTTTTAATTCAAATAATGTATTTAAAGCATCCATTGGTGTCATGTTAAGAATGTCCATGTTTTTAATCTTTTCTTCTACAAGTGATGTTTTTTCTTCTTCAAGAGGAAGTGCAAGTTCTACTACTGTTTCTCTTTTCTCATTCTTTTCATAAGATTTAAGTATTTCATCCGCTCTTTTTATTAATGAATCAGGTAATTTAGCTAGCTTAGCTACATGTATACCATAACTCTTATCTATAGAACCATCCATTACTTTATGTAAGAATGTAATATTACCATCTTCTTCTATTGCAGAAACGTGTACATTTTTTAAATTTGGTAATGTATTAGAAAGATCTGTTAATTCATGATAGTGAGTTGAGAAAAATGTTTTTGCTCTTACATGATTATGTATATATTCTATTATTGATGCTGCAAGTGCCATACCATCATATGTAGCTGTTCCTCTACCTAATTCGTCAAATAATATTAAACTATTTTCTGTAGCATTACTAATTGCATTATTTGCTTCCATCATTTCTACCATGAATGTTGATGATCCTGATACTAGATCATCAGATGCTCCTATTCTAGTAAATATCTTATCAAATATAGGAATATTTGCGCTCTTAGCAGGTACAAAAGAACCCATTTGAGCAAGTATACTAGTAATTGCCATTTGTCTTTCATAAGTGGATTTACCAGCCATATTAGGACCTGTTATAAGCATTACTGTAGTATTCTTATCAAAATATATATCATTAGGAGAATATTCATCTGTCATAACCTTTTCTACAACAGGATGTCTTCCATCTTTTATATCTATAATATGTTCTTCGTTTAATGTTGGTCTTACAAAATTATTCTCTTCTGCTACTACAGTTAATGAGCATAATGCATCTATTTCACTTAATACAAGTGATAAATCTTGAAGATCTGATATATATTCTTTAATTTTATTTCTGATACCCACAAATAAATCATATTCTAAGTTTATAATCTTTTCTTCTGCTCCCAATATTAAAGCTTCTTTTTCTTTTAAAACAGGTGTTATAAATCTTTCTCCTGTACTTAAAGTTTGTTTTCTTTCATAACCAAATTCTTCTTTAATATCTTTGATAGAACCCTTAGATACTTCTATATAATACCCAAATACTTTATTAAAACCTACTTTTAAGTTTTTAATACCAGTTCTATCCCTTTCCTCTTGTTCTAATCTAGAAACAAAATCTTTATTAGATTTTCTAGCAATTTTTATTTCATCTAATTCTTTATTATATCCTTCTTTTATTAGATATCCTTCTTTTAGTGAAACTGGTGCATCTTCATATATAGATTCTTCAATCAAATTATATATATCATCAAAAGTATTTATTTCATTAAACCCAAGTTTCTTTAAATTTTCATTTATTTTAGGTAGTTCTTTTAAAGATACTTTTAACTGTAATAAATCTCTAGCATTCGCTGATCCAAATCCTACTTTTCCTACTAATCTTTCTAAATCATAAACATTATCTAGAGCATCTCTTAACTCGTCTTTAATAATAAATTCATTAGTTAGTTTTTCTATTTTATTATATCTATCTTCAATTATTTCTTTATTAACTAATGGATTAAGTATCCATTTTTTAAGTAATCTTGCGCCCATCGCTGTCTTAGTTTTATCAAGTAGCCATAATAATGAATACTTTTTTTCTTTTGTTCTAATATTTTCTATTAATTCTAGATTTCTTTTAGTATTAATATCCATTCTTAAGAATGAATTTTCATTAACTATATTTATCTTTCTTAAATGAGTTAAACTTCTTTTTTGAGTTGATTCTAAGTAAGAAAGTAAATGCTTAGCGCATTCTATTATTCTTTCATCTTCTATATCAGAATAGATTTTACTATAATCATTATTTAAATCAGTATTATTATAAATACTTATTGTTAGATTATAATGTCTTTTTACTTCATCAAGTATAATTCTATTAAAATCAGTTTTAATTACAATTTCTTTTATATTTCTCTCTATTATTTCACTGACTAGTTTTTCATCATCATGTTCTATTACAAACGAATTAAATTCTCCAGTTGTTATATCTGAATAACAAACAACATATGCATATTTAAGATCTAATACATTACCTATATAGTTATTAGATTTTTCATCTAACATATCACTATTCATTTGAGTACCAGAAGATACTACTTGAATAATATCTCTTTTAACAAGTGTTTTAGTTGTTTTAGGGTCTTCTACTTGTTCACAAATTGCTACTTTATAACCTTTTTCAAGTAATTTATTTATGTATATTTCAGCAGCATGATATGGAACACCGCACATTGGTACTCTTTCAGAAAGACCACATGATTTACCAGTTAACGTTAATTCTAAGTCTCTTGAAACATTTATTGCATCCTCAAAAAACATTTCATAAAAATCTCCAACTCTAAAAAATATAACTGTATCTAAATTTTCATTCTTAACATCAATATATTGTTTCATCATAGGAGAAACTTTTGTTATATCTACATCTGCC
>Ga0129307_1000629_pt1 | contig 50729 bp, 47 predicted proteins | sample P1105metagenome_FD_94437 | JGI IMG/M metagenome (GOLD analysis project Ga0129307, IMG submission 94437) | Capybara group fecal microbial communities from Wisconsin, USA - P1105 metagenome | ecosystem: Host-associated > Mammals > Digestive system > Large intestine > Fecal | place: USA: Wisconsin... | reverse complement strand
TCACTGGACTCCGGCCGAGGCACACGTAAGTCCGCGGCAGATTGGCAACGCTGCTGCTGTTGATGCAGAACTGGCCGAGGCTAAGAAGGCTCTCGCCTCTGGAGCCAAGTACTTCATCGGCGGTCACGGTGGTCTGGCAGAGAAGGCTCAGGTGGAGTTCAAGATTTCCTATCTGGAGAAGGTGAAGGAACTGCTTGCTGCCAACAAGGATGCCGCAGCATTTACAGAAGCCCTGAAAGCTGCCTATCCTGAACTGCCCGGTGATGCCGATGCATTGGCTCAGGCTCTCTATAAGAAGTAATGGCAATGGACAGGCTGGAAAATCTGAAGAACATCATTATGTATCTGATGGCTGACAATCGTGTCAGCCATCGGATTCCTTCTACACTCGAAGAGCGGCAAAGGATGATGCGGGCATTGATGAACGTGTGGGAGCCAAGACCTATCAGCGAAGACTTTCTAAAGATGCAGGATGCCGAGTTGCAGATACAGCGCGAGGAAAAAGGCATTGTGGAAATCTCAGACATCACACCTCAGACTTCAGACATCCGCCTCTGGCAAGGCGACATCACCCGTCTGAAGGTGGAAGCCATCGTCAATGCTGCCAACGCTCAGGCACTGGGCTGCTGGGCACCGCTCCACAACTGCATAGACAACTGCATCCACTCCGCCGCCGGCATCCAACTTCGCAAGGAGTGTGCCGACAAGATGCAGGGACGGCTGCTGGCTACTGGCGATGCCTTCATCACACAAGGCTACAACCTGCCTGCCCGTTATGTCATCCACACTGTCGGCCCGATTATTCCCGATGGTGTTCCCACGAAGGAGCAGGAAGAGCAGTTGGCTCAGTGCTACCGTTCCTGCCTTGACCTGGCAGAACAGAACGGACTGGAGAGCATTGCCTTCTGCTGCATCTCCACAGGCGTGTTCCACTTTCCCAATGAACAGGCGGCAAAGATTGCCATAGAGACCGTCAAATCATATCCACGACATGCACTTAAAACGATTGTATTCAATGTTTTCCTCGACAAAGACCGTGACATCTATGAGCAGTTTCTCGGAGCGTGCCCAATGGCTTAAAGAGCAGATTGCCAATGCTGACTATATCCTGATTGGGGCAGGCTCCGGCTTGTCTGCCGCTGCCGGACTTGACTATGCAGGTGAGGACTTCCGCAGGGAGTTCCGCGAGTGGATTGACCGCTATGGCATAGCCGACCTCTATTCTTCGTCATTCTTTCCTTTTGAAACAGAAGAAGAACGCTGGGCTATGTGGGCGAAGCACATCTGGTTCAGCCGCTATCGGACAGGGGCATTGCCGCTATACAAGAAACTACTGAAGATGGTGGACGGTAAAGATTATTTCGTTATCACCACCAATGTTGACGGTCTGTTCGAAATGGCTGGATTTGATACACATCGCATCTTTGCTACGCAGGGCGACTATTGCTATTTCCAGCCAGCATCAGGTGCGCCCAAGGAACTGTATCACAACCGCGAATGGGTGGAACGGGCTTTGCCAGCCATCAAAGACTGCCGCATTCCCACGGAACTGATTCCCCATACCCCCGACGGCCAGCCCGTCAGCATGAACCTCCGCTGTGACGATACTTTCGTGGAGGACGCCCACTGGCATGAGCAGGCACAGCGTTACAGCGATTTCGTCAGCATGGCTCACGACAAGCGGATGCTATTACTGGAGTTTGGTGTAGGTTTCAACACTCCCGTCATCATCCGTTTCCCCTTCGAGCAGATGGCCGCACAATTCCCAGACACCATGCTTGTCCGCTTCAACCGCGATTATCCCCAGCTGACTACACAAGGCATCAGCCGATACGTGGCTTTCTCCGAAGGCGTGGAGCAAATAGTCATGTGACAAATTTCTTAGTGGAGCTTGATTACGTCTGCCCAGCGCTTTCTTGTATTGGTAGCCCTGTATGAAAATGCGGTCGAACACGTCGTGAGCCGCCTGAACAATGGGAATCGTCGAACTTGTTGGAGTGACAAGCCGAGTTTCCTGAAAGTTCCAATATTGTGCCAGGTCTTCACGGAAGGCATTGGTATTGACGAATACACCAACCGTGGTGGCTACCGTATTCTGCATTCTCAACTTCTCTGCACAACGGGCTGCATAGTTGGCAATGTGAGCACGAAGTGTGTCCTTGTCGCTTATCATGCCATTGAACGAGCGGCTGGTGCAAATCGATTTCTTCTTTGCCAATTCCTCGTTAGGCACAGCATCCTCGCCGTTCAGTTCCTGCCACGTGCCACCATGTTGATGTTGTTGAACGTCTGGCACGCAGAAGTTCATAGAGTTAAGTACCCCCCAGAGCAACTACGGCATGCGCGGCCAGCTCTTTCTGTTTCAGAACCCCATCATGAAGTTGAAGCCCGAGCAACAGGAGATATGCCGGCTGAATTTCGATGCCGTGAAGCGACGGCTTCTCATCGCTCTCACATTTCAGTCGTTATGTACAAACCAATTTAGGGGCGAAACCAAGTGATTTCAGGGAATAACAGCCGTAATTGTAAGAGATAATGGAACAAATGGCGGGCGAAGACGCTAAATTTCGAAAACTTTTTGTACCTTTGCAAGCGTTTTTTAACTCTAAGTAATGATTAAAAAATTGTGAAACAGATAATGAAGAATTTAATGCAATGGGTGCTGGCCGCCACCCTTATCTGCGGCACAAGTGGGTTTGCTCCGTGCGGAAACGACGATGATGCCGCCATTGTTACTCCGGCGGCGAAGGAATACTTCACGCAGTGGAATCAGTGCGAGGCGCTGACCGCCTTGCAGAACTACGTGAAGGACGTGACCGATGTCAACTCACCCAATTATATCCAGGAGGAAGACCGCATCGCCACGTTCGACATGGACGGCACGTTTGTGGGCGAACTCTATCCCTCGTACTTTGAGTATAATCTGTTGGAGTACCGCGCGCTGGACGACCCCGACTACGAGGCTCCGAAGGACGTGATGGAGACGGCACAGGAGATACGCGACTTCGTGCGCAACGGCAAGCCGCTGCCCGACCACTTCGACATGAAGCACGCCTACGCCGCTGCCAAGGCCTACGCCGGAATGACACTGGCCGAGTTTGATGCCTACGTGAAGGCATACGCTGCCCAGCCCGCCAACGGATTTTCGGGCACGACCTACGGTGAGAGTTTCTACAAGCCCATGCTGGAGGTGTTCGACTACCTGAAAGGCAACGGCTTCACCTGCTACGTGGTCTCGGGCAGCGACCGCTTCATCTGCCGCGCGCTAACGGAGGCCATCGGCATCCCCTCCAACCGCGTCATCGGAATGGACGTCAGGCTCGTGTCCTCCGCCCAGGGTACGGCAGAGGGCGTCAACTACACGATGGGCCGTGAGGAGAGCATCCTGCGCACCGACGAACTCATCATCAAGAACCTGAAGACCAACAAGGTAAAACAGATAGCCCAGGAGATTGGCAAGGTGCCTGTGCTCTCCTTCGGCAACAGCGGTGGTGATGCGGCCATGCACAACTATGCGCTCAGCAACCCGAAGTATAAGTCGGCAGCCTTCATGCTCATTGCCGATGACGACCAGCGTGACCATGCCTCGCGCGAAAAGGCCCTCACGCTGGGACAGCAGTGGCGCGAGGCCGGGTATCATGTCATCTCCATGCGCGATGACTTCAAGACCATCTACGGCGAGGGTGTCACGAAGACCGACTTTTCCTTTCCCGTCGACATAAAACCCCTCACCGAGTGGCAGGCTGGTCGAACCGTGAGTCAGGAGGCCGTCGAAGCCTTTGGCGGCATTGACAATTGCTTCGCCGCCGACCCTATCCCCGATGGTGTGTGGCAGCGTATGCAGGGCAAGACGTACAAGGAGAATCCCTACATCGGACGTGACGACCTGCGTCACATCCGCGCCCTGCACTGGGACTACGACAACCAGATGCACGTCGGCGAGATGATAGTGAACAAGCAGATTGCTGACCGCGTAGCCACCATCCTGCGCCAGTTGTTCGATGCCAAGTACCCCATCCAGCGGATGTTGCTGCCCGACGTGTATGATGCAGATGATGAGACCCAGATGCGCGACAACAACTCATCATGCTTTTGCTATCATACCATCGCAGGCAGTACCAAACTGTCGAAACATGCCCGGGGGCTGGCCATCGACATCAACACCCTTTACAATCCTTATTATAGAGATCTTGACGATGGCACGCGCTTCATCCAGCCCGCCACGGCTGAGAAATATTGCGACCGCACGTGGGACTTCCCCTACAAGATAGACCACGACGACCTCTGCTTCCGCCTCTTCACCGAGGCCGGCTTCGAGTGGGGCGGCGACTGGACTTCGCGCAAGGACTTCCAGCATTTTGAGTTAATAGAAGAATAAGTCACAGTAATGAACTATAACAAAGGGAAAAAGCTGCTTTCTGAAAGATTCTACTTGACTTGGGCTGGAGAACAGATGTCCTGGACAGTCAGAATGACACTGAAGATGAGGGATCCTGTTGACGGTGATTTATTGCGTAAGGCAGTAGAATCAACGAGCCAACGTTATCCATACTATCAAGTGAAACTCGGCATTAGAAAAGATACTGAAGGTACGGAATATTTCGTGTACGAAGACAACAGTGATCCGTGGGTGGTTAACGAAGGGGAAAAACCAGTGAGACTGATTGACCCAGAGTCGAACAACCATCTGCTGGCATTCTGTTTTTGGGACAAGTACATCGCTTTGGATTTCTTCCATTGCCTGACCGACGGCACAGGAGCATATAACATCCTACGTACCCTGCTTTATGAATATTCCCGCCGCCGCTATGATGCGACGCTGAGTCGTGAAAGGATATCATTGCCAAAGGGTGTCCATGTGGAGCGTATTCTTACACCTGAAGGAATGAGTATGGCGAACATTCGTGTGGCTGGAGACACCATTAGCTCTAAAGAATGGGAAGACCCGGCTGCACAGGCTAAGCCCGACCAACTGCACCCGCTGCCCCTTCCAGAACGGCCGCGCTGCATAAATCTATCGACACAAGCAAAGGTAACGGTAAACGAGGCTGTGGAAACCGTCAATATTCTTGTTGAAGAACAAAAGATGATGAAGTATGTGTCATCAGGCGACACTTCGCCTGCCACGCTCGTGTCGCTATTGCTTACTCGTGCCATTGCCCGTTTACATCCCGACACGACGGAAGGAGTGCCGATGGTGGCACTGGCCATCAACCAGCGTCCTGCCCTTGGCTGTCCGCAGGCCGGCCAAACCCTTGCAGCAGCGCTCCGCCTGACCCTGAACAACGAGATGCGAGGGATGGATCTTGAAACGCAGCAGACCATATTCCGAGGCATGGTGGCTCTACAGTCGAACGAAGACAATGTCATTGAGAGTTTCTGGCAAACTCAGAATACACAAGACATGTTCGAAAAGATTCCCACCATTGAGGGACGCCATCAGGCAATGGCCAAAGCCTACAGTGTCGTAACATCAGCAGCTACAACCTGTGTCAGCTATGTCGGCAAAGCTAATCTGGGTGCAGCCGAACAATATGTGAGTGAAATGTATACAGAGGCCTATACGCCGTATGTCCTCACTATAGAGATGAGTGCGGTAGGCGGAACGTTCTGTATCAGTCTGATGCAGCGGTTTGCTGATGACACGTATCTCGAGGCTTTCTTAGACGAATTCAGGCAGATAGGCATGGATTATCGTATTGCTATGCGCCATCCGATGATGGTGGCACCCATAGCAGATTATCTTTCGACTACGGATATAAGATTGCAGCAGTGCGCGACTGGCTGTTCAGGCAGAGCAAATAGACTTTGACAAATCAAAACCGGCAGATGAAAAGATTATATATTGAGCGTTTCTACTTGAATAGGGCCGATGACGAGTACCCTATGACGGTGCGCATCGTTCTTCAGATGAAAGATGATGTGGATAGGCATCTGCTCGAAGAAGCAGTTGCAGCAGCGCAGACGAGATACCCCTACCTGTGTGTCAAACTTGGTGTCGAACGCGATGCTGACGGCAGCGAGCACTATGTCTATCACGACAATCCACGGCCTTGGAAAGTCTCGGGCTGTCGTCAGCCCGTATGCTTGTGCAGTGAAGAAGCCAACGAACATCTGATGGCTTTTTCATGGTGGGACGATTGCGTGGCATTGGATTTCTTTCATGCGCTCATCGACGGGACTGCCGCCTATCGCATCCTCAAGACATTGCTCTATGAATACTGCCGGCGACGCTACGATAGTGAGTTAGACCCTGCAGGAGTCTGGGTGGCAGGTGACATCATCGACGAGGCAGAATGGACTGATCCTGCCACACTGCCAAGACCAACGAGCATCCACCCGCAGCAGCTGCCTGAACGTCCTAAGGTTATCAATCTGGCCACCGATGCCATCGTACCCCTTGCTGATAAGAAAGAAGTGGTACAGATACGCATCTCTGAGGAGCAGATGATGAAGCGTGTGCGGGCATGCGGTGCCACGCCTACTTCTTTCCTAACCCTGCTTCTGGCAAGAGCCATCGCCCGTCTGCATCCAGAGAGTGCGCCTCTGGCACCAACCGTTACAGTAGCAGTTGATTTGAGAAAGACACTCGGAACCACTGCGGCACACCATTCACAAGTAGGCGGACTGTTCCTGCCACTGGGGCAAGATATGCAGCAGGCGGACTTTGATACTCAGATAGCAGCTTTCCGCTTAAAATTGTAAAGGAATCGAACTAAATTTGTAAAAATAGGTTCACTAACACCCGTATTTTTTCCCCCATTTTTCCCCGAAAACAGCCTAAAAATACGGGATTTCGGGGAAAAAACAAAAAAAGACCGCTAATTCATTGTGAATCAGCGGCCTTTTCCAATATAGGTGGTCGAGGTGACAGGACTCGAACCTGCGACAGCCTGGTCCCAAACCAGGAACGCTACCAACTGCGCTACACCTCGATTGTTATGTTACTTAATGATACCTTGCTCGACGAAGATCTTCTTCAGGGCCACCACAGAGCGATCCACCTGCTCACGGGTATGCGTAGCCATCAGGGCATAACGTACGAGCGTGTCCTGAGGAGCACATGCAGGAGGTATCACAGGGTTGATGAACACACCAGCCTTGAAAGCCAGAGAGGTCACCAGGAAGGTCTTATCCACATCACGCACATAGAGCGGGATGATGGGGCTCTCCGTATCGCCAATCTCAAAGCCTTCCTCACGGAAACGCTTCAGGGCGTAGTGCGTCACATCCCACAGGGCCTGAATTCTCTCGGGCTCCTTCTGGATGATGTGCAGGGCCTCCATAGCGGCTGCTGTAGCAGCGGGCGTATTGGATGCAGAGAAGATATAGGTGCGACACGTATGGCGCAGGAAGTTGATGGTATCCCAGTCAGAAGCGATGAATCCACCAATGCTGGCGAGCGACTTCGAGAAAGTACCCATAATCAGATCGATCTCGTCAGTGAGTCCGAAATGATCGCATACGCCTCTACCCTGTTTACCAAAGACACCAATACCATGAGCCTCATCAACCATGATGGAGCAGTTGTACTTGTGCTTCAGTTCAACGATCTCAGGCAACTTTGCCAAATCACCTTCCATAGAGAAGACACCATCCACCACGATAAGCTTAATAGCCTCGTGAGGCAGTTTCTTCAGCACGCGCTCCAGATCAGCCATGTCATTGTGCTTGTAGTGGAGCTGGCGGGCAAACGACAGACGACGGCCATCCACGATCGAAGCGTGGTCGCGATCGTCACAGATAATATAGTCATCCTTACCCACTACCATGGCCAAAACGCCCTGGTTCACCGAGAAGCCCGTAGAGAAGCAAAGGCAGTCTTCTTTGCCAATGAACTCAGAGATCTCCTTCTCAAGTTGTACGTGGAGGTCGAGTGTTCCGTTCAGGAAACGGCTACCGGCACAGCCTGAACCGTATTTATCGAGCGCACGCTTCGCAGCGTCGATGATGCGCTGGTCGCCTGTCAGGCCAGTATAGGCATTAGAGCCGAACATAAGCACCTTGTGGCCACCCATCTCCACCTCTGTGCCCTGTTTTCCCTCAATGGCACGGAAATAGGGATAGACGTCAGCTTCCATGAACTTCTGCGGCTCACGATAGTGCTTGTATTTCTCTTGTAATTGTCCCATTCCGATATGGTATATTATCTACGTTTTTATTTTCAGGCTGCAAAGTTACACATTTTTTACGAAATAGTGCAAGTTTTTTTTAATAAATCTAAGGAATTTGTTTTTTTCTTGCATAATTTCCCGTTTTTTTCAGCGATTTTTGTACTTTTGCAGAGGAATTATGACTAAAATAAGGAAGATAGTATTCATATTAAACCCCATCTCGGGCACTCACTCCAAGAAGGAGATCCCTGAGTTGATCGAAAAGACGCTCGACCATGAGCAGTTCGATCACCAGGTCATACTGACGGAATATGCTGGTCATGCAGCAGAGATTGCCAGGGAGTGCGCAGCCAAGGGCACGGATATCGTCGTGGCCGTAGGTGGCGACGGCACTGTCAACGAGGTGGCCCGTTCACTGGTACACACGCAGACGGCCCTTGGCATCATCCCCTGTGGTTCTGGCAACGGTCTGGCGCGTCATCTCTGTCTTCCTATGGATATCAAGAAAGCCATCCAGATCATTAACAGTTGTAAGATAGAGACGTTCGACTATGGAGTGATCAACGAACTGCCCTTCTTCTGTACTTGTGGCATGGGCTTCGACGCCTTTATCTCACTGAAGTTCGCAGAGGCTGGCAAGCGTGGGCCCATCACCTATCTGGAAAACGTGCTGAAGGAAGGACTGAAATACCAGCCTGAAACCTACGAGGTAGAAGACGAGACAGGAGCCAAGCGTTATAAAGCCTTTCTCATCGCCTGTGCCAACGCCTCACAATATGGCAACAATGCCTATATCGCCCCAGGTGCCACGATGAAGGACGGTGAGATGGACGTGATCATCATGGAACCCTTCGACACCCTCGATGCCCCACAGATAGCGGCCGACCTCTTCATGAAGACGCTCACGAACAATTCCAAGATCAGGACCTTCCGCACCAAGAGCCTGCATATCCACCGTAAGAAGCCAGGTGCCATCCACTACGACGGTGATCCCATCATGACGGGCGAGGATATCGACGTACATATCGAGCACCACGGTATCAATATCGTGACCAACCCTGAGATGACAGAAGACTCTGGTCAGCCCAACTTCCTGTTGAACGCTTTCAGCGATCTCTTCAATAATATAAATAATGTACGTGAAGACATCGGAAAGACGGGCCATCGTATTCAGGTCATCAACAAGTTGATGCTCAGGCGACTATCCAAGATTTAACGTTGTATGCAGACTGTGATCACTTATCTGATTATTGCCTTGGCCGTGGGCTATGCCTTATGGCGGGGGTATCGAACGATCCAACAGAAAAGTGATCCCTGTTGTGGGTGTAGTGGCTGTCCTCTGAAAGAGGCACAAAAGTGCGACTGCAAGAAAAAAGCGGATTGCCCACAGAAAAAATAGCGGAAAAATTTGGCAATTCCAAAAATAATTAGTAATTTTGCACCCGCAAATCGAGAAAACGATGCCTTGACCTACGGTCTAGTCACCTCGCGCTCGAAAAAGCTGAAGCAAGCTTCGCTTTTTACTCGCTTACTCGGTGCCTTGGATGAGTGGCTTAGTCAACGGTCTGCAAAACCGTCTACGGCGGTTCGAATCCGCCAGGCACCTCAAAGCTCGCCAATCATGGCGAGCTTTTTTTATTCGTCTTCGTCCTCAGACATTTCTATCTGCTCACCCTCCATGGCCAGTTCCGTCATCAAACCACGAATTCTCTCCAGACCATCACCCCTCGGACTGGCATTGGAGCCATGCGAATAGATCTTGGTGCCATCAGAGAACTTCGCTTCAAACGACCACCCCCAGCCATCGAGCACCTCCATCATCGGCCTGTATGACTCCTTGTACTTATACATCTTCTCTTCCTCGATGATCTGACGGAACTTCTGAATAACAGCAGCGTCGATCTTCTTCTCGTACATCGGACCATAAGCCTCCCTCATCGCACGGATGACGAACACGCCTGTGGAATCCTGCTCCACGATGCCTTTATACTCAGGTCCTGCCATCGTCCCATGACGGGAGAACTCCACGCGCACCAGATCGCCCTCAGGCATCTTCTTCGCCGTACATCCCAGCAAACCTAATAATCCACTCATCAAACAAACGAGCATTCCTCTACGCTTCATCATATCCCATCAGAATTAAGTTGTTCATTGATAATATTCGACAGCGACAGTTTATCTTTTAAGACTCTCTTCGCATCATCCTCACTGATCGTAAACACATGGTTGAACACCCCCACAGAAACCGTCCAAGGCTCCTCTTTATAAACGATCATGCCCACATTATAGAAAGTGTGCTCCCTCACGATCAGGTTTGTATTAAGATAAGCATCCACAGCACTGATTCCCAGCATCGTACCAATAGCAGCCAGCGTCTCGTCCATATCTTTCTGGCTCATCTCAGCATTCACCACAGCCTTAGCCACGTTCATCACGGCTTCCTTGTGAGCCTCCCTGCTGGGACGCGTCTCCACAAGCGTCAGTCCCACCACGACCAACAATACTATCAGAACCAGCAACTTCTTCATTGTGCTATTATGCTTAATCCTCAGTCAATTCAGAGTAATCAACGGTTTCCTTGCTTACCTCCACCAGTTTACGATCCTTCCATTGATACTTGACGATTTCGACATCATTGCCCAGTCGGAAGACGCTGACGATCTGTTTATTGGATTCATCCACGTAAGGGTCGAACAATGGCGGCTGATCCTCCAAATGCACAAAACGGTGTGCCTGCTCATCCCAGATAAAGATGTCGTAGGTGAAGTTGCCATAGCTGTTCATTGGCCCCGTACCTATCTGTAGGTCAGGAATCCCGTCGAAATTGAAGTCCATCTCCATGATCTCGCCAAAGGATTGCCTATTCCAATCGGCCGTATCGAGTGGCAAAGCCTCGCTCTGCAGCGTATCAGTATGGTTACGGGCATCCGTCAGGTAGGTAATCACCCTGTCATATATGATCGTCCCGTCATCATCTCTCGTCGTCACCTCCGTCCTTATCTTATAGTCACTACGCTGAGGCACATAGCCATCATCTACCCTTGCCCCCAGCATCCCCATTGCCGAGCATGCGAAAACCATAGAAACCAATACTTTCTTCATAACTTCTTTACGTTTGTAAGTTCTACTTATCACCCTTTTTACGTCGTTCTTCCCTCGCAAGTCGAATCTCCGCATTAATTTCATCCAAAGTCAGTTCCTTTTCCTCGCTATTTTCTACAGTTTTCCGCTGAAGTTCAAACAAATCTATCGCCTTTGGAACTGAGATTTGACTGCCTTTGATAGGAAAAGGTATGCTGCGACTTCTTACCACAGCATTAACAAAAATATTGAATGCCGTATTTGCGCTCATACCAAACTGATTGCAGAGTTCATCGAACTTCGACTTCAACTCTGAGTCTAATCTAACCGTTACTGCTGACTGTGCCATAAATCCTTATTTATTGTTTCATCTTGACATCACAATGACATCAATTCGACTGCAAATATAAATAATCTTTTAATAACTTCCAAACAAATATCCTTTTATTTCTTTTTTGTTATCATTTAAAAGGCCAATTACCATAAAGACGTTTATATAAATCCAAAATTTTACCCATGGTCCTTATATAACGTTTCAATCCATGACCGTCTAATGGCTTTCGTTTCCCATTAAACAAACTGAGTTCCTGAAACTCATTCACAAATACATGATAGTCGATCTTTCCTATTTGATATAAGAGCAAAACTTCAGAATATGTCCAATAATACAAATTGCAAAACGCTTTAAAGGAATAATAGTCATCTGCGTTATACACCTCCACACAAAATTTGTCAACTACACTTGGAACATAATAATTCCCTTCAAATGCCACTCAGGTTTTGAATTAATCGATATAAAATCGTTTTTCATACGCTAAAGATTTAAAAAGTGATGTTTTTTATAATATCGGTGCAAAGATAAGCATTTTCCCTGAAAGAACAAAATTATTTCATAGGAAATACGCAGATCAGCAGTTCTTATTCAGTCCGTTATGGTTTTCTTTCCTCAGTTCCCAATCCTGATCGAAGTCTCTACGACAATCCTATCTGCAGGCAGCCAATCCACGCTGTCCAGTTCCTCTGGCTTTAGCCAACGAGCCGCCTCATGCTCTTTCAATATAAGTTGCCCACTCTCGATATGGCACCAGAAACAGTGCATCTTTAAATGAAAACTGGGATAATCATATTCCACGGTCTGTATCAATCGTTCTACGACGATCTTCATTTCCAGTTCCTCCCAGATCTCACGCTTCAGTGCGTCCTCAGGAGTTTCACCCTGCTCTATTTTGCCCCCAGGAAACTCCCATCCGTCCTTATAATCGCCATACCCTCGCTGAGTGGCGAATATCCGTCCCTCGTCATCATGTATGATCGCTGCTACGACTTCTATCTGTTTCATTCCTCTGCAGCTTTTAGCATACCATCCTCTTCCTCCAGCTTCGGATAAGGCTTTCCGATGACGGCATGCTCCTCCAGCCATATCTTGTTCAGCGTAAACGCTAATGAGCGCAAGGTCTCTTCGCGCTTCGAGGGCTTCAGCTCACACTCCCAGATGGTGATGCAGTGCCACCCCATTTCAGCCAAACGTTTCTGCTCCTCGATATCTCTCTCCTGATTCCTGCGAATCTTCGCCACCCAAAACTCCCTGTTAGTCTGAGGAATCTTGCAACAGTTTGAATTGTCCATTATCCATTGTCCATTATCCATTTGTGACATCGTCACTCCGTGCCCATGCCAGAAGCACCCATTCACAAAGATGCATGTCCTGTACTTCTTCAGCACCAAGTCAGGATGCCCAGGCAACCTTGGCGAGTTCAGCCTGTAGCGGAATCCCCTACTCCACAGCCCCCTGCGCACAATCATCTCTGGCTTCGTATTCCTCGAACGAATCGCCGCCATGTTCTTATGTCGCTGCTGTGGAGAGAGTTTGTCCATAGTATGATATTATTTAAGAGAGACAGAACAATCCTTCTGCTGCCATTCCCTTACATAAAACTTGGGAAAATAGCCAGCCAATACTTCTGGATCAGTATCACTATTATGGCAAAATCGTTCAAACAAGAGAGCTTGTAATTCTATGGGAGTACCGTCTTTCAAATCTGGTTCCTTATCAAGCCCCATGTTACAGAAGAAATCCACTGCGCTCTTAAAGAATCCTTCATCTCCTGCCATCATTTTCCTCACATACAACTCTTCACATTCCCAACATACGAAGGGAACATCTTCAGGGTAATTATCCTCTCCTTTATAATAATTGCAATTGGATAGTAATGCTGTTAGTTTACCCATTGCTTTTTTGAGTCTTATTTTTTAAACCTGATTTGAAGATTAAGTTTCATATAGACTTCACCATCTACGCCTCTATATAAACTACCAAACTCATAACGGCTACGACTGGCTCTGTCAAAACGAGTATTACTGAAGAGGTAATCTTCCACGTCGTTCTTATTATAGAAATGGTAGCATACAATATCACCATCACTCTTAACAACAAGATATCCGCCATTGGCATCATAACGTCCCGTCCATTCCTTTGCAGCCGTCATACCCAGAGCTGAATCTATCAATAAGACTTTCATCTTATGTTCATAAAATGCAGCAACATCTTTACCTGTAAAACCAAAAGGATTCTCTTGGGCAATCTTTTCAACAATATCTTTTGTATTTGTACTCATACCTGGCATACTACCCAAAAGAAGACATTTTGCTACTAATTCAGGCATACACATGTCAAGGAACAGAAGATTATTTTTAAAAGTTTTATGCTCGATATCGTAATACTCCAATTTGATACCTTTGTCCAATAGTGCTTGCATTCTAGGCAAATGATCTTCAACAGAATTCATTTCTTCGATATCACTATCCAACAACTGCTGCCCTATTACCTTATAAGTTATATTCGTAGGCATACCGGGATTAAGCAATGTAGAAGCACTCCCCAACTGCGATTTTATGCTAAAACCCAGCAAAGGAGTCATGTTTGTACGAAGATCGTGAATGACAATATGAATATCGGCTTTATCTTGTGAGGGAGCCTTGAGTTTTGAACATCCTATCTGGCTCATGAAGCACTCTGTATCAGGCACCTCAAAAGCCCTTGAGCTTGTTGCCTTTATTTTATCAAGCAGATTAATTGATTCCTGCATGAATATGTCCATAGAAATACGAGCATATTCATTACCATCTTCATCTATCACTACAATGTTTTGCTCTGTATTGGGCTTATACTCATAGCGTTTGCTTTCTTCACGGATAATGTTTAGGATGGGATAATACAAATCTAACTTGTTTAGATCTGCATCTCCTGCATGCACCTTTCCCTCGCCCAGCAAACGGAACAATGCATATATTTCACTCCATTCTCCTTTGTTACCTGTTATAGCCATATTATATCACTCCTAACAATTCTAATTCTTTTTCAGCCGTAGCTTTTATTGCTGGAATAGCTACAGAGTTACCAAACTGTTTATAAGCAGATGCATCAGCAACCACAATTTTAAATTCTTCGGGGAAACCTTGAAGGCGTGCCCACTCACGAGGGGTCATTCGACGAATACCATCACGATTAACCTCACCTTTTATGTTCGTTACTGGCTTAAAGTCTGTCAGCCGTTTGTCAATGACAAGATTCCTTTCTCTTCCCATACCTCCTACAACAATAGCATTTGCTACTCCATCTGCATCGATGATTTCATATCCAAATCCATGACCAGCAGCCTCATGGCGAGCCCTATGGCGCTTCAATGTTTCAACATATACATTGGAAAGATAATACTTCACAGAAGGAACATTCTTTTCCATTACATCACGGAATTTTACGCGATTGCCATCTGGTGTAGTTGGCGCAGGGTACTGGAAGTCTTTTATGTTGATATTAAGATCCTTACGGAATCCTATTATAAAGATGCGCTCACGATGCTGTGGCACTCCAAAATCCATTGCATTGAGAATCTGAGGTGGCACCACATCATAACCAGCATCATCAAGGTGTTTGAGGATGGTTTTTAATGTGCGTCCTTTATCATGGATAGCAAGACCCTTCACATTCTCCAAGAAAAAAGCCTTAGGTTGGTGACGACGAAGTATCTCTTCTATCTCAAAGAACAACGTTCCCCTTGTTTCGTCCTTAAATCCAAGTCGCCTACCTGCAAGGGAAAAAGCCTGGCAAGGGAAACCACCACAAAGGATATCGAACTCTTTTGGTATAAAACTCTTCGTAACTTCTTTCGTAATGTCGCCAAAGGGCATATCACCATAGTTTGCGAAATAAGACTTCTGGGCTTGGGGATCAAACTCAGAAGAATAGACGCACTTGCCTCCCAATTCCTGCATGGCTATGCGGAAACCGCCTATGCCAGCAAACAAATCAATGAATGTAAAGGTGGGATTCTTGGGCGCAGGGAATGGCACGTCCAGCACATCTCTAAATAAATCAAGTTCTAAAGCAGATTCTGCAGCAACACCACTAACTTTGGAATAGTCAAAGGGGACAATTTTTTCATAAGCATTATAAACATAGTCACACGCCTCACGAAACTTCTCACGCTGCCATTCCTCAACTCCAGTTTGTGGCATGTTGGGAGTGCAATGTGTCAATATCGCTAATAATTCTTCAGGGGTAGCTTCACCATTAAGGATATTATTGCAATATCCCTCACCCTGAGCATAGTCAATTAATGCTCGTTCTTTATCAGATATTGGCTTTTTAAGTATCTCTTTTGCCATAAATCAACTCTCCTTTTTCCTTCCTCTTGTTGTTGGTTTCACATAGATACACCCCTTGCGGATTTCGCAATAGGCATTCTTATACACAAGGTCTTTGCCTTGGGCGGCCATCTTGCTGAAATGGTTGTTCAGACTGGTTTGTGCAATCAGCAGTTCCTTGGCTTCGTGCCTGTCATACAGAGAGGCTGGCGAGCCGTAGAACTCGTATGTATCTGACTCCAAGAGATGTAGGAGAATAATGTTTCTGTTAGCCATTGGTTTTAAGCATGTTTTTAGGCTACAAAGTTACGGATTTTGTGAGCGGAATTTAAATAAAATAATCCCATTAACATGAGGTAAAACCAAATTATTATTCGATTTAAATTAGAAAAACATAAGCAATCGCAAATGTTAAATCACCTGCGATTGCTTGTATGATCTTTATGCTCTACATGACTGGGGGCAGGCCCACAGCGCTGGAGGCCTATTTCTTAAACTCCATCTGGCCAGAGAAGGAGATGGGTTCGCGCTGGCGGGAGCGGACATTGATGTCAGCACTGCCGTTGTCGAAGATATCGAGGGTATAGAGATAGGTGTCCTCGTCGTTCTTGACATCGATCTCGATATGGCGCAGGTCGCTCTTCGTCTGCGACTCCTTGTAGTTGCGGATAGGAGCCGAGAAGTTCAGGCCGTTGCCTCCTCCGTAGGGCACGTCGTAGGCACGTCCGAAATAAGGCAAGTAGGAGATCAGCGAGTCGTTGCGCACCTCGACGGAATAGCCAGACGAGACCGTCTTGCTGGCACCTCGCGAGGGATACATCCTGTTGACTGCGATCTGATAGTTCCTCTCCTGCAGGGCCGTCTTCACAGCCTTTGCCTGTTCTACTGCCCTCGCAGCACGCTCCTCTGCCGTAGCACAGCCTGACAGCATCACCCACGCCGTCAGTGCCATCACTGTTGAAATCAAAAGTTTCTTCATATCAGCCGCAAAGATACGATTATTTTAGGAAAAAGAGAAAAAACTAAGGAAAAACACACCTATTTCAAAAAAATATATTATCTTTGCACCATAATATAGCTAAAAACTGTACACGTATGGCCATGAAATGGATAAAAATGATCAAACAGACGCTGTCGATCAGACTGAGTCTGATGATGGTGCTGGCGATTGGCATGCTGCTGATCGTGGCTCAGATCGTGATGTTCCATTTCTCGTGGCTGGCCATGAAGGCCGAGGCCCGTGGCGACGCAGAGCAGACGCTGGAAGGCACCTCCCAGCAGATCGACAATATCCTGATGAGCGTAGAGCAGTCGGCTGGCAACATCTACTTCGACATGATAATGCATCTCGACGAGCCGGAACTGATGCCCACCTACTGCGAGCGACTCGTGAGGGGCAATCCCTACATCGTGGGCTGTGCCATCGCCTTCAAACCTTATTATTATCCTGACAAGGAACTGTCGATGGTCTATGTGCACCATAAGGATTACGAGATTGATATGGATGGGAAGGCGGAGCTGGTGACGCAGACCACATTTACCGACCGTCCCTATACGGAGCAGGTGTGGTACACAGAACCCGTGAATACAGGACGCGCCATCTGGACGGATCCGCTGAAGAACGAAGCGACGGAGGACGAGCCATTAGTGACCTTCTGTCTGCCCATCTACGACAAGAGTCAGGCGTGCGTAGGTGTGCTGGCTGCCGACGTGCCCATCAGTCTGCTGTCGCAGATCGTGCTGGCAGCCAAGCCGTCGCCCAACGGCTACAGTACGATGCTGGCCGACAATGGTTCATACATCGTGCACCCCGACACCACGAAACTGAACTATCAGACCGTGTTCTTCCAGATGCACAAAGGGGCTGACCATTCCCTCTTGGAGGCAGCCGAAGCCATGGTGGCCGGTGAGGAGGGATACAAGCCGTTCTATGTCGATGGCAAAAAGTGGCACGTGTTCTACAAACCCTTCAAGCGCGCTGCTGCACCAGGGCGCATCACCTCAGACCTGGGTTGGAGCGTTGGCGTGGTATATCCCAACGACGACATCTTCGGCATGTTCAACAGGCTGCTCTATATGCTGATGGCCATTGCCTTCGTAGGACTGCTGATTTTCTACCTGCTATGTCGCACCATCACCCACCGCCAACTGCTGCCACTGACCATGCTGACGGATTACACCCAGCGCATTGCCAATGGCAACTACCATGAGACAATACCCTCCTCTGATCGCAAAGACGAGATAGGACGACTGCAGGGACACTTCCAGAGCATGCAGGCATCGCTGGCCAAGCACATCGACGAGTTGGAAGAACTCTCAACGACCCTGAAAGAGCGCAACGAGGAACTGGCCAAAGCCAACGAACAGGCGCAGAGGGCCGACAGGACAAAAAACGTATTCCTGCACAACATGACCAACCAGATGGTGGACCCGTCGAATCAGATCACCGTCAACGTCACCTCGCTCTGCGACCTTTACGAGAGTGGTAACATGGAGGAGGCAGAGCCCGTGATCGACACCATCAGTCAGCAGAGCAAGGTGATGGTGGAAGTGCTGAAGGATATGCTGCTGACAGCCGATAACAAGACAGAAACAGGAGGTAAGTCATGAGCAAGATCAAAGATACACTGGCAACCAAACTCATGGTGAGCATCCTGTTGATGGCCATCCCCATCTTCCTGGTATCGATGGGTCTGGTGTTCGTGCAGTCGCAGAAAGCCATTCACCAGGAGGCACAGGAACGTGCCGTCAGCACACTCAACACCACCATGCAGCGCTTAAGAAACCACATGACCATCGTGGAGACGGCCGCCAACTCAAGTACATGGTATGCTGTAGAACACTTCAATCCTGACTCGCTGTTAGCACTCACAAACCGCATCGTCAGACTGAACCGCCATGTCAACGGCTGTTCGATCACAGCAGAGCCGGATATGTTCCCCACCATAGGACGCTTCTCGGCCTATACCGTCCAAGAAGGCGACTCCGTTCTCACGAAGCGAGAGGCCGACTACGACTACTACAGCATGGAGTGGTATCGGGCAGCAGCCACATCGGGCAAGGCCTGTTGGATAGATCCCTACGACGACTACCTGGAAGGCTCACTATTCAACTCTGAGATCATCGCATCATACAACAAACCCTTGTATCGGGACGGTAAGATGATTGGCGTGATCTCAGCAGACCTGTCGCTGAACAGTCTCGACAAGACCATCAACACCGCTGAGCCTCCCTACCCTGGCGCCTATTTCCTGCTGATGGGAAGCGACGGAAAGTTCTATATCAATCCCCATGACAATACTAACACAACGGTCCTGGCCCAGGAAATAGCTCAGAATAAGGAGGGCAGCGCACACGTGGAGATGAACGGAGAGATGTATCATGTGTGTTACAGTCCTGTCACAGGCACCAACTGGAAACTGGCACTGGTATGTCCTGACAGCGAGATCCTGAAGAACTACAACCATCTGTTTTACTTCATCACGGCCATCACCATCCTCGGACTGGTCGTGATCCTCTGGTTCTGTCGTCGTGGCGTGAACCAGGCCATCACACCACTGAAAGAACTCCTGGACACCTCGCAGAAACTCTCTGAAGGCAACTACAACCTGATCATCCCTAAGACGGATCGTGAGGATGCCGTCGGCACGCTGCAGAACAGTTTTGCCACCATGCAGGAGTCGCTCAACAAGCATGTGGCAGACATCCGCCAGACCGCTGCCGACACCAAGAAGAGCAACCTGGAACTGGCCTACACCACGAAACTGGCCAAGGAAGCCGTCAGACATAAAGACATCTTCATACAAAACGTATCCCACCAGATACTCACACCACTGAACATCATTCAGGGCTTCGCACAAGTGCTGCACGACAACCCCGGACTGCCCAAGGAGGATCTGGCAGAGATTACGAAGACCATGAAGCACAATGCCCTGCACCTGAACCGTATGGTGCTCATGCTCTTCGACAGTTCGGATTCTGGCATCAATGAGGAACTGATGAGCCAGAGAAACGAACTGGTTTCCTGCAATCAGATAGCCAGTGAATGTATCAGCTATACCCGCGACCACTTCCCACATACGAACATCCAGTTCCTGACGAATCTCGATGACGACTTCAAGGTGCAGACCAATCACCTCTATCTGATGCGTACGCTGCGCGAGTTGCTCTATAATGCCGCCAAGTATTCTGACGGTCAGCATATTACGATGCGCCTCACCTATTCAGACCTCGTGCGCTTCATCGTCGAGGATAAGGGAAAAGGGGTGCCTGAAAGTGCACAGGAGATGCTATTCAATCCCTTTATGAAGGTTGACGATCTGTCGGAGGGTCTCGGCCTGGGACTGCCACTGGCTAAGCGTCACGCCCGTAGTCTGGGAGGCGATCTCACCATCGACCCCAGTTATAAGGAAGGATGCCGATTCATTCTGGAAATACCCAAATCATGACAAACGAGACGCACAAAGTGTTGCTCTGTCTGGCCTCGAACAGCCAGCAGAAGCAGAATATGGAGGCAGCACGAAGCCTGCTCTCCGGATTACTCGCAGACCTCCACTACACCACAGAGCACTGGACGGAGCCTGTCGCAACACACGGGGACTGGCTCCCAGTGCAGACGGATTCTGCACAGGGAGCCAGTCCCCATGTGTTGCGTGTGAGGTACCTGAACCAGTTGGCTACGGGGGTTACAGATATGGAGGCGGCGGATCTTAATCTGAGATTGAAGGAGATCGAGCAACAACTTGGAAGAAAGCACGATAAGAGTGGCGTTGTGACCATCGACATCGACCTGCTGCAGCATGACGACACCCGTTATCACCTGCGCGACTGGGAGCGTGACTACGTCAAGGATTTGTTAGTAGAATTATGAAAAGAATCATCCTATCCACTGCCCTGTTGCTGGCCGTTGTCAGCGCCTCGGCACAGCGTTTTGAAGACTATTTCGAGGATCGCACCCTCAGGCTCGACTATATCTTTGCGGGCGACGTGACCCTCCACCAGATATATGTCGATGAGCTCGTCAGTATGCCCCACTGGTTTGGTCGCAGACAGCGGCTCGCAGAACTGCCACTGAGAGGTAACGGACAGATCACCGTACGCTCGAAGGCCGACGGAGAGGTGATCTATCGCCACTCCTTCTCTACCCTCTTCCAGGAATGGCTCGCCACAGATGAGGCCAAGCACACGCAGAAGTCGTTCGAGAACGTGTTCCTCGTGCCCTTCCCCAAAGATACGGTCATCATCAAGGTGGAACTCTTCGACTATCACAACGAGGTCATCAATTCGCTGACGCATACCGTCGTCCCTCAGGATATCCTGATCCGCAAGACTGGTGAGCGCTTAGTGACGCCTTACATCACTTTGCAACAGGCCGCTGACACCTCGCGCTGCATCCATGTGGCCTACGTGGCCGAGGGTTATCGGCAGGAGGAGATGGACACCTTCCTCGAGGACTGTCGTATAGCCATGGAGGCACTCTTTGCCCACGAGCCGTTTAAGGAGAAGCAGGACTGTTTCAATATGATCGCCGTGATGTCGCCCTCAGAGGAGAGCGGTACCAGTTGGCCAGCCAAGGGCATCTGGAAGAACACGGCCTTAGGCTCGCATTTCGACACGTTCTACAGCGACCGTTACCTGACGACACTCCATCTGAAGAAACTGCACGACGTACTGGCTGGTACGCCCTACGAGCATATCATCATCCTCGTGAATACGGATCACTACGGTGGTGGGGGTATCTACAACTCGTATAACCTCACATACGCCCATGGTGACAGGTTCCGTCCTGTCGTCGTCCATGAGTTCGGCCATAGTTTTGGCGGCTTGGGCGACGAGTACCCATACGGCAACGATGATCCCATGTATTTCCCTGACACAGAGCCGTGGGAGCCGAACCTCACCACCAAATGCGATTTCAGCAGGAAGTGGGAGAATCTGGTGAAAGAAGGAAAGGCTGGACTCGTAGAGGGTGGCGGCTATCTGGAGAAGGGCGTCTGGAGAGGGTTTGAAAACTGTCGCATGCGCACGAATGAAGAGCCAGAGTTCTGCTTAGTGTGTAAACAGGCATTGATAAGGCTCATCGATTTCTATACGAAGTAGGCTCAGACCACCCCTGTCCCTCTTAAATATCGTACTTGTTTTTTCGCTTGTCGGCCTTACGGGGCTGACTGGGGTGGAAACCCATGTGTGGTGACTTCACGCCCTGATAACTGGCATGGCGCTCACGGATACGTCGTACATAATCGACGGTCTCAGAGCCACGCATATAACCATGCTTCACGATGGGATCATTATAATACTGAGGTGTGGCAAGTTTCAGCACATAGGGCGCCACCTCACCCCAACGGTGGGGATTACGGCCGTCGCGCTTGGCCAGTGCCATCGCGTCGCGGATATGGAACGAACCACCGTTATAACTGGCCAGTACGAAGTTCGTACGCTCGTAGTTGTCGCGGATATCAGAGAAAGCCTGCTGGAGTTCGGCTATCAATTTGGCAGCAGCGGCGATGTTCTTCTCAGGGTCGTAGAGTTGGCTGCGAGGCACTCCCAGATGGTCGGCCGTACCAGGCATGATCTGCATGAGGCCCTTGGCCCCAGCAAAGGAGACGGCCTTGGGGTCGAACGTCGATTCCTGATAGCACTGGGCAGCCATCAGGCGCCAGTCCCAACGGACATCTCGGCTGTAAGTCATAAACAGTTGGTCGTAATGCGAGATGATACCCTTGCTCTTGTCGAGCATGGGTGAGAAGATACGACGACGCACCTTCTTCGTGGTGAGCAGGGCCGTCTCTTCCTTTTTTACCTCATCGATGAGCGACGGACGATACCAGTTTTTCAGTTCTTCAGCGAGTTCTGGTTTGGCCTCGCCCACCTCAATCTTACCAGGCGTCTGCCAAGCCACCAGATCGACCTCACCCTCCTGCAGTTTGCGCACCATCTCAGCACTGTCGCGACATACATCGACGCGCAGACGGACCCCCAGGGAGTCAGCAAAGCGCTGACAGAGCAAGAACTGTGTACCCAATTGCTTGCCACGATAGTCGTAATAGGTCTCTGGACCACTGAAGGTGGCCATGATCAGTTCACCACTGGTCTGAATATCATGCAAATCGAAGTCTTCCTCGACAACGACAGAGTCGAGCACAGAACCGTAAGGCGTCACCACCCGTTCCTTTTTCGAGGAACAGGCGAGAAGCATGGAAACCAGCCCTAAAACTGCAAAAATATACAAAAAGCGCCTCACTTTGTCAAGAATCTGCTGAAAAACGCTGCAAAAGTACGGAATTTCTTGCACATTCGCATATTTTTGAGTAAATTTGCACGCTTTTTAATCAGACTTTAACGATATGTTACGTATTGCAGTACAATCCAAAGGACGTCTTTTCGACGACACGATGAATCTGTTGGCTGAGGCCGACATCAAGGTGAGCGCGTCGAAGCGTACCCTCTTAGTTCAGTCGTCAAACTTCCCCCTGGAGGTGCTTTACCTCCGTGATGATGATATTCCACAGAGTGTGGCCAGTGGTGTGGCCGACATCGGTGTAGTGGGTGAAAACGAGTTTGTGGAGCGTGGCGAGGATGCCGATATCATCTCCCGTCTTGGTTTCTCCAAGTGCCGTCTGTCGTTGGCCATCCCCAAGGAGATAGACTATCAAGGTGTGGAGTGGTTCAATGGCAAGAAGATTGCCACGAGCTATCCCGCCATCCTGAAGCAGTTCCTCGACAAGAACGGTATCCAGGCCGAAATCCACGTGATCACTGGCAGTGTAGAGATCAGCCCGGGCATCGGACTGGCAGATGGTATCTTCGATATCGTCTCTTCTGGTTCTACCCTCGTGAGCAACAACCTGCGCGAGGTGGAGGTGGTGATGCAGAGCGAGGCCCTGCTCATCGGTAACAAACAACTCTCTGAGGAGAAGCGCGCCATCCTTGAGCAGATGCTCTTCCGCTTCAAGGCCGTGAAGGATGCTGAGGATAAAAAATATGTACGTATGAATGCCCCCAAGGCCCGTCTGCAGGAGATCATCGACGTGCTGCCTGGCCTGAAGAGTCCCACGATCATCCCATTGGCAGATGAGGAGTGGTGCTCTGTACATACCGTGCTCGACCAGAAGCAGTTCTGGGAGATCATCGGTAAGTTGAAGGAAATGGGTGCTCAGGGTATCCTCGTGACACCGATCGAGAAGATGATCCTCTGAGATTAAACATAAAGATTAAACATTAAATTTCAGAAACATTAAATTTCAGGAATGAATATCATTCGTTTTCCGGAAAAGAAGGACTGGGCGAAGATTGTGGAACGTCCGCATCTCGACGTGTCGAAACTGAACGACACGGTGGCCTCCGTATTGGCTGACATCAAGAAACGTGGCGACGATGCCGTAAAGGGCTATGAACTGAAGTTCGACCACGTGGATCTGCCCTCGCTCGCCGTCACTGACGAGGAGATGGAAGAGGCTGAGCGCCTGGTGAGTGCAGAACTGAAGGCCGCCATCCAACTGGCTCATTATAACATCAACGCCTTCCACGAGGCTCAGGTCTTCCGCACGAAGAAGGTGGAGACACAGCCTGGTGTGGTATGCTGGCAGAAGAGCGTCGCCATCGAGAAGGTGGGTCTCTATATCCCTGGAGGCACTGCCCCACTCTTTTCTACCGTGCTGATGCTCGCCACACCCGCCAAGATCGCTGGTTGTCAGGAGATCGTGCTCTGTACGCCTCCGAACCGTGAGGGCAAGGTGAACCCCGCCATCCTCGTGGCTGCCCGCATCGCTGGCGTGAGTAAGATATTCAAGGCTGGTGGCGTACAGGCCATCGGAGCAATGGCCTACGGTACGGAGACGGTGCCCAAGGTGTATAAGATCTTCGGTCCTGGTAACCAGTACGTGATGGCCGCCAAGCAACAGGTGAGCCTGCACGACGTGGCCATCGACATGCCTGCAGGACCTTCGGAGGTCTGTGTGATTGCTGACGATAAGGCCAATATCGAGTTTGTGGCTGCTGACCTGTTGTCACAGGCTGAGCATGGCATCGACTCACAGGTGTTGCTCATCACTAACTCTGAGCAGGTGATCCTCGACGTACAGGCAGAGGTGAACCGTCAACTCGACCTGCTGCCCCGTAAGGAGATAGCCGCCAAGGCCCTCGACAATAGCCGTTTAGTATTGGTGAAGGATCTCAATGAGGCCATCGAACTCTCGAATGCCTACGCCCCAGAGCATCTGATCATCCAGACAGCGAACTACGAGAAACTGGCTACGAAGGTGGTGAATGCAGGTAGCGTGTTCCTGGGCGAGTATGCCTGTGAGAGTGCAGGTGACTATGCCAGTGGTACGAACCACACCCTGCCCACGCACGGCTATGCGACAGCCTACAGTGGTGTGAACCTCGACAGCTACTGTCGTAAGGTGACCTTCCAGCATCTCACTGCTGATGGCATCCACAGCATCGGCCACGCCGTAGAACTGATGGCTGAAGCCGAACAGCTCGACGCCCACAAGAATGCGATGACAGTGCGCCTCCATACATTAAACATTAAAAATTAAACATTAAATTTCAGCTTTCATGAAGGAAGACAATGTAATTGTCGCTGATTCAAAGTTATTTGCGATCCGAATCATAAAGTTGTATTAGTTCCTGACTGAGAAGAAAGCTGAATATGTAATGTCAAAGCAGATTTTACGATGTGGTACAAGTATTGGAGCTAACATAAGTGAAAGCGTGTTTGCACAAAGCAGGCAGGATTTCATTAGCAAATTGAGCATTTCACTTAAAGAAGCAAGTGAGACAAAATATTGGTTGGAACTGTTACACGAAACAGAATATATCACCGATACTCAATTTGACTCTCTCTTAGATGATAATACCAAACTGATTGGAACATTGGTTAATATTATCAATACGACGAAGAAAAATAATGTTTAATGTTTAATGTTTAATGTTTAATCTTCAAGACCTAACAAGGCCCAATATCTGGTCGCTGGCGCCATACAGCAGTGCTCGTAATGAGTACGCTGGCAGAGAGGCGCGGGTGTTTCTCGATGCCAACGAGAATCCTTATAACCAGCCTTTCAACCGTTACCCCGATCCCCTGCAGTTGGAACTGAAGGATGCCCTCTCGAAGGTGAAGGGTGTGCCTGCGGAATGTATCTTCCTCGGCAATGGCAGTGACGAGGCCATCGACCTGCCCTACCGTTGTTTCTGTAATCCAGGCATCGACAACGTGGTCGCCATCGAACCCACCTACGGTATGTATAAGGTGTGTGCAGATATCAACGATGTTGAGTATCGTCCAGTGTTACTGGACGAGCACTATCAGGTGACGGCTGAGAAGCTGCTGGCCGCTACAGATGCTCATACGAAGATCATCTGGCTCTGTACGCCCAACAATCCCACGGGTAACTGTCTGAAGCGCGAAGAGGTCATCAAGGTGATCGAGGGCTTCGAAGGTCTCGTCATCGTTGATGAGGCCTACAGCGATTTCTCTGCCCAGAAGACCCTGCGCTCCGAACTGGCGAAATACCCCAACCTCATCGTGCTCAATACGATGTCGAAGGCCTGGGGCTGTGCTGCCATCCGCTTAGGTATGGCCTTCGCCTCGAAGGAGATCATCGCGATATTTAATAAGGTGAAATATCCCTATAACGTGAACCAACTCACCCAGCAACAGGCGCTTGAGGCCCTGAAGGATCCTTACGAGGTGGATAACTGGGTGAAGATCCTGTTGCAGGAGCGCTCAAGGATGATGGACGCCTTCGAACTGCTGCCCATCTGCGAGAAGGTGTATCCCACGGAGGCCAACTTCTTCCTCGCCAAGATGACGGATGCCACGAAGATATACAACTATCTGGTGGATAAGGGCATCATCGTGAGAAACAGGAACAGGGTACAACTCTGCCAGAACTGTCTGCGTATCACCATCGGAACCAAAACGGAGAACAGCGAACTTGTCGCTGCCCTCCGTCAATACGAATAAGCACTCTTCGAGGCTTAGCTCTTCTTATTCACGTAAATAAAGATGCCGATAATCACAAGAATGATGACGGCTGCGATGTGTAACCAATCCATATAGTTATTCCTCCATTAATTTACGATAACGTGCGCGCTTCGGCTCTTCCAAGCCGAGGCGCTGTGCTTTATTGGCCTCATACTCCGAGTAGTTGCCCTCGAAATAAAAGACATTCCCCTCTCCCTCGAAGGCGAGGATATGCGTACAGATACGATCGAGGAACCAACGGTCGTGACTGATGATCACAGCACAACCAGCGAAGGCCTCCAGACCTTCCTCCAAAGCGCGCAGGGTATTCACGTCAATATCGTTGGTAGGCTCGTCGAGGAGTAACACATTACCCTCCTGCTTCAGGGCAATGGCCAGATGCAGACGGTTGCGCTCACCACCAGAGAGTACGGCACATTTCTTCTCCTGATCCGCACCACTGAAGTTGAAGCGCGAGAGATAGGCTCTGACGTTCACGTCCTTGCCACCCATGCGGATGGTCTCGTTACCTTGCGACACCACCTCATAGACGGATTTCGAAGGATCGATGTCCTTATGCTGCTGATCCACGTAGGAGAGCTTCACCGTTTCGCCTACGGAGAACGAACCAGCATCCGCCTGTTCCAAACCCATGATCAGTCGGAAGAGCGTTGTCTTACCAGCACCGTTGGGACCAATCACACCCACGATGCCATTAGGCGGCAACACGAAGTTAAGGTCGCTGAAGAGTTGTTTCTCAGGATATGACTTCGCCACATGCTCGGCCTCGATGACCTTATTACCTAAGCGCGGACCGTTGGGGATGAAGATCTCGAGTTTCTCTTCCTTCTGCTTCTGTTCCTCGTTGAGCATCGTCTCGTAAGAGTTCAGACGGGCCTTACCCTTGGCATGACGGGCCTTAGGCGCCATACGTACCCACTCTAACTCGCGTTCGAGGGTCTTTCTGCGCTTCGAGGCCTGTTTCTCCTCCTGTGCTAAGCGCTGCGACTTCTGTTCCAACCAAGAAGAGTAATTCCCCTTCCAGGGGATGCCCTCTCCACGATCCAGTTCGAGGATCCACTCTGCCACATCGTCGAGGAAATATCTGTCATGGGTGACAGCGATCACCGTTCCCTCGTACTGTTGCAGGTGTTGCTCCAGCCAGTCGATACTCTCAGCATCGAGGTGGTTCGTAGGCTCGTCAAGCAACAGCACATCGGGCTTCTGCAACAGCAGACGGCAGAGAGCCACACGACGGCGCTCACCACCAGAGAGCGTCTTCACGCTCCAGTCACCTGGGGGACAGTTCAGCGCCGCCATCGCACGATCCAGTTTCGAGTCCATGTTCCAGGCATCTGTCGCGTCGATGATATCCTGGAGTTCTGCCTGACGCTGCATCAGTTTGTCCATCTTGTCAGGATCCTCATAGTACTCAGGCAGTCCGAACTTCACGTTGATCTCGTCGTATTCAGCCAGTGCGTCATACACATGCTGCACACCCTCCATCACGTTCTCCTTCACCGTTTTCTCCTCGTTCAAGGGAGGATCCTGTGGCAGATAACCCACCGTATAGCCAGGTGCCCACACCACATTACCCTGATACTGCTGGTCCAGACCAGCGATAATCTTCATGAGCGTGGATTTACCAGCACCATTCAGACCAATGATACCGATCTTCGCCCCATAGAAGAAACTGAGGTAGATGTTCTTGAGTACTTGTTTCTGGTTCTGCTGGATGGTCTTGCTCACGCCCACCATCGAGAAAATCACTTTCTTGTCATCGACTGTTGCCATAGATATGTCACTCTTTTTATGTTTCGTTTGCAAAAATACTCATTTTTTCCCATCTAATCACACATTTCCAGAAAAATCTTTGTAAATTTGCAGGCGATAAAACTATCCATCGCGATGAATCAAGATCCACAAGAGAAAGAAAGCCTTCTGCTGAAGAGTCGGAGCGGCAGAGCCTGCATCCGTGAGGGCTATCAGTTTTTCACCAGCCATTTCAGGCGCATTTTCCGTCACACGTGGTTCGTGGCGCTCTGCTTCGCCATCCTCTCCGCAATGGCGGCTGCCCTGCCCGTATTAGTGTCACCTGCCTTGATATGGCCTGCCCTGTTACTCTATCTGGTGGCTGTCATCCTGTTGCTGGTCATCTCCTACAGACTGTTGGTGCGCAAGGCACTCTTCGAGCGTCTGCCAAAAGGATCGATTCCCCGTTGGGCGTGGCTCCGTCATTTAGGTATGGAGACCCTCGTATGGCTCTTCTGTCTGGTGGTTATCTTGTCGCTCACAGTCATCACCGCCCTACCCATGCTGATCGTGATGGCTGCCAACTGGATTAACAACATAGGCATCCTCACGGGCGATCCTGACGGCATGCCCAACTATATGACGTGGCTCACGATTGTCGTCTTCCTGATCGCAGGTTTCATACAGGCCTACGTGTGGCTCACCATCCTCGGCCCCGTCTATATGATGCGAGGCTCCATCACCCAACAGGAGAAGGAACGCGCTGAGATGAAAGCAAAAATAGAAGAAGAATCCAAACCGAAAGAATATGTACAAAATCTTATTTATAGACCGTGACGGCACCCTCATCGAGGAACCTGCCGACGAGCAGATCGACAGCTTCGAGAAACTGAAGTTCGTGAAGGGTGTGTTCCGTAACCTCGCCTTCATCCGTGAGAAGCTCGACTTTAAGTTCGTCATGGTGAGCAACCAGGACGGTCTGGGTACTGACGCCTTCCCTGAGGACACCTTCTGGCCAGTACACAACTTTATCCTGCAGACCCTCGAGGGCGAAGGCATCACCTTCGACGATATCCTCATCGATCCCCACTTCCCGGAGGACAATGCCCCCACGCGCAAACCCAACACCGGACTGGTGGAGAAATACATCAACGACCCTGACTGCGACATTGCCAATAGTTACGTGATTGGTGACCGTGAGACAGACCGTACCTTTGCTCGAAACATCGGCTGCAAATCGCTGATCCTGAGTGATGAAGGATTATCATGGAACAAGATTGCAGAACTCCTTTTTGCTGGTGAGCGCATGGCTGAGGTAAAGCGCACCACAAAGGAAACAGATATCCATATCAAGGTGAATCTCGACGGCACGGGCAAGTGCGATATTGCCACTGGTCTTGGCTTCTTCGACCACATGCTCGAGCAGATTGGCAAGCACGGTATGATGGACCTCATGATCCACACAAAGGGCGATCTCGAGGTCGATGAGCACCACACCATCGAGGATACGGCCATCGCATTAGGCGAGTGTATCCTGACGGCCCTTGGCGACAAACGTGGCATCGAGCGCTATGGCTATGCCCTACCCATGGACGACTGTCTCTGCTCCGTCTGTCTCGACTTCGGAGGCCGTCCCTGGCTCGTCTGGGATGCAGCGTTCAAACGTGAAAAGATTGGTGAGATGCCCACTGAAATGTTTTTACATTTCTTCAAGAGCCTTAGTGATGCTGCCAAGATGAATCTGAACATCAAGGCCGAGGGTGAGAACGAGCACCACAAGATCGAGGGTATCTTCAAAGCCCTCGCTCGGGCACTGAAAATGGCAGTCCGCCGTGATATCTATCACTACGAACTGCCATCCACTAAAGGACTCCTCTAAGGCTTAGAGATTCAGGCTCTTCTTCAGGGCCTCGATCTTTGCCTCAGCCTCCTTCGTGCAACGCTCATAGTCGGCAGCACTCTTGAAGCTGGGATCCTTCACTTCCGTATAGAACTTAATCTTAGGCTCCGTACCAGAAGGACGGACAGATACCTTTGTACCATCCTCACAGAACCACTGCAGCACATTCGAGGTGTCGGGCATCGTGAGTTTCGATACGTTGCCCTGGGCATCCTTAGCCTCCAGCGTCTTATAGTCCTTTACCAGACAAACCTTCGAGCCACCCAGATCCTTCGGAGGATTAGCGCGGAAGTCGGTCATCATCTGCTTGATCTCGTCAGCACCACTCTTACCCGGACGCACCACGTTGATGGTGTACTCCTTCGAGAAGCCGTACTCAGCGTAGATATCCATCAGCAGGTCATAGAGCGTGCGACCGTTATCCTTGGCCCAGGCAGCGATCTCACAGATCAGACAGATAGAAGCGGGTGAATCCTTATCTCTCACCTTATCAAACGGCAGGAAGCCGAAACTCTCCTCACCACCACCGATGTACTTCTGCTTGCCCTCAGAGATACGGATCTCGTTGGCAATCCACTTGAAGCCTGTGTAGCAGTCGCGCAGTTCCACACCGTTCTTCTTGGCAATCTCGGCAATCTCCTCAGTAGTCACGATGGTCTTCACGAGGAACTCGTTGCCCTTCAACTGACCCAACTTCTTCTTGTTGGCGATGATATACCAGCAGAACATCATACAAGTCTGGTTACCATTCAGGATCTCCCACTCACCCTTGTTGTTGCGGCATACGATAGCCAGTCGGTCTGCGTCAGGGTCAGAAGCAATCACGAGGTCGGCATTCAGGCGCGTACCTAATTTCATACCTAAGGTCATAGCCTCGGCATTCTCGGGATTCGGGCTGATCACCGTGGGGAAGTTACCGTCGATTACCATCTGCTCGGGTACCACGTGGATATTCTGGAAACCCCATGAGCGCAGGGCCATCGGAACGATCACGCGACCTGTGCCATGCATAGCGGAATACACGATATTCAGGTCTTTCTGGCGAAGGATCACGTCCTGATCCACTATGGCCTCCTTCACGGCTGCGATGTAGTCCCAGTCCATCTCACCACCGATGATGTCGATGAGTTCCTTGTTGCCCTCAAACTTCACCTGGTCAATAGTCACCTTGTTCACCTCGTCGATGATACCCACATCGTGGGGTGCGAGCACCTGGGCACCGTCGTCCCAGTAAGCCTTGTAACCGTTATACTCCTTCGGGTTGTGCGAAGCCGTCACATTCACACCGGCCTGGCAGCCGAGCTGACGGATAGCGAACGAGATCTCTGGTGTGGGACGCAGACTCTCAAAGAGATACACCTTGATGCCGTTGGCCGAGAAGATGTCGGCGACGGTCTCAGCGAACATACGGCCGTTGTTACGGCAGTCATGACCTACCACCACTGAGCACTGCTTGCCTGGGAATGCCTTCAGGATATAGTTGGCGAAACCCTGGGTAGCCATACCCACGATGTACTTGTTCATGCGGTTCGTACCGGCTCCCATGATACCACGGAGACCACCCGTACCAAACTCAAGATTCTGATAGAAGGCATCGATAAGAGCCGTCTTATCGGCATTATCGAGCATTGCCTGAACTTCTTTACGTGTCTCCTCGTCAAAGGCCGGAGAAAGCCATTCCTTAGCCCGTGCCTCGCACTGAGCAATCAACTGAGCATTGTCTGCCATAGTTTTCCTCTTTTATGTTTTAGACGTTAATAATATTCTAATCCACAAAGATAGGAAATTTTTGTTGATAGTTTACGGTTTATAGTTGATAGTTGATTACTTTTAGAAATTTTTAATGTTTAATGTTTAATATTTAATGTTTAATGTTTAATCTTTAATGATTAATGTCCTTCAGCATCCTGTCGATCTCTTCAAACTGTTTTCCCATGTTCAGGTTGAAGTAGATGCGATATAACGCCTCGCCCCATTTCTGTTTTTCCTGTGGCGCCAATTTGCGGTAGGTTTCCATATAGGGCAGCGCCTTCTGATACATCTTCGTGATCTGCTTCTTCTGCTTACGGGAGTCCATACCGAGGGCAATGTTCATACAGGCCGTACCAGCATTATAGAAGGCCTCCGCAGCCAGACCGTCGAAGGCGATCAGTTTCTGACTGTAGTCCAGACACTCCTTATAGCGGCCGAGGTTCAGCAGCATCGTCGATTTCGCAAGCATGAACAGCGTATTCAGACTGTCCGTCGCCAGTGCCTTTTCGGCTACGGTCAGTGCCTGCTCGTAGTTACCCTTGGCCGAGTAACTATCCATTAGACGGGGGAAGAAATACATCGACTCTGGGTAACGCTCGAAACCCTCGCGCAACGTCTCGACGTACATCTCCTGATCTTTTAGCGCCCGCCAGGCCTCCGCGATATATTGCAGGGTATAATCTAATTTGGCGCTATCGCGACGGGCCAACTGAGCGTAGCGCAGGGTGAGCACAGGGTCGTTCATCCTATAGCCGCAGTAGGTGGCCCAATAGGCTGCCTCAGGCATACGCGCATCCGTCGCCATCAGGTCGTAACCCGTAAACAACGGCTGACGGTCGCAGTCCATATAGCGCTCGAAGAAGTCGTAAGCTTTCTCCAGTTCGCCTTTTCTTATATAATAGGTACCGCCATAGAACAGGTTCGGTTGGTATTGCAAGAGTTTCTCGGCATTGTCCTTACGGTACTCGAGGTTCACCCTACCCTTCTTATCGGGCCTCATGTCGAGCGAGTCCAGACGCAGGCCGATGTCGAACATCCTGCGCGTCAGTCCGAAGAAACCAGCCGTATCCACCTGTTCCTTCTTATACATCCGCTCATTCACCTGCAGATATTGTTTCTCTACCGCCTGCAGCCACATATCATATATACGTGCGTTAGAGAGGTTAGCCGAGTCCTTCAGCAGATCCGTCATCAACTTCTCCGCCTTGTCGTAGTCCTTGTCGCCCTTCAGGATCACACGCGCCTCCTGCAACTGCCTCCGCTGGGCAGTCACCGTGATGGTCAGTGATAAGAGAAGAATGGTTAAGAATAGTCTGCCGTTCATTGTCAGTCAAATCATTTGCGGATGCAAAGGTAAACAATTCCCTTTGCACCCACAAACTATTTGGGTTTAATTAACAACTAATGATACGGATATATTCCTCGTAGGAAATGTGGCGGCCGCCCATGGAACGGAGATGCGGGGTTTCGAACTGGCAGTCGATGATGGTTCCTCCTCGGGCATCGAGCGTACGGGCAAGGTGGATAAGGGCGAGTTTCGAGGCGTTGGGCACGAGTGAGAACATGCTCTCACCAAAGAAGGCCCTACCGAGATTGACGCCATAGAGTCCGCCCACAAGACGTTGTCCATCCCACACCTCGACACTCGCGGCGAAGCCTTGGCGATGGAGTTCAGTGTAGGCCTTGATGATGTCTGGTCCCAACCATGCACCTTCTTCTTCATCGCGGTTCTGAGCAGTGGAACAGCCATGTATCACACCGTCGAAATCCTTGTTGATGGAGAGCTTATAGCGGTTCTGGTGGATCAGTTGCTGCATGGAGTGGCTGATGTGGATCTCTTTGGGAAAGATGACGAAACGCTGTAGGGGACAAAACCAGAGGCGATTCTCGTCTCTGAATGAATACCAAGGGAAGAATCCATTGGAATAAGCCAGCAGCAAACGATCGATAGACAAGTCGCCGCCTACAGCCACCAATCCGTCTTCCTCACCCAAATGGGGATCCGGGAACCAGAGTTTATCGTCTAATTGAAAGACTGCCATTGCTCGTTTCTACAGTGACGTTGCCACCTTGTTTCAGACTGCCAAACAGTATCTCGCGCATCAGCAGAGGTTTGAGTCGCTGGGCTATCACGCGATCCATCTCACGAGCGCCGTATTCACGGGTAAACCCTTCTTCGAGCAACTGCGCGAAAGCCTCGTCGTTTAATGTCATGGTAACCTGTTTGGCTGTGAGTTTCTCCTGCAGTTCTCCCAACTTCTTGCGCAGGATGAGTGTGGCCATCTCACGATCCATATCATTGAACACCACAGTTCCTGTCAGACGGTTGATGAACTCGGGCTTAAAGGTCTTTTTCACTTGTTTCAGCATGGCCTCGCCTCGCGATACTTTACCTGTAAAACCGATATTGGCCTGAGCAGCAAACTGGGCACCGGCATTCGAGGTCATGATTAGGATTACGTTGCGGAAGTCGGCTTTACGTCCCTTATTATCGGTGAGTTTGGCGTAGTCCATCACCTGCAACAGAATGTTGTAGATATCCTGATGCGCCTTCTCAATCTCGTCGAGCAACAGCACGCAGTTGGGTGTTTTGCGGATGGCATCTGTCAGCAGACCGCCATCTTCATAACCCACATAACCTGCAGGCGAACCAATCAGTTTAGCCACTGTATGCTTCTCGGTATATTCACTCATGTCGAAGCGCAACAACGTGATACCCAGTTCTTTGGCAAGGACTCGTGCCACCTCTGTCTTACCCACGCCAGTAGGTCCTACAAACAGCAGTGAGGCCAGCGGTTTGTTGTCATCGAGCAGACCTGCCTTCGACATCTGTACCGACTCCACCACCTGTCGGATGGCCTCGTCCTGACCATAGATTTTTGCCAGCAATCGGGGAGCCAGGGTTTCCAACTGAGTGTTGTCCTCGTCCTCTTTCATCGCCAGGGCATCCACCTTGCAGGTCTTTGCCAGCACATCGGCAATCTCTGCCTTCGAGACGGCTTGTTTCTCGTTTCTCACTTCCAGAGCCGCTCCAGCCTCGTCGATCAGGTCGATGGCCTTGTCAGGCAGGAATCGGTCGTTCACGTGCTTATAACTTGCATCCACAGCGAAGTCGAGGGCTGCCTCGTCGTAGGTCACACCGTGGAAATGTTCGTACTGTTCGCGCAACTGGCGCAGAATATGTTTCGTCTCGTCGGGTGTAGGTTCGGGGATGTCAATCTGCTGGAAACGACGTACCAAACCCTTCGAACGCGAGAAATGGCGATTGTATTCCTCGTAGGTGGTGGAGCCGATAAAACGGATGCTGCCCGACTCGAGATAAGGCTTCAGCATGTTCGAGGCGTCCATGGAACCCTCGCCTGTAGCACCTGCTCCCACCAGTGTGTGGATCTCGTCAATATACACGATGTTCTTCTGACTCTCCTCCTGGATTCCGTCCATGATCTGTTTGATGCGGTTCTCGAAGTCACCACGATACTGCGTACCTGCCAACAGCGTACCAATGTCGAGTTGGTAGATGCGACTGCCTTTCAGGCGTTCAGGCACTCGTCCCTCCTCAATCAGTCTGGCCAAGCCCCATATCAGAGCCGTCTTACCCACACCAGGTTCACCGATGTGAAGCGGATTGTTCTTATCCCGACGACAGAGCACCTGGATGGTACGCTCCAATTCCTGTTCCCTGCCTATCAGCGGGTTGTGGTTCTCGAAGAGGTCGTTCATGCAGGTCACCAGTTTACGCCAGGCTGCCTCGCGTTTTCCTTCGCCAGTCTCCGACTCCAGATGATCGTCAAATTCGTAAGCACTGATCAGTTGACTCAAAAACAGGCTCTCCTGATCGCCCAGCGCCTCCTTCAACAGGTAGCACGCCCACGATTCGGTGAGATGCAGGATGCCCATCACGAGATGTGTCAGGTCCAAGGCCTCTGCACTGCTGTTCAACACCTGTTGACAGGCATATTCTATCACCTCAGCCATCTGTGCGGAGGCTTCGGGCTCGTACTCCTTGTCATCGGGTACGGACTCTATCACCTCCAACTGATCCTCTATATGCTCGGCAAACGACCCTGATGGGTAGAAGATGTTGAGTGTACGGCTGAAGTTGGGTTCGTCGGTCAGCACCAGCAACAGGTGTTCGGGCATCACAAATTCGTGACGGTATTCCCTGCAGCACTTCATGGCCTCGTGCAGCATCTGACCTGCACGCCTCGTCTGTTTGATCTCTGCCATATTACTCTTTTTCTGGTTCAACAGTCAGGCGAAGGGGGTATCCTGCTTCACGCGCCATATTTGTGGCTTTCCGCACTTTCGAGGTAGCCACATCATAACTATATATGCCCACAACAGCCTTGTCTGAGTGGTGTACCTGCAGCATCAGCTTCTCGGCTTCAGCCTCGCTCTTAAAAAACACCTGAGTCAGAATCATCACCACGAACTCCATCGTCGTGAAGTCGTCGTTATAGATGGTCACCTTATACCTGCGAGGCTCCCTCTGATCTATTCTCTGTCGTTCCCTGATAGCTGATTGTTCCTTCGCCATGATCTTATTGATTCAAAGTTTATACTCAGATCTTTCTTGCTTCAGACTGTCGATTTTGAAGGAATCACCATCATTTATCACTTTCAGAAGCACGTCATACTCATAGTTGTCATACTTGATCTCAACAAGGACATGGTTCTCATCGCGGGCTGTGAAGGTGCGTGACTTTAACCCACCTGCATCACCACCACCCTCATAGAAAAACATCCATGTAGCCAGACACTCACCTTCACATTCATAGTCGTACGCATCGGCCAGATACTTCAGGAGATTAGGGGTAATGTACTGTTTAACATAGTTATAGTCAAGCAGATCCCTCTTGTCCCATTCTTCATAAAACTGCTCCACGAAAGCCCTGACGGTTTCTTGATTGCCCACGCCATTCTGTGCAATAATCGAACCAGGCAGCATCAGCATGAATAAAACAAGAAATTTTCTAATGTCCATATCTTAAAATGATTAATGATTATTCTCGTTCATCTCTGTTTGAATTTCAATTGCAAAAATAAAAAGAAATCCCCAAACATGCAAGTTTTTGGGGAATTAATATGTATCTTTTCCACCGTAAGGGCACAACGGGGGCAATGTGCTCTCAGATGGCAGTTTTAAAAAGTGCCAACAAAAAGAGAGCGGGAACTAAACCCGCTCTCTTTTTATACTAACTATGTCTGGGACGCAAGAACCGTCCCCAGTGAGTTTACTTGCTGTCGGCCTCTGCCTGCTGGGTCTCAGGAGCATCGGGACCGTAGTAGTTGTAGTAGGCGTTGAAGCGGTTGTAACCCCACTTTGCCTGCAGCATGTCGGGATCGAGTTCCTTGGCCTTGTCGTAGAACTTGATGGCCTCCTCGTAGATAGCCTTCTTGGCAGCGGGATCCTCCGTGTTCTGAGCCTGTACGGAGAGGGCGGTTCCTGCGTAGGTCTGGATGAGGGCGTTGTCGTCCTTCAGTTCAGCAGCGCGCTTGAGGTACTTGGCAGCCTCAGCGGCATCCTTATTAATGAGACCCAGGCCCTTGTCGGCGAGAGCCACCACATTGTCGGGATTAACTGCGAGGGCATCGTCAAGGATCTGATTGGCCTCTGCCTCCTGACCCATGGATGAAAGGGTGTTGTAAAGCTTCTCCATCACACCGTCGATCTTGTGCTCGGCATAGATCTCCTTCAGTTTGTTGCAGTAATTCACAGAGTCCTCCTTGGTCTGCAGACCGTCGCCAAGGATCTCAAGTTTCAGGTTCATGGCATTGTCAAACTCCTGAGGATCCTTCATGGCGATATCAGCCAGTTCGAGAGCCTTCTGCATATCTTTATCCTGATAAGCGAAGATGGCGGAATAACGGGCAACCTGTCCGAAATAGGACTTCTGACCCTCACGGTCGCAATCCTTGAAGAGGGGGAACTCGTTAGACTCCGTGAAGAGCTGCCAGTACTTACGAGCCGTAGCATTGTCGTGAGCAGAGAGGGCATTCTGTCCGGCATTCACCAGTTGGTTACGGGGACCGAACCACAGGCGCTGGGCATTCTTGGCGGCGAAGGCGGCCTTCACCTTACCCTTCTCGTTAGGCATCTGGTCGTACTTGTCGCACTCTGCAGCAGCCAACAGGGCATTGTAGGCCATCTCAGTCATCAGAGCCTCATCAACGGGTTTCGGATCCTTACCCATCTGAGCGGCCACCTGATTCTCGGTCTGGATAGTGCTCTGAGCCGTAAACTGGTCCATAGCCAGGTCAACGAGTTTGTTGTAAGCCTTAGCCTTCTCCTCAGGAGTAGCCAGTTGGTCGAGAGAACTCTTAATGAGTGCCTCTGCCTCTGCATAGACTTTTGCCTTGAGGATAGCCTTCAAAGCGTCACTGTCACCGGCGAATGCGGTAGCACTGGCCACCAGCATCACTGCCATCATCATAAACTTTTTCATAAGCCTTTAAATTGGTTGATAATGTTATTAATTGTTGATTTTACTGTTATGACGTATCTGGGTTAGGAAGGTTTAATCCTCGGTCTTGGCCTCAGCCTCGATCTCAGCTTCCTCAATATCCTCTTCCTCAGCCTGGGAGTGCATCACCTTGCAGACGCTGGCGATGGTATCATTCTTCTTGGCGAGGTTGATGAGGCGCACACCCTGTGTGGCACGGCCCATCACACGGACATCGGCCACCTTCAGACGAATCAGGATACCCGACTTGTTGATGATCATCAGGTCGTTCTCGTCGGTCACAACCTTGATAGCCACCAGACGGCCCGTCTTCTCGGTGATGGCGAGGGTCTTCACACCCTTGGCACCACGGGCGGTCTTACGATAGTCCTCTACCTCGGAGCGCTTACCATAACCGTTCTCAGAGACTACCATGATGGTCTCGACATTCGGATCGTTGACGCATACCAGACCTACCACCTCGTCGTCGCCGCCATCGAGACGCATACCAATCACACCGGTAGATACACGGCCCATGGTACGTACGTCGTTCTCGTCGAAGCGTACGGCACGACCATTGCGGTTAGCCAACAGCAACTCGTTGTGGCCGTTGGTCAGGCGAACGCCTACCACCTCGTCGCCCTCGTTGATATTGATGGCGCGAACACCGGCTGCACGTACATTCTTATAAGCATCGAGGCGTGTCTTCTTGATGATACCCTGTTTGGTGGCGAATACCACATAGTGGGTCTTGAGGAACTCCTCGTCGTTGAAGTTCTTGATACGCAGTACGGCGTTGATAGCGTCGTCGGGTTCGATGTTGAGCATATTCTGGATGGCACGACCCTTAGAGTTCTTGTCGCCCTCGGGGATCTCATAGCACTTCTGCCAGTAGCAACGACCCTTCTGTGTGAAGAAGAGCAGCGTGTTGTGCATCGTGGCGGGATAGATATATTCGGTGAAGTCATTGTCGCGATGACGGGCTGCCTTGGCACCTACACCACCACGTCCCTGCTCGTGGAACTCATCGAGTTTGGTGCGCTTGATATAACCCATGTGGGATACGGTGATCACCACAGGATCGTCGGGATAGAAGTCCTCGGCATTGAACTCATGGTCGAAGGGGATGATCTCCGTGCGGCGATCGTCGCCATACTTCTCCTTCACCTCCAACAGATCGTCCTTCATCACCTGCTTGCAGCGCTCGGGATTGTCGAGGATCTCCTGCAAGTCAGCGATGAGCTTCATCAGGTCGTCGTACTCCTGGTGGAGTTGTTCAACACGCAGACCTGTGAGTTGTGCCAGACGCATATCGACGATGGCCTTCGACTGGAGTTCGTCGAGTTCGAAGCGGGTCTCCAAGTTACGCTGGGCATCGGTAGGTGTCTTCGAGTTACGGATGATACGCACCACCTCGTCGATATTGTTGACGGCGATGATCAAGCCCTCAAGGATGTGGGCACGCTCCTGAGCTTTGCGCAGGTCGTACTGCGTGCGGCGGATGGTGACATCATGACGGTGCTCAACGAAGTATTTCACGCACTCCTTCAGTGAGAGCAGACGGGGACGCCCCTTCACCAGTGCAATGTTATTCACTGAGAATGAGCTCTGTAGAGCGGTCATCTTGAAGAGCTTGTTGAGCAGCACATTGGCATTGGCATCGCGCTTCACATCGACCACGATACGCATACCCTGACGGCCTGACTCGTCGTTGACATTGGCCACACCCTCGATCTTATGCTGATTGGCGAGGTCGGCAATATAAGCCACGAGATCGGCCTTATTGACACCGTAGGGAATCTCGGTGACAACGATCTTGTCGTGGGTCTCGCCACTCTCGATCTCGGCCTTGGCACGCATCACGATACGGCCGCGACCAGTCTCGTAGGCATCGCGCACACCTGACAATCCATAGATATAGGCTCCCGTGGGGAAGTCAGGACCAGGGATATACTGCATCAGTCCATCGGTATCGATATCGGGATTGTCGATATAGGCGCAGCAGCCATCGATGACCTCACCCAAGTTGTGGGTAGGCATATTCGTGGCCATACCTACGGCGATACCGTTACCACCATTCACCAACAGGTTGGGCACCTTCGTCGGCATCACGGTAGGCTCTTCGAGCGAGTCGTCGAAGTTGGGTGCCATATCAACGGTCTCCTTGTCGAGGTCGTCCATGATGTGCTCACCCATCTTGGAGAGGCGGCACTCAGTGTATCGCATGGCGGCGGGAGAGTCACCATCGACGGAGCCGAAGTTACCCTGACCATCAACGAGCGTGTAGCGCATGTTCCAGTCCTGGGCCATACGGACGAGGGCGCCATAGACGGAAGAGTCGCCATGGGGGTGGTACTTACCAAGCACCTCACCTACCACGCGGGCACATTTCTTATAAGGTTGGGTGGAAACGTTGTTAATGTTCATCATACCGTAGAGGATACGGCGGTGTACGGGCTTGAAGCCGTCACGCACATCGGGAAGGGCACGTGCCACAATGACTGACATGGAGTAGTCGATGTAGCTGGATTTCATCTCTTCCTCGATGTTAATCTTAAGAATTCTGTCGTTGTCGAAAGTTTGATCCATTTCTTTATTTTACTATTTTACTATTTTACAATTTATCTATGCCGAAAAAGGCAAATATCGCGTTTAAGGCACTTTTTAAGCCCGCTGACGCGTTTTTAACCGTGCAAAGGTAGTTATTTTTTTCCATTCTCCCAAACCTTTTAAGCTATTTTAGCGGAAACTTTTTCAGGAAAAGTGGCACGGTGTTTGCAGAATTATTCGTATCTTTGCAAAGTCGAATAGAAAAAGAAAGGATTTGAAGGTAATATGACTAGCCAGTTTTCCCCCAAGGTATCGGAGATACTCGCCTTCTCTCGTGAGGAGGCAGCGCGCCTGGCCAGCCGTTCAGTAGGACCCGAACACCTGCTGCTGGGCATGCTCAGGAGCAGTGATGGCCCCGTCATCGACCTGTTCCACAGGTTGAACCTGAACCTGCAGTCTGTCAAGACAGAACTGGAACAGCGGGTTCGGGAAGACGAGATTGGCATGCCCATCCATACGACAGACCTCGTGCTCAACGAGAAAGCGAGCAACATCCTGAAACTCGCCGTACTGGAGGCACGCATACAGAGAACCACAAAAGTAGATGAACAGCACCTGTTGCTCGCCATCCTGCATGACGCGGTGAACAACGGTGCCAAACAAGTATTGGAATTGAACAACATGAATTACGAAGACGCTATGGCTATGCTCTATGCGCCTATGAATAAAGAGATCACGAACGGCATCGGACTGCCCGACGAGGATGAGGAGGACTTCGAGGAGACCGCCAACACAGGTGGTTCCAGTGCTTCTGGCAAGACTGGAAGTGCTGCCACGACGGCCACCCAGAAGAAGCAGAACTCGAAGACACCCGTGCTCGACACCTTCGGCACCGACCTGACACTGGCGGCCGCTGAGGGTAAACTCGATCCCTGTGTGGGCCGTGAGAAGGAGATCCAGCGCATCATCGAGATCCTGGGCCGTAGGAAGAAGAATAATCCCATCCTGATCGGAGAACCCGGTGTGGGTAAGAGTGCCATTGTCGAAGGACTGGCACAGTTGATCACCGAGCACCATACTTCGCCGATGCTCTTCGGCAAGCGTATCTTCACCCTCGACATGACGGGTGTGGTGGCAGGTACGAAGTATCGCGGACAGTTCGAGGAGCGCCTGAAGGCCCTGATGAAGGAGTTGGAGGCCAACCCCGACGTGATCGTCTTCATCGACGAGATACATACCATCATCGGCGCTGGTTCGACACCAGGTTCGATGGATGCTGCCAACATCATGAAACCCGCGCTGGCACGCGGCACGATCCAGTGCATCGGTGCCACGACGCTCGACGAATACCGTAACTCGATTGAGAAAGACGGTGCCCTGGAGCGCCGATTCCAGAAGGTACAGGTAGAGCCTACGACCAATGAGGAAACGCTGCAGATCCTGCGGAATATCAAGGACCGCTACGAGCAGCACCATCACGTCACCTATACCGACGAAGCACTGGTGGCATGTGTCAAATTGACAGACCGTTATGTGACAGACCGTTTCATGCCTGACAAGGCGATCGATGCCCTCGATGAGACGGGTTCACGCGTACATCTCGGTAACGCCCAGATTCCGCCAGAGATCGCTGAGAAAGAGAAAGAGATCGCCAACATCAAGGAGAAGAAACAGTGGGCCGTGAAGAATCAGAACTTCGAACTGGCTGCTGGCTATCGTGATCGTCAGACCGTGCTGGAGACCGAGTTGAAGGAACTCAATGAGCGTTGGAGCAAGGGCGAAGACGAGGAGCGACAGGTGGTAGATGCGGAACAGGTGGCAGAAGTCGTCTCGATGATGACGGGTGTACCTGCCCAGCGGATGGCCGAACAGGAAGGTATCCGCCTGAAGGGTATGGCTGACGAACTGAAGCATGCCGTCATCGCCCAGGATGCCGCCATCGACAAGATGGTAAAGGCTATCCAGCGTAATCGTGTCGGACTAAAGGAGCCCAACCATCCCATCGGCGTGTTTATGTTCCTCGGACCTACGGGTGTCGGTAAGACCTATCTTGCCAAGAAACTGGCTGAGTTCATGTTTGGCAGTGCGGATGCGCTGATACGTATCGACATGAGTGAATATACGGAGAGTTTCAACACCTCCCGCCTGATTGGTGCACCTCCAGGATACGTGGGCTATGAGGAAGGTGGACAGTTGACAGAGCGTGTGCGCCGTCATCCCTACTCCATCGTCCTACTTGACGAGATCGAGAAGGCCCATGGCAATGTATTCAACCTGTTGCTGCAGGTATTGGACGAGGGGCGTCTGACGGATGGCAACGGCCGTTTCGTGGATTTCCGCAATACGGTGATTATCATGACCTCGAATGCAGGTACCCGTCAGTTGAAGGACTTCGGGCGCGGCGTAGGTTTCAGTGCTTCCGGCAGTACGGGACTGGCGCTGAACGAGCAGGACAAGCAGCATGCACGCGATATCGTTCAGAAAGCCCTCTCGAAGCAGTTCTCACCTGAGTTTCTGAACCGCCTGGACGAGATTATCACCTTCGATCAACTCGACCTCGAAGCCATCAAGAAGATCATCGACATCGAACTGAAGGGGCTCTACCAGCGCATGGAGCAAATTGGCTATAAGATCGACCTCTCTGACGAGGCGAAGGAGTTTGTAGCCACCAAGGGTTACGATGTACAGTTTGGTGCCCGTCCGCTGAAGCGTGCCATCCAGAACTATATCGAAGACGGTATCAGTGATATGATCGTGAATAGCAGCCTACCGTTAGGATCCACGATCCATATCAATCTGCATGAGAATAAAAATGAGTTAGTGTTCAACTAACTCATTTTTATTATAACTTTGATGCTCTCGCTTTAACCGAGGCCTTCACATTCCTTGATCCACAGGGCATAGGAGGCATCGCTGGGCATCCGCCAGTCGCCACGCGGTGAGAGACTCACACTACCCACCTTAGGACCGTCAGGCAGACAACTGCGCTTGAACTGCTGGGTGAAGAAGCGACGACAGAACGTTGTCAGCCATTTCTTCACGACATCCTCCGTATAGAGTTCTTCCCTACCCTCTACTGGTGACGGCGTACAGAAGGCGCGCTGGGCCAACAGGAAGATCTTCTTCGGACTGAAACCATAGCGCAGGAAATAATAGAGGAAGAAATCGTGGAGTTCGTACGGGCCTACGAGGTCTTCAGTCTTCTGTTTGATATTACCATGTTCGTCGGCAGGAATCAGTTCCGGAGAGATCGGCGTATCTACAATGTCCAGAAGGATGTCCGTTGCCATCTCCCCAGCCACATAACTCACGAGATAACGGATCAACGTTTTCGGCACACCAGCATTCACACCGTACATCGACATGTGATCGCCATTATACGTTGCCCAGCCCAAAGCCAGTTCCGAGAGGTCGCCCGTACCGATGACAATAGCATTCTCCTTGTTTGCCACATCCATCAGGATCTGCGTACGCTCACGGGCCTGGGCATTCTCGTAGGTCACATCGTGCACTTTCTTATCATGGCCGATATCCTCGAAATGCTGGGTGACGGCCTTGGCAATACTGATCTCACGAATGGTAACACCCAACGTCTCCATCAGTCTCACGGCATTGTTGTGGGTACGGTCCGTCGTACCAAAACCAGGCATCGTGATACCAATGACCCCCTTACGGTCGAGACCCAGTTTGTCGAAAGTCTTCACTGTCACCAACAGGGCCAGTGTGGAGTCGAGGCCACCACTGATACCTATTACGGCCTTGGTGGCATTGATATGATAGAGTCGTTTGGCAAGGCCTGCGACCTGAATATTCAGGATCTCCTCACAGGTGGATTGCATATCTTCTGCCTGGGGGATAAACGGATGGGGATCAATCTCCCGTTGCAGTTCGAAATCACGCGGAGCAACGGGCTTACAACTGATCTCACAGGCACGGGCACCACGCTGGGCATTGATAAAGGTGGTGTTCGTGCGACGTTCTACACGCAGTTTCTCCACATCTATCTGACAACTCTGTATCTGGGGTTGGAAAGAATATCTGGAGCCTTCTACAAGCAGATGACCATTCTCGAAGATCATGGCATTGCCGCCATAGACCGCATCCTGGGTGGATTCACCGAAACCGCTGCCTGCATAGACATAGGCACTGATGGTACGGGCACTCTGCTGAGCCAATAGCGACTTCAGATATTTATGTTTGCCAAGCACCTCATTACTGGCCGACAGGTTGAAGATAACATCTGCACCCGCCACTGCCAGATTATTACTCGGTGGTATCGGTGCCCACACATCCTCGCAAATCTCGATACCGAACTTCATACCGTCGGAAGTCACAAACAGTTTGGGATCAGCACTGACAGAGATCGGGGCACCTGCGAAATAGAACTCGGAGGGATTCAGATCCTGTGCCGAGGCAAACCAGCGTTTCTCGTAGAACTCTGCATAGTTTGGCAGATAGGTCTTAGGCACGATACCCAACAGTGTACCGCTCTGGATCACAGCAGCACAGTTATAGAGCAGGCCGTTGATAACGACAGGCAATCCAACGATAGAGATGATGTCCAACTTACGTGTAAAGTCAAGCAGCGTCAGAATACCAGATTCTGCACGGTCCAGCAGCAACTGTTCCTTGAACAGATCCTGACAGGTATAGCCTGTGACACTGAGTTCTGGGAACACGATTACTTCCACGCCACGTCCCTCAGCCTGAGCAATCAGACTCTCTATCTGTTGAACGTTGTACTCTACGTCGGCCACCTTTACTACAGGAACGGCTGTAGCCACTTTCACAAATCCGTATCTCATAGTTTTAACTTTTAGATATCGTCTTTTTTCTTTATTTTGCGTGCAAAGATAACATAATTTTAGATAAAATGCCTAACTTATAGTGGGAATTTCGATGTTTTTTGTAATTTTGTCCCCGAAACGGCAGTCATTATGAAATATTTCGAAACAGAATTCTCGATTTCACCCTACTCTTCCGACGCCAGTGACATGCTGGCAGCCTTAGCGGGAGAAGTAGGCTTTGAAACCTTCGAGGAGACAGGGACAGGACTGAAAGGCTACGTCCAGCAGTCGATCTTCTCGGAAGAGGCTTTGCGTGATGTCCTGAATGACTTCCCCTTCGAAGGTGTCAGTATCACCTATGACATCCATGAGGCAGAGGATCGTGACTGGAACGAACAATGGGAACAAGAAGGTTTCGAACCTATTACCATCAAAGACCGTCTGGTGATCCATGACGGGCGTCATCTGCCTGAAGGTGATTTCCCCATCGCCATCGAAATCGATGCGAAATTAGCCTTCGGCACGGGCACCCACGAGACCACCCGTATGATCTGTGCCACACTTCTCGACAGCGATCTTCACGACAAGCGCATCCTCGACTGCGGCACTGGTACGGGAATCCTCTCCATTTGTGCTCTGAAACTCGGCGCCCGTGAAGCCATCGGCTATGATATCGATGAGTGGTCTGCCGATAATGCGCGTCATAATGCCGTTATCAACAGGGTTGACGACCGTTTCCAGTCTCTCCTTGGCAACGCCACTATATTAGATAAGGTAGAAAGCACCTTTGACATCGTACTGGCAAATATTAACCGTAATATCCTACTGGCAGACCTGCCTTCATTTGATGTAAAGATGGCTCCCGGGGCAAGACTGATCCTCAGCGGTTTCTACACCGCCGACAGTCCCCTGCTCATCAAGAAGGCAACCTCTTTAGGACTCCGCTTAGTGTCACAGAAAGAGGATAACGACTGGGCCTGTCTGATATTCACAAAAGAATCATGAAGTATATGAAGAAGATCTATGTATTACTGATATTGGCATCCTTGTTTTCCGCCTGTCATCACGACGATGACGCTGAGGAAGAACAGGATCCAGAACGCACGGTACTGATCTATCTGGCAGCGGAAAATAATCTGTCATCATTTGCTGAGGACGACCTGAGGGAGATGAAGACAGCATCCAAGTCATTGAACAACAGACAACAGTTGATTGCGTATGTTGATAAAGCAGAAAGCACTCCGCCCTTCTTTGCACGCATCAAAGACGGGCAATTCGTGGATTCTGTCAGTGTGGAAGAGTCCATCACTGCCGATCCTGCCGTCCTTGAGAAAGCGCTTCGCTACATGCGTACGAATTATCCAGCCAAGTCGTATGGGCTGGTGCTTTGGGGACATGCCTCCGGCTGGCTCATCAGCAAAGATTCCGTTGTCTATGACAAGAGCCGTGCTTACGGTGGTGATACAGGAAGCAACTCATCGACCAGTTCAGGCAGATATTGGATGAACATCCCCTCGATGGCCCGTGCCATTGCCAATGGCATGGAAAGCACACCGCTCACCTTCATCATGGGTGACTGCTGTAGTTTCGGCTGTGTAGAGATTGCCTATGAACTGCGTCAAGTAGCAGAATACATAATCGGTTCCCCTGCCGAAGTGCCTGACGAGGGGGCTCCCTTCGACCTGATCATACCAGATATGTTCAATATTGGTACGGAGTTCTACAAAGCCATCCTCGACCATTACTATAATTATTATCTTGAGGCATATCAGAAAGGACCTAACCATTTCTACAACAATACGAAGGGTGATCTTGTAGGCTATAGTGTTCCCCTCGTAGCCGTCAGGACCTCAGAACTTGAGACACTGGCAACAGCCACAGCCAAACTTCTGGGAACTATCAGCGAGACGCTTACACCTGAGGGAACACTCAACTTTACCAATAGGGTGTTCTATGCCTACTCCAACGATCGATACTCATACGACATGTATAACATGCTGAAAGCCAATACATCAGGAACGGATTTCAACACCTGGGCTACTGCTTTCCAAAAGGCAGTCCCCTATTACCTGTATTCCGCGCACTGGCTCACCTATTATCGGACACAGATTGGAAGCGAAATGGGATTCTTCGAGGGACAGGATGCTGACTGCGGCGTACTGAGCATGTTCTTCCCGCGTATAGACTACCGCAATACCAACTGGAATACGACCATCCAACAACTCCAATGGAACAACATCATCCAGTGGCAACAGTATGGGTGGTAAAAAAGAAATCCGAGAAGTGTCTTACTCCTCGGATTTTTCATGAATAACAACCTTGATCTTCGAGATACGATGGCCGTCGAGCTCCGTAACGACAAAGGTAAAGTTCTGATAGTCGATCTTCTCGTTAAGTTCTGGGAAGTCGCCCTTGATCTCCAGCAACAGTCCTGCTAAAGAATCGGCATCACCCTCTACCTCCTCAAAGGTCTCATCGTCGAGGTCGAAGATCTTATAGAAGTCACTGAGCAAAGTCTTGCCCTCAAAGATATAGGTATTCGCGTTGATCCGCGTATAACTCTTTTCCTCCTCGTCGTACTCGTCATTGATCTCACCGACGATCTCCTCCAGAATATCCTCCAGAGTGATAATGCCGCTGGTACCACCGAACTCATCAACGACAATAGCAATATGCACCTTGTTCTCCTGGAAGTCGCGCAGCAGGTCGTCGATCTTCTTCGTCTCCGGCACAAAATACGGCGGACGGATCAGCGACTGCCAACGGAACGTAGCTGGCTTCGACAGATGGGGCAACAAATCCTTGATATAGAGGATACCACGAATATTATCGATAGACCCCTGATAGACAGGAATACGGGAGTAGTTGTTCTCTACGATACACTTCAGCACATCAGGGAACGATGAACGGAAGTCGAGATCAACCACATCCTGACGACTGGTCATCACCTCCTTGGCCGTCTCATCACCAAAACGAACGATACCTTCCAACATATTCTTCTCATCCTTGAGTTCGTTCTCGTCAGTCAGTTCCAAAGCCTGTTCCAAATCATCGACACTAAGCACATGATTCTCTTTCTGGACAACCTTTTCTGCCAATATTCCAGAGCGTATCAGGATAGAGGCCAGAGGATAGAACACCCGGCTCAAACGAAGGATGCCGGCTGCAGAGAAACGGCAGAATGCCAACGCATGCTGCCCTGCATAGACCTTCGGCATAATCTCACCGAAAAGCAACAGTAAGAAAGTCAGAAGAATGGTGATGACGACAAACTGCAACCAATATGCCACTCCAAAGTCGATAACATGACTGAAGAAATAGTTGCAGAGCATGATGATGGTAACGTTCACCAGATTATTGGTAATCAGAATGGTTGCAAGGGTTCGTTCAGAATCCTCACGTAACGCTATGATATACTGATCACTACGGTTTTTCTCCTCATCGAGTTCATTCAAGTCGTTGGGAGAGAGAGAGAAGAAGGCTATCTCTGAACCTGATGCATAGCCTGAGAACACAAGCAGGATACAGGCAAGAACAATGGCAACAATGGCACCCGTAGTGGGTTCCAAGAAATGAACTTCGCTGAATATTTGTTGAAGACAGTCCATTGTCAGAACGGAAGTTGCTCTCCTGGTTTGCTGTCAGGCAGAGGGTCTTCTACTGGTTCGTTGACAGACATATTAGAAGCAGGCTTGGGTGACAGCAGTTCAATATTGTCAGCCCATATCTCCGTAGCATAGCGGCGCTGACCCTGCTTGTCATCGTAGGTCGTATAGCGGATGCGTCCTTCGATATATAGTTTATCACCCTTATGAACGTACTTTTCAACGATCTCTGCCAGTCTGCGCCAGAGAATGACATTGTGCCAGTCGGTATGATCAGGCACCTGTGTACCATTCTGGAGCGTATAACCGCGCTCAGTAGTTGCCAGACGGAGGCGGGCCACAGCCACACCCTGATCAACGTAGCGAACCTCGGGTTCCTGACCGACGTTGCCTATAAGCATTACCTTATTCATACGTTCTGGGATTTTGCCTTACCTAAATAACGGAACTTAAAATTCTTGCCTTTGGCTGAAGGGAACTGACTGCGCTCATCAACACGGTCACGCAGATGTTCAACGATCCGCTCATAACATTCCATACCGGAGTTGGCCTTCAGACGGGCCACGAACTGCGTGTCACGATACTGGAACTTACCAGTGCCGGGGATCAACGATACACGCTTGAAGTCGATACTTCCCTCATACCATCCCGGACGTATCTCATTCAGACGTACCAGTGCTGGGGCAGCAGGTTTGGCAGCCACACTCTCCACAGGCGTGTGCACAGCCTTCTTCTCCTTGAAGTCCTGCATGGTAGCAGCCTCCGTTTTGATGATAATGAAATAGACACGGGGATGAACTTTATAACGCTTGGGATAGAACACATCACTTGCAGCATATTCACGGATATCGGCTTCCAGCATGGGATTCATCTCAATCTCTTCGATACCACGCAGGAAATCAATAGCTTCATCAACTGTGGACACAAGCGTTTCACGGTCAAAATATCTTAAGTACAAATTCATTATGAAAAAGATGTTGTTTTCCTTAATAAGAGCGGAAAACGGGACTCGGACCCGCGACCCCAACCTTGGCAAGGTTGTGCTCTACCAACTGAGCTATTTCCGCAAAATCTTCTGAAAGTGAAGAGGAGGAGACTCGAACTCCCACGTCGCAATTGACACTACCCC
>Ga0129307_1000628_pt1 | contig 50771 bp, 45 predicted proteins | sample P1105metagenome_FD_94437 | JGI IMG/M metagenome (GOLD analysis project Ga0129307, IMG submission 94437) | Capybara group fecal microbial communities from Wisconsin, USA - P1105 metagenome | ecosystem: Host-associated > Mammals > Digestive system > Large intestine > Fecal | place: USA: Wisconsin... | reverse complement strand
GCGTCTTTTCGCCGCCACCGCCCATAGCGGCAGCACAAGAACCACCACCAGAACGCTTGTAGCAAATCTTATAGTGGTTGTTTCCTTTTTCAATAAAGTCCTTAGTATCTTGCTTACCTTCAGTAGTAATACCGGTCGTCTGTTCGATGAACATGTTCGTCTTGATATGGACGTTACTCATCGTGGTACGACGGTCGCAGAAGTAGATATCGATGTCATAGCTCTTGCCCACTTCGGCAGTCGGCATGAACTTGTCCAAATCCACATAACCCGGAGCGGCAAGGTGAGTACCACCAAGGTCAACAGCCAGCTTGTTATCAATGAAGACCCAAATATCGTCGTCACCACGGAAGCTGAACTTCAACCCTTTTCTAAAGCGGAAGTTTGCATGAGATTCAAAGCAGAAATGCTGGTTACGACCGGCTGTTGTAAGGACGGTTGCATCAGACTTTCCAGAAGTCCAACGATAGGTAGCACCTTGAGCTGTAGATTTAGTTTCAGAGCCTTCAGCATATGTCGGCCAATTATCCGGCATAGCCAAACCACTGCAGCTCCAAGCCCAACCATCACCATTCCAAGTCACACCAAGTTTCCTAGAAATTTGGGTGGCAATAGCATTTTTACCGATTGTGAATTCAGAACCACCTTTGAAGTAACCATCGCAATCAACACCGCCATCCCAGCCCGGGCCATTACATATCAAATCGCTCATCGGAACGCCTTCCGTCGAATGAATTGTACGGAGACCGAGCGGAGTCTGAGAAGGTTCCTGGTCACCGCAGAAATAGACCGGACCTTCGGCCTTGCGCTTGTTTTCTGCAGCAGCCAGACGTTCAGACATCATCATATCATCTGAAGGCGGTTCTTCGGCCGGATAGAATCCACCCGGAACGGTAGCACCGGGGCTCTGGTAGTAATCTGATTCAAATTCGAACTTGCCATCGGCAGCCTGTTCAAAAGGCATGTTGAAGCAATACTGTTCGTTGACACCCTGCGTAAAGTTAAACATAGCGGCAAAAGCTTCATCAGCCTGAGCACCGAAGCACTTCTTACCCGTAGAAGTCAACTTCATCTTCTTGGTCTTCGGGTCAAGCGTAGATTCCACCATTCCCTTGGTCACGCCAATACAAGGCATTTCACCCGTAGCCGAAGAAAGCACCTGGAACTTAGCACCTGCCGAATAGCAAGCGTTAGCGTGAGCCTGTGCAGGAGTCTGTCCAGCATTCCAGTCCGGGTTGCAAGTAAATGCACCATGCAAGCTAGCATCGGTATCATAAATCACGGCTGCTAAATCATAACCACACTTGCCCGTCACATCAGGGCGTTTTACGTACCAGCCCTGATTTGCGCTAGGGAGTTTTTGAGATTCTTCAGCATCGGCCACAAAATAAAGCGCTTTGTTATAGTCCGGTTCAGTCGAATAAATTTCAAACAACCCTTCCAAAGCAATGGGCGTGGCAGCACCTTCTTCCCAGGCGCCGTTCATACCGATAGCGTCTTCCATCTTGGGATCATCGTTTCTGTGAATGACAACACTTTCCGGGAATTTTTCATCAATATAACGCCTGTAGTACCAACCGCAGTTTGCGCCATCATTGTACAACGCAACTTCTTTTGTCTTGCCACTGGCATCGGTTTCACTGATGTAAGGTTCAGCACTCTTCCATGTCGTATTGTTCGGCAAGAAGATGTAGAAGTCATAAACCTTCGGTTCTTCGTAGGTGATATAAGTCTTGCCTGATTGCTTGACATCTGGATGATCTTGAATCCAGACTTCGCCACCATCAACCCAGGATTTATTGCCCTTTTCGAACGTAGAACAAGAGAAACCTGCGGAACGAGCATCATCGCTCCTAATGCCAAACTGTGTAGGCGTTACACACTTCTGTTGGCAGGTGTTGTCAGCAACGCTGTTAATGAAAAAATAGTTGTCATTATTTGTACCCACAGCCTTCGTATTACTGAAATCAATGGTTGCCCACCCATTTTCGTCAGGCGTGCCAAACGCATGAGGTGAACCACCGATAACAACGTACGCTCTTGTCCAATTATCGGGAATTTTGAAGTGAACTCTCGGCGAACACACGGTATTGTCAGTACGACGTAAGTCTGCCCATGCATTTGTGACGCTTAATGCAATTGCCGTTGCGAATAAAATCTTCAAGCTTTTCATTTTGTTAGCCTCCTTACAAGAACCAGTAGGTGATGTTCAACTGTCCTTGCCATGTCTTTGGAGCATCGTTGGCATCGCTAATGCGTGTCATGCCAAATATAAAGCGCAGGTCAACGTCGAGTATGGACTTGCCGATGTGACGCATGACGCCAAGACCTGTTGCTATGTCGAATTCAAAAGCATTCAATCCGCCTTTTTCTTCAAAGGTCTTGCTGCCGTAGTAATCCTTGATGGTGACTTTGTTCTTTGCATAAACGTTGAACGAGAACATGGGGCCTGCATCAAAGTAGATCCCTTTCGGAATAGAAAATCTAGCCAATATTGGCCAATCGATGTTCAACTGTGATGTAGAATATTCGATTTTCAAATCGGACTTTTCTTTTTGTTCCGCTTCTTTCTTTGACAAGATCACAGAAGCGTTGGCCTTTCCTGTTCCTTGTCTGAGAGCGAGAGTCAAGTCGCTGCGTAAATTAAAATAGGCGTTTGGCATGAACATGAATCCGAAGCCGAACTTGAAACCGACTCCCCAGTAGCTGTTTAGAAGGTCATCGGCTCCGCTGACAGAGAGGCTGATGTCTTTGCCGTGATTGATGTCGTCTAGGCCGAACTTTGTACTATAAAAATCGTTGTATGTGATGCCTGCCGTGAAGCCTCCCCAGACATGCTTGGGCTTGTTGTCTTTCTTTGCTGGCGTTTTTTCTGTTTCTTGTTTTTTCTCTTCGGCTTTTGGTTGTGGTTCCTCAGTTTTTTGCTTTGTTTCGGCAACTTGAGGTTGCTGTTCTTTTTGCGTGGAGTCTGCGACGGGCTGAGTTGTATCCGGTTGCACCTGTTGTTCGGTGACTTGCTGCAATGTATCTGTCGTTTGCTGTTGGGGTTTTGCGGTTGTGTCGGCTGTCGGAATTTCTGCAGTTGCTGCAGACGCTGTTTCGGGAACTGCGTTTGCTGTTGTGTCGGGAGCCTGTTCTACAAACTCAGGCTTTGGTAGCGTTGAATCTATTGCGGTCTGTGACGAATTCGTTGCTTTTATCGGTTCGTATGATGTGATTTCGTTATTGATTGGGACCGTGGAAGTAGAATCTATTTGCGGGATGGCCGCTGGGGTGGGTGCTTCTGGAGGCGTTAGGGAGGCGTTAGAGTCTTGTGTCGCCGGATCCGCCGTCACGTCTTGGGCAAAAAGCCCACATGGAAACAGCAATAAAAACGCTATTGGGAACACGAAAAGCTTCTTCAATTTAAGCCTCCTTGATTAAATAGCTAGAATCGATGGTGGTATTCCTGTAACATAAATTTAAACTCAGATTCACTTTAGTGATTAAATTTTTTTAGAAATGGGCGGGTTAGGCGAATTGTTACTGTGTAATAAATAAACCCCGGCACTGATTGATGTGTCCGGGGCGAATGATGATTTAATCAGAAGATTAGAGGACTAATCGTTGATCATTCGTTCGTAGAATTTGCGGTAGTGGTCGCGGTCGTCGGTCTTGCGGACGGCGATGGCGTCTTGCGGGTGGCGGTTGAGCATGCCCGTAATCATCTGCGGAATGATGTAGCCCCATTCGTACTTCTGGTGCAACGGGAGGAACAGTTCTTCGATGGCGTCGAGCACCGGGCGCAAATCGTACTTCGGATTCTTGAGGAAGCTGAGGAGCAATTCTGTGGTGCAGTTGCCCGCGCCACGGCCCATGCCCGAAACAGAACCGTCGAGGTAATCCACGTGGTTGATGATGGCCTGGATCGTGTTGCTGAAGGCGAGCTGCTGGTTGTTGTGACCGTGGAAGCCGAACTTCTTGTTCTTCACGATGCCTTTGTAGCGGGCGAGTTCCTTATCGATGTCTTCCTGGTAGAAGGCGCCGAAGCTATCGACGAGGTAGAGCACATCGGCCTTGCATTCTTCCTGCACCTGGTGGAGCGCTTCGTCAAGTTCCGGACCGCGGTCACGGCTCACGGCCATGATGTTGAGCGTCGTTTCGTAGCCCATGTCGTGGAAGGCGTTCACCATGCTGATGCCCTTGTCGATATTCTTGACGTAGCTTGCCACGCGGAACATCTGGTAGGGGCTTTCGCTGGCGGGTTTAACGGCGTCCATGTTCACGCGGCCCACGTCGGCCATCACGGCCATTTTGATTTTGGAGTCGATGCCGTCCTTGACTTTCCAGAGTAAATCGTCGTCGCAGAACTTCCACGGGCCGTATTCCTTCGGGTCGAAGAGTTCGGGGGAGTTCTTGTAACCCATTTCCATGTAGTCGATGCCGGCTGCAGAAAGGAGCGTGTATAATCTACGCACGAATTCAAGAGAAAAGTCGTGCTTGTTGACGAGGCCGCCGTCGCGGATGGTGCAGTCGAGGACTTTGATTGTTTCGTAGTACATGTTTAGGTCTTGGGTTTTTGGTTAAAGTTACGTGAGACGTCATTCTGAGCGATGAAATCGCGAAGAATCCAGTCTTTTTTCAGTTACATCGCAAACATAGGTTTTAAAATTTGAATGGTCAAGAGCTGTCGTTGCAGAAACTTTAAAAATTTTGTTATTTAACGCAATTATAGCGAAGAAAAGAAGCGTGATACTGAAATTTTGACAGATTTTAGGTTTTGTTCACTTTGTAAAAGGTCGAAAACTGAACTTTGATGACTCTGTATCCCTGATGCTTGATTAAAATACGGCTATTGATTGAACAGTTTCAATCTGAAAAATATTGTGTCTGAGTTTGAATATTTGATAATCTACGCTAAATATGCGTAAAATAAATATTAAATCGATTGTTTTATCTTCTTTACAATTACGGAGTGTCATCAAAAATCACACCCTATTTTATTTTACTTTGCTGCGGCTCGTCGCTTATATATATTATGCCCATGCGTATATATAAGTCTTTTTCCCCGATTTTCCCTGTGGTCGTCTTTTTGGGCGCGTCCGCAGTTTCTGCTGAAACGAAATTTTTCTATAACCAGGTAGGTTATGATGTCGGCCAACCGATATCCGTGATTGTCAGGAGCGACCAACTTCAAGACGGCGCTGAGTTTAGCGTGATGTCGAACGGTTCTGCAGTCAAGACGGGAAAGCTTTCGGCAGGTTCCAATCCGGACAACTGGCTGAACAACGGCAAGTTTTACGTGGCGGACTTGAGCGGCCTTGCGGCAGGAAAATACACGCTGCAGGTTTCTGAGAACGGGCAACCGCAAAAATCGGGCGAATTTACGGTGGGCGAGAACGCTTTGGCGAAAAACACGCTTGCGACTGTGCTTGATTATTTCTATAACGACCGTGCGGACAAGGCTCCTGTTGTCGATTGGGACAAGAGCATGGGCATTTATAAGTCCGACAAGAAGGTCGATGTCCATGGCGGTTGGTACGATGCCAGCGGCGACGTGAGCAAATACTTGAGCCACCTTTCTTACGCGAACTACTTGAATCCGCAGCAGATTCCTTTGACGGTTTGGTCGCTTGCGTTTGCTTCGGAACGCATCCCGAAGTTGCTTTCTTCGACATCCACAAAGGCTAAAACGGCTGATGAAGCGGCTTACGGCGCGGATTTCTTGGTGCGTATGCTCTCCGACGAGGGCTACTTCTACATGACCGTGTTCGATAACTGGGGCTCGCCTCTGGGCAAACGTGAAATTTGCGCATTCACGGGTTCCGATGGTAAAAAATCCGCCGACTACCAGGCTGCATTCCGCGAAGGCGGCGGCATGGCGATTGCCGGGCTTGCGAGTGCGGCGAGGCTTAAGCTGAAAGGCGATTACACCAGCGACAAGTATTTGGATGCGGCTGAAAAGGGCTATAAGCATTTGTCCGAAAAGCAGGGAAATGGCGATTGTGCTTATTGCGATGACCACAAGGAAAACATCATCGACTATTACACGGCGCTTTTGGCGGCGACGGAACTTTTTGCGGCGACGGGCAAAAAAGACTATTTGACGGATGCCCGCAAACGTGCGGAAGGCCTTGTTTATTACCTAAGCGATGAAGGTTATTTCTGGAGCGATAGCGAAAAGAAACGTCCGTTCTGGCATGCTAGCGATGCTGGCCTCCCGCTGGTGGCGCTTGTCCGTTATGCCGAAATTGAAAGCCCGATTAGCGTGGATGCGGAATCTCCTGATTTTGATCTTATTGATTGGAGCTGCGTTGATAGGCTAGGTGCCACCTGCGATAATCCGCATTTTAGTAAGGTCATGGATGCTGTCAAGGCTCATCTCAAGTGGCTTGTCTCTATTACGAACAAGGTGGATAATCCGTTCGGTTATGCCCGCCAGACTTACAAGACTCAGGACAAGATAAAGGATGGTTTCTTCATTCCGCATGATAATGAAAGTAATTACTGGTGGCAGGGCGAAGATGCCCGTATTGCAAGCCTCTCTGCGGCGGCGATGTATGCAGCTCGCTCTTTGGACAAGAGTATTGCTGATAGCGTGCAGAAATATGCAGCTGATCAGCTCGACTGGATTTTAGGCAAGAACCCGTATGCCACTTGCATGATGCATGGCAAGGGAACCAAAAACCCGCAAAAGTACGATGGACAGTCCGATAACGATGCGACGCTTGAAGGCGGTATCGCAAACGGCATCAGCGGCAAGAACCAGGACGGTTCGGGCATTGCCTGGACGGATGACGGTGTTGGTGCTGTAGGCTTTGATGCTCTGAAGGAAGCGTGGCAGGTGTGGCGCTGGGATGAACAGTGGCTGCCGCACAGCACGTGGTACTTGATGGCGGTCGTGGAACGCTATGACGAAGTGTCGAAGATGATTGAGCCGCCGCGTTCTGCCTTGCCGAAGACTGTTGCGACCGCAAAGTTTGGCGTATCGCTTGTGGGCAAAACGCTTTCGCTCAATTTGCCGCGTTCGTCTGTCGGCAAGTCCGTCAAGATTGTCGATATGCTTGGCAATGTGCAAATGCAAAAGACTGCACAGAGCATGAACGAGACGATGAACGTGAGTGCGCTCAAGAACGGCGTTTACCTCGTTCAAATTCAAGGACTTTCCGCGAAAAAGTTTATCGTGAAGTAAGACTGTTTTGACGTCGTTCAACGTCAAGCAGGTTCTTTTGACGTCATCCTGAGTCCGTAAGGACGATGGATCCAGTTGATTCTAGGTACAATGCACTGGATTCTTCACCCGCTACGCGGGTTCAGAATGACGATTGCACTGGATGGGGCAAATGCCTCGTTTTAGTTCGAGACTTTAAACGCTCTGGTCGGGGAGTATGCCTGTTGAACGAGGATGTCCTTGCCTTGTTCCATGAGTTTCTTGGCCTCTTCGGCGAGTTTGTCGTCGTCTTTTTCTTCGATGACTTTGCTCAAGTATTCCATAGCGACATTCACATCCAACTTTGTCTGTATGCGGAGCTCGCCGATGTCAAAACGTGCGCGGCGTAGTAGGCCTGCGTCTTTTTCTTTGGCGATGCCCTTTTCCAAAAGCACGATAGCGGATTCTGGAACATTCTTTTGCTTTGCGATGGTGCCCCATTCAATCCATTGCGTGCTCGGAATCTCGATATAGCAGCCCGCGATTCTGTTCACGGTGTCCCTCACATCTTGGGCCTTGATGGGTTCTTCTTGCAAAAGCGCCGTGAGACCGTATTGCAGCAACCGTGCGGCGTTTTCGTTCTCGCCATTGTTTGCCGCTTCGAGCCCGTTGCTAATCATCTTGCGTGTGCGTTCGCCTGGCGTTGTCGCTTCTGCATTTTCACGCCTGGTTGCCGTTGCCGCCGACGCCTTGCGGTGTGGCATGTAGAAGCCTGCAACTCCGCCCAATGCAAAGAATATCGGCGATTCGACAGCCACCGCGTTGAAAATTCCCGGGTTCAGGAACCAGTCAATGGCCATGCTGATGACAAGTCCGAATTCCGAAATCTTGCAGACGTAAGAAGGTATGGCGTCTTTCTCCTTGTCGAACGTGTTTGCGCCCAGCAAAAAGCAGAGCATCAGGCTTACGCCCATGTAGCGCCCAGAGGCGAACTGGCTGAAGAACGACGTGTTGACTAGCAAATCGACAAAGAACCCGCTGATAATCGCAATCACGATGGCGTAGACGTAAACAAAGAATGCGTTCCAGCGTCTTTCGAGCTGCATGAGCGCAAACATGAAAAAGATGACGAAGAAAATAAAGGACCACGCGCTCGGGAACAAAAGCCCGCAGGTGAGCCAACTTTCGGTATTGCCGCGGCTTGGCTGGTACGCCCAACGGTAGCGGATGAACTTGTCCGTATATTTGTTGATCCATTTCGTGCGTTCAATTTCGAACTGCTTGTCGGTAGGGTAGGAGCCGTGTTCCGCGGCGTATTGTTCCTTTCCGCCTTGGTTCTCCCACCATTCGAAAAATTCACCCTTCATTTCCTCGACGCGTTCTTCGACAATCGGGGTCGGGTTTTCTACGCGGTAGCGTTCCTTGTAAAGCTCGAATTCCTGTTTTTTGAGCTTGTCATCGGGGGTGAGCCCCACGTTCTTGAATTCCTGCGCACGCTCTTCGTTCCACCACTTGTTAAATGACTGGTGGATGTCCTTTTCTTGGCGAAGCTGCTGGATTGTCGGGTCGAACGTTGTTTCGAAGTTGAAAACTCCGATAGCTACAAGCGCGATAAGCGTCAAGTAGTGATGGAATTTAAACACCCTGAAAAGCGTTAAGATTATGCTCAATATTTTCTTCATACTAATGAATATAAACAAATCATCAGTAGAGTGGTATTGGCTTAGGGGCTAAAATGTGCGATTTCCGTATTCGTTTAGCTGGTTCCACAGAAAATCCGTGTTCACGTCGCGATATCCGAGGGCGTTGACTTCTTCGCGGAGCTTGTGGGCGAGGGCGAACAGGTTCGGGCTCTTTTTCATGCGTTCGGTACTGTCGAACGTCGTGAGGGCGTCTATCCAGTCGTGAATTTCCGGGAAACGGTCGCTCTGGAACACGTTTTCGCGACCGCTCTCGAGGTATTCCAGGTAGCGCTTGGAGGCTATATGCCCCTCTTCGTTGTAGATTTCCTTGGCCTTGGGGTACAGTTTCTGGCCGGTCAGGTATTCGTGCATCACGGCACCAAAACTGAAATAATCGACCGCGTAGGTGATGTTTTCGCTGGAACTCGCGAGTTCGGGAGCGCTGTAGCACGGTGTCGAGAGGCCGCCGCCTTCGCTGACGGTTTCGCGCATTTTTGCCTGGGCGTAACCAAAATCGCAAATCAAGATTTTGTGATTGTTCTTGTGCGCCGGGTTCTGGCAAAGGAGCAAGTTCTTGGGTTTGAGGTCCTTGTGGACAATCTGGTAGTAATGGAGCTGGCTGATGGTGTTTGCCAAGTAGGCGATTTGGGCCACGCGTTGGAGCATCTCTTCGTCGGTGAGCTTTGGCTTCATCACTCTGTCAAGTGAACAGCCCTTGATGAATTCCAGTTTGAGGTAGGGGTGACGGCCAGCGATGCCTCCGCCGAATGTTTGCACGACGCCTTCGATGTTCGTGGCGCGGACGAGGTTGTTGATGCGGATTTCGTCCTGGAATGCGCTCAGGAGCATGTTGAGGCGGTGCAGACGGTTTTTACCGGAATGAGCCCAGTACTTGCAAATCTTGACGACGATTTCTTTTTCGTCGTAGCGCTTTTCGTCACGTGGGTGCTGCAGCCAAAGCTTGGCGCGGTAAAGCTGGTTTGTGCCTTCTAGCGAAAGCGGCTCGATAAGCTCGATGCGCTCTGCGTCGCCATTGTGCTTGAAGTCTGGATTATGGTCAAACCACCGCTGGTATTCTTCCATGGTGTAGTGCGGACGGAGCGCCAGGTTGCGTGAAACCCTGTCCATCGTTTCAGCCAAGTTGTTCCAAAACATGGCCCAAATTTAGTAAAAAAGCCCCCGACCGGGGGCTATGTTCTATTTCTTTTTCTTTCGGTTCTCGAACTCTTCGACATGCGTGCGGGCGAAAGTGACCTGCCCTTCGCTTTGTTTCGTGAGCGCATCCGTGATGAAGTCGTATGCCTCGTCGACCGTATCGCAGAACTTGAAAAGTTTCAAGTCTTCGGGATTGATCATGCCCGTTTCGGCGAAGAATTCCCAGTTGATGGCCTTCTTCCAGAACTTGGAATCGAAGATGACGACTGGCATTTGCTGGGCGTACTTGTCCGTTTGGATAAGCGTGAGCATCTCGAACGCTTCGTCGAGAGTCCCGAATCCGCCGGGGAAGATGACCAATGCACGGGCCATGCGCAAGAACCAGTATTTACGAATAAAGAAATAACGGAATTGCAGGTTGAGTGCATCGTCCAAGTACGGATTGCAATGTTGTTCGAAAGGCAACTTGATGTTCAGACCAATCGAGGGCGTTCCGACATCGGATGCACCGCGGTTGCCGGCTTCCATGATGCCAGGACCGCCGCCGGTCATGATGGCGTAGCCCTGGTGCTGCTTGTTGATCCACTTGCCAAGGCGAGCTGCGAGTTCGCGCCCGGCGTTATAGGAATCAGCCACTTTCGAAAGTTTGTCCAGTCTTGCAAGTTCAGCTTTGTTCTTGCATCCCTTGCGACGTTTCTTGATTTCTTCGGGAGGGAGCGTCCGGGCGGAACCAAAGAATACAATCGTGTTCTTTATATCTTCTTGCTTAAAAATTTGGTCGGGCTGCAAAAATTCAGAAAGAAATCGAATAGTACGCGCTGCATCGCTTTCCATGAATTCGGGATTGTGGTAAGCCATCTGTCCCGGAGCCGGGTGGAGTTTTTTCGGTGCCATAATAAACCTCTTTTAATTCGCACATTTACTGAATAATATACGATAAAATGCTTTTGCGGATAAAAAAGTAAAGTTTTTATCATCTTACTTGGAATAACATTTATATATTAAGGGTATGCTAGTAAAAATGTGGACAGATAATTTTGTCATTACAGGTGAAATCGACACGTTGCGTGACGAGCGCTTGACGGACTATATCCGCGAAAACAAGGACTTTATTGCGGTGACTCAAGTGCGGGTTTGCGATAGGAACGAACATGATTTGTTCCGCACGCACTTCCTCAACGTCAGCACGAACCACATCGAAATAATCCTGCCTGCTGAGTAGGACTTGTCATGCCCGCTAAACGGTCTTCGCTTAACTGCTCGTCATTCTGAGGGCTTTAGCCCGAAGAATCCAGTAACAAGTTGTAATGAAATATTACTGGATCCTTCGCTGCGCTCAGGATGACGTGTTTAATTTTACCACTCGATGGCAATTTTCGCGACGAGGAAGCGGCGGGAAACTTCGTCGAGCTTTGCCGGGTCGATCTCGATACCGAGGAGCCCTGCAAAAATGACAAACGGACTAGGCGTAGTGCCTTGGTTGTTGCACTTGACACGCACCGTCATCGTCCCATCCTGAATATCAATCCCAAGAACTTGTTCGTTCAAATCCATCTGCTGACCGCGGTGGTTCGTAACGATTGGCAACTGCTTTTGTTCGAACTTTTGCATGAGGTCGGCGGGGATGCTTTCTGGCGTGTGGCGATACACCATCGCTTTGGGGAAGTGCTTCGAAAGCTTTTCTTTCAAGGGCTCAATATTGACAATTTCCATACCGCGCGGGAACGGGGCGCTGAGCTTTTCGATAATCTTTGGCTTGCCTTCGGGCGAAATGTCTAGCGGCTGGAGCAAATCGACGCTGATGACTTCGCAGTACGTTTCGAGTCCGAGCGGGAGAGCGCCCATGTTGACGATGCGGGGCTTCGGGCTGAAGCCTTCGCTGAACTTGATGGGGATGCCGGCGCAGATGAACGTGCGTTCGAAGAAGCTGAGCATGTTGTGGTGCGGCAGGAATCGGCTGATGCCTGTTTTCTTGAAAGTAATTTTGTAGCTGTAGCTCACCTTCTGGCTCGGACGGCGGTCTGCCACGAGCTTCTTGATTTCTTCGGGGGTGCGGCTCGGTGCCTTGTGGCGCACCGGATCGCCCGCGAGGACGATTTCCTGGCCGAAGCCAGGAATGCCGCACTTCTGGCAGTCGCCCCATTTGCAGTTCGGCACTGGCGCAGACGTCGGATCAAATGCTTTTTCCCACTCGCGGCGCAGGTATTGCTTTGACGTGCCGGCATGGATGAAATCCCACGGGAACACTTCGTCTTTTTCGCGTTCGCGATAGACCCAAGATGTATCGTAGCCGCATTCTTCCCAGACTTCGAGCCACTTGTTGAAGTCGAAGCGGTAGCTGTCGCTTTCGAAGATGATGCCTTTCTTGTATGCCGCGTAAATGACGGGACCAAGACTGCGGTCGCCACGGCTATAGACCGCTTCCAAGAAACTCGTTTCCCAAGCTGCCCAGTTGATTTTTACGTTCGGGTGCTTGTAGAATTTTTCGCGCACGTAACGGATGTGGCCGAGCGCTGTTTCTTTGTCCATAAACGGCGCCCATTGCAGCCCGGTAAATGATTTCGGAATGAGAATGCCGATGCTCACTGCGATTTGAATGCCGCGATTGTACTTACGCCCGATTTTCACGAGATTGAAGATGAGGTCGCAGAACGCCTGCATGTCCTCTTCGTTCTCGGTCGGGAACCCAATCATCGTGTAGAGCTTGATTTTGTTGAACCCGCTAGAGAACGCGTGTTCAGCGGCATCGTACATGTCCTGGTCGCTGATGGTCTTGTTGATCATCTTGCGGATGCGTTCGGAACCCGTTTCCGGAGCGAATGTCGCGCTGCGGCCACCTTTGAGGGCTGCAACCTTTTCTGCAAGACTTTGTCCGAAACTGTTGACGCGGATGCTCGGAAGGCTCACGTCAACGTTGTCATAAAACGGGTCGTCGATGATGGAATCCGTGAGCGCTTCGACCGGCTTGTAGTCCGCGGTAGAAAGCGATAGCAATCCGAGTTCGCGTTCGCCCGTCGCTTGGATTCCCGCTTTCGCAATGTCCAAAACATCGTCCGGGTTGAGTTCGCGGCACGGCCTATACCAAATGCCTGCCTGACAGAAACGGCAACCTTGCGCACAACCGCGCATCACCTCCACGCTAAAGCGGTTGTGGACAAGCTGCATGTTCGCAATCAAGTTTTTGATGGGATAATCCTTCGGATCCAGGAACGGAATGAACTGTCTGCGCACGCCATTCGTATGCTCGTAGGAACCTTTTGCCGGTTCTTTTGGAACGATAACGCCAAATTCGTTTTTGACGACCTCCCGCAGACTCGGTACATACACCCCATCTATTTTAGATAAATTCTCTAGAATTTCGGAACGCTTGAGACCAGCCTTGCGGCCTTCGCCCACGCACCGTACAAATTCAACAATCAGCTTTTCGCCATCGCCAATCATGAACGCGTCAAAGAAATCCGCAACCGGTTCCGGGTTGCCCATCGCAGGTCCGCCCGAAACGACAATCGGGTCGCTCTCGGCACGGTCTTTCTGCCATGCCGGAATCCCTGCGAGCTCAAGCACGTAGGGCACGTTCGTAAAGTTGAGCTCCGTCTGGAGCGTGAGCCCCACGACTTCGTAATCCTTGACTGCCGTATAGCTCGCGTGCGTATAAAGCGGAATATCGTACTTTTTCATCTCTGCGGCCATGTCGTCCCACGGGGCAAAAGCCACTTCGCAAAGCAAGTCCGGTTCGCGGTTCAGCACATGGTACAGAATGCGCAGCCCGTTGTTGCTCATGCCGATTTCGTAAGTGTCCGGGAACACGAACGCCATGCGCGCCAGCATTTTGCTGTGGTCTTTGATGACGCTATTCGCTTCGCCGCCCATATAACGTGCCGGCGATTCAACTGCGGGGAGTGCAAGTGCGATTTTTTCAAGAATTGTCATGTGGATAAATATAGAATAGAATGGGGGAAAGGTGAAAACAGGTTCTATTGACTTGTATTTAGGATTAATGTATATTGGAAAGAGAGGTTCTTATGTCTAGTGCAGTATTTGAAGAATTAATTGAAAATGTCCCTACACTCTCTTATACGCAGCGTGTAAGATTGTTGTCGGTTCTTGTTCAAACTTTTTCGCCTGAACAAAAGCGAAAGTCTGTATCTAGTGATCAAAATGCGGCTTTTGGGATATGGAAAAATAGAGATATATCGTTGTCTGATATTCGCAAAAAGGCTTGGCGTTAATGCTTTATTTGTGTGATAGTTGCATATTGATAGATTATTTGAGGGGCGATGATGCAACTCATGACATTCTTAATGCTGACCGCAAGCTTGGTCTAGGAATGTCTTCTGTGACCATGATGGAATTGATTGTTGGCGCGTTCAATAAACGTGAAATTCAGCTTATAAAAAAGACATTTGCTGATTTTAACATCTTGGAATTGAATGAAGCTATATCTGTTCGGGCTAAAAATCTTATTGAACAGTATTCTAAAAGTCATGGACTGTTAATTCCCGATGCTTTGATTGCGGCTACTGCTTTAGAATACGACTTACCGTTGTTTACGGCTAATATTTCTGATTTCCGTTTTATCCCTGGATTGGAATTGAAACTTAAATAGTGAAGCTAGAGGTAATCCATACTTTTTAAAGGGGCTGTTTAAAAAATCTTTACAGCCATTCCCCATATTATTTTAATATTATTTATTGTATGAATATCGTAAAATATATCTTTTGGTTGGTCGCCTTTTTGATGGGCGTTATTGCTGCGTATGTCGTCCCCGAAGAAACTATGTCCACCGGGGCGAAATTCATCTTTATCGGTGCCTGGGGTGCGGTGCTTGGCTTTGTGTTCTACACCGTCTGCAGCAGAGAGATAGAAGCTATTGAAAACGACTTTAACGAGGCGCTGAACAGGCCTCAGCCGAAAGTCCCGCAGTTCGTGTCGGTTCGCCCGCAAGAAGAAAAGAAACCCGAACTCCCGCCGGGAGCCATTCCCGCCGCCGAAGCCATCAAACAGGCCGTGCCCGTCTCCGTCAGAAAGCTCGACGCCGCCGCTCTCAAGGTCGGATTCCCGCTCGAATCCTGGAATGCCTTTAAACTCGCCGTTATTCGCAACCGTCCGTTCACCGAAGTCATCGACGCCATGCAAAAACTTTTGCCGGAACTTTTCCCCGATGCGTCCGGTGTGCTTTATATGTACGGCGGTGTCCAGACTGAACTCTCTCAGATTTTCCGCTTTGGTCCGAACGTCATCAGCGACGAAACCGTCATGCCTGCCGAATGCGCAAGCTTCAACACCGGCGACATCGTCGTGACCGACTACAGCTCGCCCGAAGTTTCTAGCGGCTGTACCCACCTGCACCACCGCCCGAAGGGTATTGCCATCTGCGCTCCCGTCGAAGGACTCGAAGAACACTTCGGCATTCTCACCATCCAGGTCGATAAACTTCCCGAAACCGAGACAAAGGAATACTGGCAGGCCAAGGTCAGCATCGTCTCTGCCGCGTTTGGTTTGTACGTTGCCAATCAAGACCTGAGCATGCGTTTCGAACAACATAGCATCCGCGACGTGTTGACCGGACTCTTCAACAGACGTTATATGGAAGAATCGCTCAACCGCGAAATCACCGCAGCTCAGCGCCACAAGTCGCCCATCGGCATCGTGATGCTTTACCCCGACGCTATCCCTGCCGTGCAGAACGCACAGGGCCGCCACGCCGTGGAACAACTCTTCTGGGAGTTAGGACAACGCTTGCCGAGCTACATCCGCGGCGAAGACATTCCGTGCCGCTATTCCGACGACGTGTTCTGCGTGATTATGCCGGGCGCAGACCTCCAGATTACAAGGAACCGCGCCGAACGCATCAGGAACGAAATCTCGCAACTCCAGATTGCTTACGGCGAAGGAATCCTCGCGACCACGCTCAGCATGGGCGTTGCCGTCATGCCCACCCACGCCAAGGACGCCGGCTCCCTCATCTATACCGCGGAAGCCTCGCTCCAGATGGCCATGCAGGCCGGTGGAAACCGCGTCGTGCTCGCCGATGCCGTGATAAGGTAGTTTTGATTAGCTTAAAATGCAAAAAGGCAGGGCGGACGCTCTGCCTTTTGAGTATGCTAGAAATTAATCAAATGTCACGAACATGATTAAAAATGTCCAGTGCGAACGAATTCTTGGCTTTGATTCAAAGTGGGAATTTTAGAAATATTCCCGAACGGGAAAATCAATGTTTCTTTAATCGTGATTTTCAAAAATATTCCTGAACGGGAAAATTTTTATATAAGGAAAAGTCAATCTGCTTGATTATTTGAACGAATAATTCTATATTGAAACTATGGCATTAGCAATTAGCACAGTTCCCGTTTTGACAGACGATGTCGCCGATAGTTTCGTGCGGCAGTCTGATTTTAATGCCGAGCATCTGGCAGGTTCCGAGTACAGCGCCGACAAGGAGGCGTGGTGTCTCGATATCATAGAAAATTCCAAGATCGACCAGATGAAACGGGTCTCCAGTAAATGAATCTTTCTGATTTTTCCTTCACAACCTTAGGCTCGCCTATAAGCGACTTGTCCACCTTTGATTGCGGACGCAAGGACATTAATGATTTCTTTCGAGATGACGCCTTGGATTATCAGAAGGAACTTTTTGGTAAGACGTATCTTTTCAGTCCACGAAATGATTTGAATATGGTTGCTGCCGCTTTTACTGTGGCAAATGCAAGCATTTTTACTCGATTACTTCCGAATTCTAGACAAAAGAAAGTTAGTTACGAAATTCGTCACTCCAAGGGCCAAATTAATTATCCTGCGGTTTTGCTTGGCCGACTGGGTGTTGACATTCGCTTTTCGGGTTTTAAGCTGGGAAAACAGATTGTCGAGTTCGTGGCGCAGTGGTTTGCTGGTTCCGAAAACAAATCAGGTTGTAGACACCTTATCGTTGATGCTTACAATGAAGATTGGCTTTTGAACTTTTATGATGGTTGCGGGTTGAAACCCATCTTCGGAAGCGAAGAACAGGAACGCGGGTACCGTCAAATTGAAGATGATAAGCCGCTGGAAACAAGACTCCTATATCGAGACCTGATTCTGCTGAGGCGGGAGTCCATACGGCGGTGAATCGAGTCCTTTGTAAAAATGGAAGTTGACTTCCTGTTTTACAAGGAATTGTGTTTTAAATTGCTTAGTCTTTGCGATTTTTACCAATTTGTAAACGTTCCTAAACAAAACTTGCCAAAATCGGCGTGATGGCCATCACAAAAATGCTCCATATATTCCAAGTTGGAATATAAAAAACAGATGAAAATCTCTTTTCTATAAAAAAATATCTATACTTAGTTCATCGAAATTTGGTAGAAAAAGCCGTTTTTTTGACGAAAAAGTGCGTTTTGTCACGAAAAACACCTAGTCATGACACAAACGTGACAAAAGTTTGACAAAACTATTGCTTTTCAGAAAAAAAGAGGTTATATTACTAAATGTAAACGAGCAATAACGCTCACAACAAGAATGTGTAACTAAAACAAGGAGATACACTATGAAGAAGCAAGGTTTTACCCTTATTGAATTGATGGTCGTGATCGTGATCATGGGCATCCTGGCCGCCGTCGCAGTTCCGAAACTCTTCGGCATGATTGCAAAGTCCAAGGCTTCCGAAGTCGGCCCGGCCGCTGGAACCTACGTGAAGTTGCAGGAAGCTTATGCTTCTGAGAACAATGCCGTGGGCACATGGTCCGCCATTGGTTATAAGGATCCAGGTGCTGGCAACGGACACGTGACAACTTCATTTGATTATAGTGCTAAAGCAGAGACTTCTGACGGTATGTGGCAAGCAAAAGCCCGCGTCGCTCTGAATGAATGCCAGAAAGACGACGTTTGGGAACTTAAAACTTCATATTCGTCCTCCACGGGAAACCTTTCTACGCAAGCAAGATCTAATAATGAAGGCGCTTGTGTTACTGCACTTCTTCCGAATTTCTGCAAAATTGCAACAGTAGGCTCGTGCGTTGCTAGCTTTCAGTAATTAATTTGGCTGTTGATGCTTAAACAAAAAACATCTCTCCCGTTATCGAGAGAGATGTTTTTTGTTTCAAATCTTCAAATTACAGAGTCGTAAGAGAGGTCAATCCATTTGTAGCCAATTTGCAGAAATTCGACGTAAGCGGATCAATGCAATTTGTTTTATTATCAGAGCTGACAGAGAATTCCGCTTTAAGGAGCCACTTTTTATCCTTGGCGCAGTCGTTTAAGCCAAAGCGAGCTTGGATATCCCACTTGGCAACACTGTTGGATATGGTCGTAGATTTCTAATCACCATAATAGATGACTACAGTGGAGTCGCTATTGCCATCACCCGGTGTCTTATTGCCGATTTGAGTGGATGTTCCGAGTCTAGTATTTTCGGAGGCGAATGTTTCCTGCTGCTTCATGTAGGTGCTAATAAACAGAAAATTTTTATAAACAAGAATGAATTATGTCCGATCACAAGCAAAACGAAAAGTTGACTCTTCGCGATTCTTGTGAATAATATTGGCATTGTCGTGATTTTGAAAAATTGCAATGCACTTTCTCTTTAGTTTCATTCCTTGTGTTATTTGTAAAAAAGTGAGTAGTGTCAAAAAAAGTTTGTCATGAAAAAATTTATTTCGCTCTTTTTTATTCCAATTCTTGCTGCGATTCTGCCGTATTGTGCGGTGCAGTTTTTTGATTCGCCGCAGTTGCATGGTGTGTTCTCGGCAGATATTTTCTTTTTGTTGCTGCTTTTGGCGTTGCCTTCTGGAAAGATAATTTGGAAGTTGCCTTTTGCTGTTGTTGTTATTGTTTATGCGATTATTTCTGATTCTATAGATGCCTTTGCGACTGCGGGTATCTTTTTGTTGGTGATTTTGATAGTTTCGGTAATTCCTCGTGAGCGAAAGTTCTTGCTGCCGGTTTTCATCTTTTTTTCTTTATTCTTTTTTATAGCCGATTGCGGTAACTTTTTTTATTCCACTTTTGTTTTAAATCTTTCGGATGTATGGGGACTTGCCAAATTCTTTTGGTGGGGCCCTGTTTTGTTTATTGTTGTTCCCGTTGCTGTTGTGGCTCTTCAATATTTTTATGCAAGAAATATTTTGTGGGGAAAGAATCGTCTTGAAATTTCGCATCCGATTGCATTTACTGTTTTGTTTTTTTCTTTGTGTTTGAATTATGGAATTAATTGTTTGCAACAGAGACAGCCCATTATGGAGTTCTCAGTAAAGACCTGGCTTTGGCAACTATTTACACCGGGCCTTATTGGGCAAAATTCTTTTTTGCAAGAAGATATAAAACGAGAATATCCGCAATGGGATTCGAAAGTTCCTGTTGTAACTGATTTTTCAAAGCCGACTGTGATGATATTGGTTGAAAGCTATGGTGTAAGCAAATCCGTTGATTACGAGAAGGCCTTGTTTTCCACATATATTGATGCAACCCCAAATTTTATGGGACTTTATTTCCGTCAAGCTAATCACACACAGGGTGCTGAGTGGGAAGACTTTGACACTCCAAGAGGATCCGTCATTAATAATTCTGTTCCTGTAAAATTTAAGGAAAATGGTTTGCAGACATGGTATTTGCATGGTTATAATGGCGGTTTTTATGAAAGACGCGATAATTATGCAAAATTCGGTTTTGACTCACTCTTTTTCCAAGATGAGTTGATGCGTAAGAATTTGCAAATGTGTAACTATGGGTTCAGTGGTGTTTGCGATTCTTCTTTGGTTCGGTATATAGACTCGTTGCTTGCTGACTCTGTACCAAAATTTATTTATTGGACGACGCTTGATTCCCACCCACCATACGAAAAGGCGACTGTAAAAGAGACCTCATCAGCTTGCAAGTCGCTTGCGTTATCTGATGTTGACTGCACATTCTTTACATTACAAGAAAATACTGCAAAGCGTATTGTTTGGTTGGCGAAACGACATCCCGAATATACTTTCATCATTCGTGGGGATCATCGCCCGATGGGCGCTTTTGCGGATGTTGATTTCGTGCAATCTTTCTATTTCAAATGGGTCCCTTTGATTATTTTGAATAGGTAGGACATGAGTTTCCTTAAATCAAGAAACTTTTTTGATTCATCTATAGCTTTATTAAAAAACAGGTGGTTGCCATTTGTTTTAGGACTACCGCTATTCTTCTGTTTGCATTATTATGAGGGTATAATTTGTGACGCCCGATTATATTTGTTGCAGGTTATAAATAAATGGCAACCAGAACGTTTTATCAATGATCCGCCATTTATGTTTGGAAATCAGGATTCATATGGTTTTTTCTCCATCATTTATGGATTCGTTATTCAACATTTCCATATTGATTCCGGAACATTCTACTTTACTTTGTTTGGTTACCTACTTTGGCTTTTGGCTGCTTTTTATTTTATATACAAATTCACAAAGAAATTTAATTTACAATTGTGGTTGTTTCCACTAATTATAAGCTTTCTATTCTATTCCGGCAAGGGGATGCCTAACGATACGGTTTATTTTTTTCACTATATAGAAAGTTTTAACTGCTCTCGATTATTTTCTATAGGAATCGCCATATTCGGCATTGGCTTTATATTAGCAGAAAAAAAATATTTATCACTAATTTGTTTGTTGTTTGGAACATCGATACACCCGTTAACCGCAGGGTGGTGTTTACCTCTTTGGGCATTTGTGTATTACCCCAAATTACGGATTCCTACAGCAGCATTATCCGCGCTATTGCCATTGACATTTCTTCTTCATATGGGACCATTGGATATCTATCCAACCGATTGGGGTGGATGCACGAGAAATCATGATGTTTCCTTTCAAATGCTCTATAGGGAGTTTGTTGCCGTTTTATTTTTTGGACTAGTTGTTCCTAAATTCACATTTAATCCCAAAATGATATTTTTTTCAAAATCCGTGTTTTGGGTTTTACTCATTGGATTGTATTGGACAGCAACGGGTGGTGTTGGAAAACATATTCTGATTTATCAGGTACAGACTTGGCGTGTCGAATGGATTTTTTTTGTTTTAGCCTTGCCGACATATGTTTATTTGTTACTTCAGACTAGGATTCTTCATGGAACAACAATAAATACCCGACACATAGCTTTGCTTATGTTTGGATATGGTATTTTTATGCCCAATAGTAATGTTTGCGTCATTTTAATAAGTATTTTTTTATTAATTACGCCAACAAAAAAAACACAGACAAACCTTTTTCTGCTGATTCTTGCCATTTTAAGCCTTTCTTCGGCAGGAATGCAACAGTTTGCTGAACTTGCTCTTATGGGACTTGTCAATGTATTTTTTGATTACTCTTTCTTGTACAAAGAGGTCCAAAATTTATTGTTACTTGAATTTTTCATTATACTGGGCTTAAGTTTATTTTGGATTCTAAAAAGGAAATATCAATATACTTTACCTTTGCTGCTACTGCTGTTTTTTTGCCTATATCCACAATTTTTGCTGATTCCGATCATATCGGTATGTTTAATTTTTTATACGGACAAACATATTAACCTAAGGCTTTTTTTTATTACTACATTATTTTGCTTTATTGACTGCATATTTGATCATTCATTGAGAGATTCTAATATTTTGTGCGGATTTCCAAAGCAGGTTACAGGTTGCTTAATTTATTCAGTTCCAATCATCATGTCTTTGATACTATATTTTGTTTCAAACTCAATAAATCAAAAAATAAGCATGGTTCCATTCTTTGCATGTTTCATTTTGTTGATTCTTTATGGCGTAGACAACTACGACAAGCGTCCTATTACTCGAAAACATAACGAACTCCTTCTAGAGCAATTCAAACAAAAGACTATTTTCCCGCAAGTAAAAGACAGAGGTAAACTTTTTTTCCTTGTTCATGGAGAATATATAAGCCAACCAAGGTTTCAATTTTTAACTGGAGCTTATTTTGACGAAACAACACATATGGGAGAACCTTTATTTAAAGGTCAATTTGTTGAATCTAGAAGGCGCGACAACTTATTATTTTTCAAGGAATTTCGAAATTATAGAACTGGTGAAAGTTCGTATGAAGAGTTTGTAAAAAAAGAATTGATAAAAAAAGATACTTTGTTGGATCGTATAAACTTCCTTTGCTCTGTTGACGAAATTTCGCATTTAGTTTCAAATCTTCGTTTACGAGAATTGGATAAACTAGATTCCTACCAAATGGACGAATTTGAAATCATTTATTTATATGGATGTCCCAATGCAAAAGACTAGAGACCCTGTTTTTGACATAATGAAAGGCATTGCAATGTTGCTTGTGGTTATGTCACATTCTTTTTTCCCAGAAGCATCAAATAAGGCCTTTGTTTTTTTTCGATCAACCTTATTTTTTATGATATCGGGTTACTTTGCGAAAGAATGGCTATTTTGTGATTTGGTAAAAAACGGGATAAAAAAAATTGCAATTCCGTTATTATTTACTAATATAATAATGTTGTTCATTGTATTTATTTTAGACCTAATAATGCAAACAAATGTTGTGCCTACGGCATTAAAATCAGTTGCATTAGGAACATCGTCTTGGGATCTTCCTGGTACAAACATTTCTCAAATTAGCGCAGGACCTTTATGGTTTCTTTGGGCTTTAATTTGGGTTCGAATTTATTGGGTTTTCTTGCAAAAAAAGAACGACATAATATCGGGCGTTACAATTATCGTTTTTGCGGTAATTGCATTCCATTTGAAAACATATGTAACCTTACCTTTTTCTATTTTGTCATCTTTTGGAGCACTAGGATTCTTTTTCGCAGGTCATATGATAAGGAAATACAGCCTTCTTGAAAATGCAGTAGGAAGAAAAATTTTCCCAATCTGTTTAATTTGCCTTATTTACTGTATAGGATTTTCAAATATTGATATAAATTTTTGTCATTACGGAGCATTTTATATCGTTGATTTGTCAGCCTGTGTTGCAGGATTCTTTATCATTCAGAAAGTCGTAAAAACATATTATATGCAGGAAAATAGATTTTGGAATTTTCTTCATTTTATTGGCAGATATAGCCTTGTTTTTCTTTGCGCTCATTCTATTGATCAATGTATTAGCGTAGATTGGATGCCGTTCAAACTTTGGTCTTTCTTTGAAACAAAAAGCGAATTAGTGTGTGCGTATCTAATTAAGGTTTTATTTGCAACATCTTTGACATTTATTGTGTCAAAAATTAAATTCTTAAGTGAAAAAATCTTTTTTATTAAGTAATGGACAATAGGAGAAAATTATGTCTTGTTTTTTAATTACTGGTGGTGCGGGCTTTTTTGGCTCCATCCTAAAAAAACAGCTTCTATCGGAAGGTCACAGGTGCGTAAGCATAGACATGTGCCCGGATGCTGATGTGCACGAGAATCTTGCTAGCGTGCAGGGTGATATTCGCGACAAGAAGCTGGTGGAAAAGCTCTTTAACGAGAATAAGTTCGAAGCAGTGTTCCATCTTGCCGCGATGCTTGCCCATGATCGTAAGCGGATAAACGACCTCTGGACATCGAATGTCGATGGTACCGAAATTGTGGCGGACGCTTGCATTAGGCATGGCGTAAACAAGTTGGTGTTCACTTCGTCTAATTGTCTGTGGGCAAAGAATTTTGACAATCCGGTTACGGAAGACGAAATTCCTGACCCCATTGAAATTTACGGCAAGTCGAAACTTGAAGGCGAAAAGATTCTTTTTGCGAGAAAGAATAAACTAAATTCCGTTATTTTCCGCTGTCCGACTATCATGGACGAGGGTCGGTTGGGCTTACTTTCTATTTTGTTTGAATTTATTGACGAAGGACGTAAACTCTGGATGGTTGGCGATGGCAATAATCGCTATCAGTTTATCTATGCGAAGGATTTGGCGAATGCCTGCGAACTTGCGCTTGGTTATCAGGGTACAACGGTGTTCAACATCGGTTCCGACAATGTAAAGACCTTTAATGAAGTTTATAGTTATGTAATTCAGCATGGTGAATCTAAATCTAAGTTGGCGCATTTCCCGAAATGGTTTATTATTCCATGCATGAAGTTGGCCAGTAAATTGGGAATTTCTCCACTTGGCCCATATCAGTATAAGATGATAGCTTCAACGTTTGTTTTTGACACATCAAAGATTAAACGTGAACTTGGCTTTAAGCCTACAAAAACAAACGAAGAAATGCTTTTGAGGGCTTATGAATTTTACCACCAGAATCGTAGGGCTATTGAACATAGAACGAATGTTTCTGCGCACAATGAATGTGCTGATATGGGTGTAATTAGGTTGCTGAAATGGCTGTCGTAAATTTGTTTAAATCTGCGCTTTCGGATAAGCGGAATGTCGTGGGACAGTTCCTGCGGTATTTCGTGACAGGCGGGCTTGCATTTGTTGTTGATTTTGGGGTCTTTGCTCTGGCGCTATATTATTTTGAAGTCCACTATCTACTTGCGAATCTGATTGGCCTTATGTTTGGCAATGTGGTGAACTATCTGCTTTCTCTAGGCTGGGTGTTTAGCGCTGAGAAAAGAAAGATGGAAAAACATCGTTTGCTAGAAATAGTGGTTTTTGTGATAATAAGCCTAGTTGGTGTGGGTCTGAATGAATTGCTCATGTTCCTGCTGGTCGGCTACGGCAATTTCAACGAGATGCTATCCAAGATTGTGGCGGCAGGCATCGTGCTTATTTATAATTTCTTGGCGAGAAAGTTTATATTATTCCATAAAAGAGACTGCGAATGAAAAAAGTTTTGATTATCGGTGCTGGACCGGCTGGGCTAACGGCTGCTTACGAGTTGCTCAAGGCGAACGAGAATATATCTTTGGCGGACGATAAATTTGATGTTACCGTATTGGAAGAATCCGGTGTATTTGGCGGTATTTCCAGAACGGTCAATTACAAGGGAAACCGCATGGATATGGGCGGGCATCGGTTTTTCTCCAAGATGGACGAGGTGAATGACTGGTGGAAAAATTTACTCCCGAATCAGGGATGTCCATCGTTAGATGATATCTTGCTGAAGCGTTCTGTAGCCCTTGAAAATGGTGGACCTGATCCGGAACAGGAAGATTCTGTCATGCTGAAACGTCACAGAGTCTCGCGAATTCTCTTTGATTCAAAGTTCTACGATTATCCCGTATCCCTAAAGATGGAAACCCTTGCGAACCTAGGTTTGGTTACGACGGTAAAGGTTGGTTTTTCGTACCTGCATTCGCTGTTCAGAAAACTCCCCGAAACGAACCTTGAAAACTTTTATATCAATCGTTTTGGTCGCAAGCTCTACGAGCTATTTTTTGAGTATTATACCGAAAACTTATGGGGTAGGCATCCGCGTGAAATTGATGCATCTTGGGGTGCTCAGCGTGTAAAGGGCCTTTCAATTTCTGCCGTGCTGAAGGATATGTTCGGCAAGGTGTTCAAAGCGAAAAATCGCAAGGTGGAAACTTCGCTGATAGAGGAATTTAAGTATCCCAAGTTAGGCCCGGGAGAACTGTGGGATATCACCGCAAAAAAAGTCGCTGATATGGGTGGCTGTATTATTTTGAACGCGAAGGTTATTTCGCTGAAAAAAGATGAAGGCGGAAAGTTGGTGTCACTCGCTTATGAGAAGGGTGGGAACTCGACGGAACTGACTGGAGACATTTTTATATCGTCTATGCCTGTAAAGGACCTGGTTTGCGGAATGAACGATGTCCCTTCTGACGAATTGCGTATTGCCAAGGGGCTGCCGTATAGGGATTACATGACACTCGGCGTTTTGTTGAAAAAGATGAAGTTGAAAAACAGGACGAAGATAAAGACCGTTGGTAATATTGTGCCGGATTGCTGGGTGTATGTGCAAGACCGTAATGTCAAAATGGGCCGTTTCCAAATTTATAACAACTGGTCGCCCTATATGGTGAAAGATTTGGAAAATACGGTGTGGCTTGGTCTTGAGTATTTCGTGGACGAAGGCGATGAAATGTGGACTATGTCCGAAAAGGATTTTTCGGAGTTCGGTGTTTCAGAAATGCTGAAAATCGGTTTGATAGAAAGTGCCGATGATGTTTTAGACACCCATTTGGAATATGTGAAAAAGGCTTATCCTGCGTATTTTGACACATACGATGAAATGGAGACTTTGCGCAGGTGGCTTGATACTATTCCGAACCTGTATTGTGTGGGGCGCAACGGTCAGCACCGTTACAACAACATAGACCATTCCATGATGACATCTTTCGAAACGGTGCGGAATATCTTGAGCGGTCGTGCCGACAAATCGAACATCTGGAACGTGAATACCGAAAAGGAATATCACGAAAATAAGGGAGAGAGTTAAAACTCCCGCTGTGACGCAAGCTTCGAGAACACCCCCGACGTGGTGTATTCAGTTGTTTCCAAAATGGAAACAACCACTCCTCATGGAAACCATGGCGCTTTCTTGGCACGTTGACGGCGCTTCAATCAAACTTTTTTTTGAAAAACGCTTGACAGCGGCCCCCTGAAAAATTATATTACTGCACAAGTGAGTAGTTTGTACTCGTAAGAACCGATTGAAGACCCGCAATTTCAAGCCTGTTTGCGGGGAGGAGTGAAAGATGAATGAAAAAGAGGCGTTGCTTGTCAAGAAGCCTAGAATTCCCCTTATAAGACCTGCTCAAGTCGCGGATGTACATCATTCGCGGGGCAAAAACGATTGAATTATACTTGACGGGGATTTGTAAATTATGTATATTATAAATATAGAGATGAAGGTGCGGTTTGATCCGGGGAAGGCTCTCGTGGTCAAGCAGAAGCATAACATCGATATGGAATCAGTCAGGCAAGAAATCCTTGCTGGCAGGTTTGATGGCGATGAGGTGAAAAATCAGGATGGCCATCCTGGGCAGAGAATGTTTCTTGTTTTGTTAAACGGGTATATTCATTGTGTACCTTATGTTGTTGAGCCGGATGGAACGTATTTTCTCAAGACTGCGTTCAGAAGCAGAGTCTACCAAAGGAGGTATGAAAATGGCGAACTCGAAATTTATAGATGAGCCGATTGATGATGAAGAACGCGCTTTGATGGAAGCTATTGAGAATGGCGAAACAGCGCCTATTCCGCGTGATGAGCTGGAAGCTATGCGTGCTGATATCATGTCTGCTTCGGCGAAGAACATTACTATTCGTATGCAGCTCGATGATCTGAACGGCATCAAGAAAATGGCGAAGGCTGCGGGCATGCCTTACCAGACGCTCATCAATTCCATCATCCACCGTTACGTGACGGGTGGTATCGTATTCAAGGTCGCTGTGTAGGAACACCCCGACGTGATGCCCCAGCATTAATTTTGGAGCGTTTTACCCGCAAAAATGATGCTGGATCCGCCCAAGGACATGAAGGGCAGCAGCTTCTACATCGCACGCAATTTCGTGATTCGAGAAATGTGCAACTACCGGAACGCCTTCCCTTACCTGGTGGGTCTGGTTCTGCGCATCACCCGCAAGATTGCCTGGGTCGAAACGAACCACCGCTCCCGCCTGGAAGGCACTTCGGGCTATTCCTTCGCGCGGCTGCTGGGCCTGTGGCTGAACGGCTTTACGGCTTTCTCGGTCAAGCCCCTACGCGCAAGCACATTCCTCGGGTTCTTCTTCGCGTTCCTGGGTTTCGCTTTCTCAGTACTTGTTGTTGTTCGCAGGCTGCTTGGCCTTACGACGGTGGCCGGCTGGAGCACCATTATCGCGCTCATCCTGATAATCGGCGGCTGCATATTGATGATGCTCGGCCTTATTGGCGAGTACATCGGCCGCATCTACATCTGCATCAACGACTCGCCGCAGTATGTGATTAAGCAGGTCACGGGTGACCGCCGCGAACTCTAGGCGTCCTTCGAATCATGTGAATCTAGTTTCCTTATTTTGTAATATTGAAAAAGCTGCGCCAGAAAAATATAACCCTACTATTACAACACCAATATGGTTTTTATGGGGAGTTTTGTACATTTTGCGATTAAACTCAGGTCAAATTCCTTGGAATCACGCATTTTTACGGCCGTTTCGTACATATATGACAAATAGCCTATGGCACGGCCGTAGGAATGAGCTTCTTCATAGGTTCTGAATGGATCTTGTTTACGCTTGTGTTTCCGTTTTCTTCTCATCATTATGCCTTGTCGCAGAATTGTTGGCGCCACTTTTGATGGGCTGATTCTACAATTGCAGTATTTTCCAAAAGAATTTCCATTGCGTGCGTGAGACCGATACTGAAATTTTCGGATGAATCACCTCCGAACATATGACACATTTCGTGGACATAAGTTGATAAACCGTCATAGAATTTGTCCGTCTCGATAATGGAACGTTTCAGATATACGCAATCAATTTTATTCCTGATGCACAGGTGCATCTTGTTGAACTGTTTTCGTTTGTTTTTGTAGAGCGTTGCCATTCCGTGGTAGGCGGCTTTAGGATTTGTTATGATTTTGTGGGATGGCCATGGATCTGCAATGAAAAAGTCGCTGAATAGATTTCTGCAAACGTCTTTAAGAATTAAAAAACAGTTTTTCTCAAGTTCTGAATGTAAATTATCGTCTTTGACGAGTCCTCCGTTACGGCGGCATTCGTCTTCAAGTGATGAATAGCCCAATAAAGAAAATGGCTCTCCGACAAGAACGTATTTGTCGCGAACGTTTTTGTACCAACTTCGGGCTTCTTGCCTCCAATTCATTTGTACTTTGCTTAGGTTTGGATAGAGATACAGAAGGTTTGGATATTTGTCTTTGAATTTCTTGCAATATTCAGAAGAATACAGTATGTTGGATAGCAATCTCCGGAGAACGGGAGTCCAACTTTCAAAATCGAAACGGTCAGTGCTGTTGGATATCCAGACTCGTCTCATTTTCTCTACAATTTTATAGGATGCTTCTGCAGGTAATATCGCGCTCATTCTCTTGAAAACCGTTACAACTTCCATTTCCAAGAGAGAATCTCGTTCACGATCGTTTTGCTCAAAATCGTGTAGGCAAACTACAAGATCGAAAGGATTCGATCCGCGAATTTGATATCCACAAAAAATGATTCCTTTTCTGCCGAAATTATAGTTATACGGCAGTTCGTAATCGTATTGTGCTTTGCTGCGTGTGTAAACGGCTCCGTCACTATCTTCCCAAATTTTTTCGCCAAGAAGCTCGTTTTCTGGGTGGTAAAAACTTTTCAAAGCAATTTTGAATATGTTGAAATCCTCGTTTGAAATTCCCTGTAGGATTAGTTCGCTTTGGGGAATGTTTATTTCGGATTCTGCTAAATCGTATGCGAGCATTTGGACTTTTTTGCCGTCAATTATGTGGTCTGTGTGGATGACTTTGAGACTCCAATTGCCGGAGGACATTCTTATTTCCCATTGCTTGTCGCGGAGTGCGCAAAGTGAGGCTATCTTGAATCCTTCGCCGAAATATCCGGCATGCTTTTGGTCTGAATTGGTTTTTGTTGAAGCTCCAATATGCAATAACCATTCGTAATTGAAGGTTTGACCTTCTATGCGCATAGAAAGAGTATTGTCGTGAAAATCGTAATGGAATCGTTCGTACCATTGGTCGCAAGGAACGGAATCGTAAAAATTTTGTATGTAATCTCTAAATATTTGAAATGTTTTCCAATGTACAGGGTATGTGAAAACGATGTTTAAAGGAATGATTTTGTTTTCCATTTTAAGTTGAACTCCTTTGTTGCGCGACTGCGGTCGTATAATTCTTTGCCTGAGCTTCATGTTTCATCAAAGCTTCGTAAACAAGCCTTTTGGCTGTGGTGAAGTCTGCGTTTTTTAAGAACACTCCTTTTGCCAGTGCCCGGAAAAGTTTCGATGATGCATCGACCGCCTTTGTGTAGCCGTCAAGTAAGTCACGGGTTTTGCGGTAGGCAGTTCCCTGTTCCAAACCCATGAAATTCCACAGATGAGCGTAGCCGATAGCGCGTGCCAAAAGATCGGCATAGTCGCGAACGAAATTGCTGGCGAATTTCTTTAGATCGGTGAATTCCTCGGGAATCACGGACATGATGCTCTCGGGGAAGGTCATAGTTTCGATATCAAAGTTTTCCATAAGGAAGCCGGGCGTCAGTCCGTGGAAGAGCTTGTGCACCTTGAGGAATTCTTCGCCTTTCATTTTTACTTTGAATCCGTTTTCAAATGTGATGACGATGCCTTCCTTGTTTGCGGGAAGTTTTGAGACGAACTTTTGTGCGTCTTCCAGGCTAGTTACGTCAAGGCGCTGAGGTGTTGCGATGTCCCATTTTTGTGCAATGCGTTCGACGTAATCAAAACGCATTTCATTTCCGGTTGCGTTGTCGATAATGCCAAGGAGCGTGCATCCTTCGTAATTGTACCGGATGGGGTGTAGGAAAATATCGGCGATGGTTTCGAACATGTAGGTGAGACCGGGTTCCAATTTGCCCAGAATATTGTGAGTATCCAACCAACTTCGTGACCATTCCGAATGCTCCGAATGAATTGCTCCCGACGATGTAACCATGGGTCTGCCATCAACCAAACCCGCGATGCACAGAGAACCATCGAGTTTGTCTGTAGCAATGAAAAGTCCGAGTTCTCTCTGCAACGTTTTGCTTCTGTTGTTTTGCGGGAAGAACATTCCTTCCTCGGCGGAGGCATGATAAATGGGAGTGAATGAATTGTCGGACAAAACGAGTTCGCTGTAGTTGAAAAATTTGTCCCACGGACGCAATACGCATTCACCTGTTGAAACATTGAAAACGTGTCCGCGAGCATGCAAAGTCACGTGGTTCCAACAGCTTGAATATATGGCCTGCGCTGTGTATTTGAATTTCACGTATTTGCGGTCGGGGGAATAGAGGGCGGAAACTTCGCCCCGCTCCGCCGCCGCAAAGTATTCGTCAAGTTTCGGTAAGTTCATTTGACCCTCATCATTTTTTCATTTTTTCATTGCCATAAAATGACTCTGAAAAATTTGTTTACATGAGCAAAAAATCGTTGTTTATCACCTTCATCGAGAGTGGGCCTTCGGTGATGCGGCTGTAAACGGGTTCTTGCGGGCGGATGACGATGCCTTCTTTGTGGAGTCCGCTTTCGTATTTGCCACGAGCGCGTTCGATGAATTCTGCAACGGTGGTGTAGGGGAGTTGCTCGCCTGTTTCTTCGATGGGAACGTGGCTGAGGCCAGACGCTTCGCAGAATTTCAGCATGTTTTTAAGTCCGAGGCGGCGGTGAATGTCCATGTCGATGAGCGTGAAAACAAACCAGTTTGGAGTGAACAACTTAAGACGGTTCTTCTGGATTCCTTCGCCACAGAATTCACCCTGAATAGCGAAGTTTTTGAGCCCGATGGTTGCTGCTCCGGCCTCGATTTTTTCACGGATTTCGTTCTTGTGGGCAAATTTCCAGAAGGGACATTTTTCGTTGTCGGCATATTCGAAATTACGCCCACATACGCCGAATTTTCCGTCAATCAGGTACATTGTGACACTGGTTCCGTCCATCTTTGTAGAAATGTAGTAAGGAACCCCCTTGAATTCTTCGATGAGGCCGGGTTCCGCCTGCACGCGGATTTCGTTGGTTTTGGGAATGTTGTACGGCATGGGGCCGATTGCGGTTCCGCTGCCGGTTGCGACTTCGGGCGTACTCCACTTGTGCACGCCAAGAATTTCGGTGACATCGTCGCCGATTTGTGACGCGCGTTGTTCCGCATCAGTTGGCAATATGGTAAGCGGGAGCGCGAGTCCCTGTGAAATTTGCCCACGAAATTTTTGCGTTCTTAAGAGGAATCCTTCGCCCATCAAGTCGTTATTCTTGTAGCAGGAATTCCTGAGAAATTCAAATTTTTCGCATACGGGCAGGAATGAGTCTACTTCAAAATAGACGCATAAATCGCCAGTGTGGAATTCGCCTTTCTTGGCAACGCATTTCCAGCCCAGTACCGACACGACCTCGATGCGATCGGCTCCTTCGATGGGTTGGATGTCCGAAATGGTCTGCACGGAAGCAAGCTTTCTTTTCATATAATTCTCCTAGTTTAGATTGTTTTCTCAGCTTTTTGTAGCTTTGCGTGGAGTAATCTATATTCATGCCGGATTCCCTGTCAAGAGCTCGGACTTTCCTGTGTTTCTTTGAAAAAAAATAATGTACTTATTGCTTTTATTAAAATTTTAATATATATTGTAGGTGTATTAAAATAATGAGGTGGTAGGTGCAAGTAGTATATGCAGATAAAGAATTGGCTCGCTGCGCAGGTGACAAGGCCTATGCAGTGAGGAAAATGGGGCAGCGTCGTGCGGAAGTTTATTTGGATAGAATAAACGACCTTCAGGGCGCAGCTGATTTGGAGTCATTAAAGAATGTTCCTGGGCGATACCATGAGTTGGTTGGCGATCGCGCCGGACAATGGGCGTGCGATTTAGACCATCCGTATCGGCTTATCTTTAAGCCGGTTATGAATAGTGCTGGAAATATTGTTGGTTTGATTATTGAAAATACCATTTCTATTCTAGAAATTGTAGATTATCACAAGTAGGAGCGAATATGCAGGTATATAGGTGTGATGAATTGGCTTATGTGACTCCGCCAGGTAGGACACTGTCGGAAAAGTTAGAAGAAATGGGCCTGGATGCGAATGACTTGGCTGCACGCATGGGTTACACGCCCAAGGCGGTGAACGATATTCTGCAGGGCTATTGCCGTATAACGCCAGAAGTGGCGTTTTCGCTTGAAGTGATTACCGAAATTCCAGCGAGTTTTTGGCTGCGTCGTCAAATTGCATACGATGAATACCTTGCCCGCGAATATGTCAAAGCCTCTCTAAACGATCAGCCCTTGTGGCGAAAATCTTTTCCCGAAGAACTTGACGTGCGCGACTGGGTGCGTCGCGGAAAAAACGACGGTGACGACAAATCGGGCCTTTCGCTCCTCAAATTCTTCGCGGTGGCGTCTCCGCAGGCGTGGGACGGTTACTACAAGGATGCTCGTCTGAAGGTGGCGTTTCGCATTTCTCTTGCCGAGGTCAAGGACCCGTATGCCATGTCGGCATGGATTCGTCGGGGCGAGATTCTTTCGGATCAGGACCCGATGGAAAAATTGGGACAGCCGACAGTCCGCAAGAACCTGAAGGCGGCACTTCCCGAAATCATCGCGTTTGCGGCGGCCAACAAGGTGCGCCCGAGGGGTGAGAAGCGCATTACCTACTGGACGCCTGAAGCGGAAGTGGTTGACGACTGCATGACGGGCCTGCAGGCGCTGTGCCGCAAAATCGGTATCCGTGTGCTGTTTGTGCAGAACTTCAAGAGCGCTCCTGTTCACGGGATGTATCGCTGGTACAAGGACGTTCCCTTAATTCAGCTGCACGACCGCTTCGAGAAGCGCGCGGCGATGTGGTTCACGTTCTTCCACGAACTTGCGCATGTGCTTTACCATGGCAAGAAGGGTATTTGCCTACAGAACATCGAAATCACGCACAACTATCCCGAAAAAGAGGATGAGGCCAACTGCTTTGCGCAGAAGTGCATGGCGGATGCGGGTTTTAAGGTGTAGTTGCTTGTCGTAAGTCGTTGCAATATCGCAGGCGTTTTTTTCTAGTACGTCAATCCGAATCCGTATGGATAGAGTCCTTTTTTTCCGTCACCTACGTTGATGGGTATTTGTTTTGCGTCTTTGGGCCAGGTGTGGGGGAGTTTGCCGGTGGGCTTGACTTTGCCAAAGAATACATCGGCGACGCCAGCGCCTTCGCTGCCGGGGAGCCATGCGACAACAAAGGCGTCGGCGGCGTTGATGAGCGAGGTGATGGGGAGCGGGCGACCGGTGATGAGCACGACGGCGACTTTGTGGCCTGCTTTTTGCCATTGCTTAATTTGTGCGATGTTTTCGTCGGTGCTGTTGAACGACATGTCGGTTCGCGCTTTCTTGGTAATGATTTTGTTGTTGAAATCGTTGCCGCGGTAGTCGCCGAACCATTCTGCGTATGGAACTTCACCGATGACATAGACGATTGTTCCTGCTTCTTCGGCGGTGGCAACCAGCGCTCCTTTGGCGACTTCGTCGAAACCAGCTTGGATTGAGGTTGCGCCTGGAACTTCTTCCATGGTGCCTTGCCAGCCCAACGTCCATGCGCCGCACTGTAATCCGGTGTTGTTGGCGTGGCTGCCTGTGACGAAAATTTTGTCTGTAGTGGCGAGCGGGAGTACTTTTTTGTTCTTCAAAATAACGAGACTTTTTTGGACTGCTTCACGGGCGAGTTGGCGGTGTTCTGCACTGCCGATGTTCTTGGTAATGCCGACGTATGCGGCGGGGCCGTTCGGGTTGTCGATTCGACCGGCGCGGATTTTGGCGCGCAGGATTCTGCGGCAGGCATCCTTGACGCGTTCTTCGCTGATTGCACCCGATGCGACGAGTTCTTTCATGTTGCTGACGAAGGCTTCTGCAGATTGCGGGACCATGGCCATGTCGAGGCCAGCGTTAATTGAATTTTTGATGGCGTCCTTTGACGAAATTCCGGTGACGAGTCCCGGCGAATAATCGCCAGCGGCGCCTGGCGTTGTAGAACTTTCGATGCCTTCCCAGTCGGCAATCACGTAGCCGTCAAATGCGAGTTCGGTTTTGAGCACTCCAGTGAGCAATGCGGAATCGACGTGCTGGTGGATGCCGTTTACTTGGTTGAAACTGGCCATGACGCTCAATGCACCTTGTTCGATGGCGGCTTCGTAAGGAGGCAAATATTTCTGGTGGAGTACCTTGTTTGTCATCGTGGCGTTGCCGCGGTCGTATCCTTTGTTTGTTGCGCCGTCGCCAATGAAATGCTTGAGTGTCGTGATGACGCGCCATTCGGCGTCGTTATGGTCGCCTTGTTGTCCGCGCACGAATGCGGCACCGAGGTTTGCGACAAGTTCGGTGTTCTCGGAGAATCCTTCATAGACGCGTCCCCAGCGCTCATCCTGCGGGACGGTGATGGCAGGGGCGAAATTCAAGTCGATGTGGGCGGCCCACATTTCTTCTGCGACGGCTTGTCCAATTTTACGGACGAGTGCAGAATCGTGAGTGGCGCCGAGTCCGATGTTATGTGGAAATATGGTAGCTCCGTTGACGTCGGCGACGCCGTGTACGTTGTCCTTGCCGTAGATGACCGGTATTTTCTGTTTCCATGCGTTGACGTAAAAATCTGCCGTGTAGGCGCCACCACCTTCAAGTGCGGAACCGCAGATGCTGTTGCCACATTTTACTGCTGGCGCTTTTGCCTGGGTCATTTGCGCAATTATGTCGTTGATGGTCATTTTTGCCATGATGCTGTCGATTTTGTTTTCAATCAGGTCGCGCTTTAACGTGATGTTGCCGTAGTCTTTTTGGCCGGGAACGACGCTGAGCGTTTCGGGGAGGAATCCCGCTTTGCGCACGACGATGCTTTGGCCTTTCTTGGCGTTGTTCAGGTTGAATGCGCCTTTGTCGTTCGTGAGTGCCCTTGCGTTGGCGATGAGGTTCGGTAACGTTCTGACGGTGACTGCGGCGTTGTGGACGGGGTTGCCCGATTCGTCAACGATGGCACCTTTGATGCCCGCTTGGGCGGCCGTTGCGACTGTGAGTGTAACGATTGCAGAAATGCCCATTTTTGGGAAAAACATAATAACACCTTCTTCTATAAGGTAAATCTATATTAAAAAATTGCCGTGAAAATTAACGAGTCGTTATTTGATGTGCACGCACGAAACCGGCGCTTATTCCACACTGCTAGGCGAGGTGATGGGCGTGGCGGTGTTGCCTATATTGGTGAAGTTCGGAGTTAGCGAACTGATGCAATTTGCGACATCATCGGAAGAAGCCCAATATTGGGCGTGGTCGGGACTTTGTTCAAAGAGAAAATTGACGAACCATTTTTTGCCTTGGGTGCAGTTGTTTAGTCCAACGATGTTTGATGCGGTCCAGTTGTAAGTGCCCTGGTCGGCATCGTATTCAAATGTTGTTGTGCTTGCCTTTCCGGACTCGTTGCCTGCCGGTGACTTGTATCCAATGGCTTGCTAGGTGCCGCCTTTGTGTTGTTCGTGAATGTAGGTGTCCTGCATTTTTATGTAGGTTCCGGCCGCAAGACCGAGTTCGGCGGCTTTGGCTTTGTCCATCTGGCCGAATAGTTTGGGTACCGCGACTGCTGCGAGAACGCCCATGATCACGATGACAACCATCAATTCAATAAGGCTAAAACCTTGCTTTTTCATAGAGTACCAAACCCTTGATACATTATGCTCCGTAATAGAAAAATACGTTTTTTGCATGCATCCACGTAAAAATAAGATAATTAAGGGCATAAATCAGAAAAGCGGGTGATTTTTTCGTTTTTTTTACGGTTTTGAAAAAATTGTGTAGCGTATATCACGATTTAAAGATGAACTTGCTAAAAAGAAAAACCCCCGCAACCTTTGTGGTTACGGGGATTAGTGGGGCCTCCCGGACTTGAACCGGGAACCAACGGGTTATGAGTCCGACGCTCTAACCGATTGAGCTAAAGCCCCAGCTCACCCAAAATTAGTAAATATTTTGAAATTGTTTTAGCCCACTCGTAGTGGAATCCGCTGTAGGCGTTTACGACGCATTTGTCCCAATCGGCGACTTCCGTGTTATACACATTGATGGCGTCCTTGATGCGGCGCAACATCTGGTGCGGGGCGTTCGCGTCATCAACGAGGAACGCGTTTGCTTCGCCTGCGGTTTCGAGCGTGTAGTCGGTGAGCATGCTTGCGATGCCGACGTTACGGCCTGTGAGCGGGAGTGTGCCTGCGGCCATGGCCTTGAGGATAATCGAGGCGGACGGCTCCTGCAGGTTGGCTGCGAACAAAATGTCAGATGCGGCGAGAGTGTCGCGCAGTTTCTCTCTGTTGTTCGCTTCTTCGGAGTCGAACTGGAGGACGCGGACGAAGTTGCCGTACTGGTGCGAAACTTCCTGGTAGTAGTTCCATTCGGGGTGCTCCGGCGAAATGCCCACGATGATGAGGGCGTTCTGCTTGGCGATGTCCGAAAGAATTGTCGCAAGTGTCTCGGAGGCGTTGCCCGATTCCATGTCCGCGTGGCTGTAGATAATCAGCTTTTGCGAAAGATCCATGTCGAACTGGCGACCGAGGCTCGCCTTGGCGGCGCGTTTCGCTTCTTTGATGGGGAGTTTCGCTTCGCCGTTGAAGTCCCAGAAATTGTAGTTCACGCCGAACTGGATGCCGAGGAGCTTGTCGCTGTTCCTGTTGAGGAACCCGCTGAGGCCTCCGGGGAGGTTCGTGTTGAGCATGGCGTCGCGGTAGCCCGACGACGGGAAAAGCACTTTGCTTGCGTACAGGACGCCTGCTTTGAGTAGGCTCACCTTGCCCCAGAATTCGTAGCCGTCCATGTTGAAGTCCTTGGGCGGGAGACCGATTTTTTCGATTTCGCTGGGCTGGACATGGAAGTCGTAGGTGATGTTATGGATGTTGAAGAAAAACGGGATGTTGTGGAATGCTTCTTGATAGACGGTGTGGCAGAGTGCACCGGCGAGGGCGCCGCCCCATTCGTGGCCGAGGATGGCCTGGAACTTGATGTCGCCCTGAGCGCTGTAGGCGAGTGCTGCCGAGGCGAGCATGGCGAACCTGAGATGGTTGTCGCTATAGGGGAGCGAGTGCGGAGGCCCGTAAATGTAGGGGCGCCCGAAATATTCCTCGTTATATATATAGGTGTGGAGCGGGTCGTCGTCGCAGCGCCAGACCTCGAAAGGCTTGTTTTGTAATGCCTCTACGCCTTTGTAAACACAATGATACTTGTCGGAATCGATAATATGGTCTTTATAGAAGGGCGAGCAAGTCACAACCTTGGAACCGGCTTCGGCGAAAGCCTGAGTCATGCAGTTTACCGCAGTCGCCAGTGGACTTGGTACCTTCCAGTTCCCCGCTTCTGGAGTTACGACGAGTATATTCATTGATTTTTTAGCACTCCAAATAAAAATTTACCTACAAAAATAGGTATGTATAAATTTATTTATTTAAATTTCCACTGAAAGGGTGTATTTTATTTTTTAACGTGATAAAGAGTCCTTTTCAACGTTTTTAACATAACTTCATCTGAAGGATACAAAATGAAGAAGATTTTCATTGCTGCTTTGGCAACCGCTGTGGCGATTTCGCTTACCGGCTGTAAGGGTACGAACGAAAAACGCGGTGACGAACACCTCAAGGAAGGCCGTTTCCGTAATGCTATCAATTCTTATCTTGAAGCAAAGAAGAAGGGCAAGATGTCCGACGAATTCTTTGACAACTTCACTTTGGCGCTTGTGCGTGCGGGTGAAGCTGAATCCAAGAAGGACTTGAACAGCGACCTCATCAACAACTATTTCGAGAAGGCTGCAATCAATATTCCGCAGGTGAAGGAAAACTCCACTATCGAAGAATACGTCAAGACTCTCGCTGACATCGGTAAGCGCCAGGCCGCACAAGAGGGCGTTGACTACGCAACGATCATCAATGCTTTCGCAAAGATTGACTCTGCTGAATCGGTCGCCAAGATCCGTCATGTTGCCGAATCCGACATCAAGAACATCCGTTCCGAAACGGAAAAAATCTATGTGGCCCGCAACTTGAGCGAAGCGACTTCCGAAGAAGATCCGGTCGTGAGCGAATACTTGCTCCTCCGCATGGCCGAGATGGCACCGAACAATGCTGATATCCAGGCTGCCTTGAACAAGAGCCGCAAGACGACTCGCGGTTACTTCCTCATCTTCGGTGAAAACATTCCGGATTTGAGCGGCAAGCAGCGTGTTGACAAGTGGGGCTACGTGATGGCCATGCCGACCATCAAGCTTACCAAGAACTCCCTCTCCGGCGAACTCCAGTTCTGGGCTTCGACGGGTAACAACACGGAACTCGATCCGTCCAAGATCAAGCTCGTTTCTACCGATGGCAAGGAAGTCTTTGCCAAGGGCGATACGGGTTGGTGCGAAGCCGAAGTTCTCGTGGGCAAGAAGGGCGACGAAAAGATTGAAAAGAAGCAGAAGAAGTTCAAGGGCAAGGGCAAGTTGATGAACGAATTCCAGTGCTCTGTGAACATCAGCTTCTCCTTCCCGGGTGGCTTTGTTCCGGACTACATCGAATACAAGGACAACTTCGGTATCGGCCGCAAGTTCCTCGGTCACTAATTCGAAACAGATTTAAAGACTGTTTTAGGACTCGCTGCATAACGCAGCGGGTTCTTTTTTGTGTCGTCATGCTGAGGCGAATCCGAAGCATCCAGTGCGGTTAAACTGTCGTCATCCTGAAGCGAAGCCGATGATTCTTCGTCACCTTGAGACCTGTTAGGGTCGAAAGGTCCAGTAAAGTCTTGTTTTGCGAGAACTTGTGTATGAGACAAGCTCGGAGACGCGGGTGTAAAAAAAATCCCCGGCTTACGAACCGGGGATTTTTAAACGCTTGTGTTTTTTAAAGGGAGGTGCCCGTTCAAGGACGGGCATGACAAATGCTAGAATTCTGCGTGGGCGCTCATGCCGAGGGCAAACTTGGTCTTGCCGACGACCGGATTCTGGTTCTTGCTGAAGTTGTAGCCGAACCAGAATACGAGATTCGTGTTGAGCGTCGGATAGACGTAGAAGTTCATGCCGAGGAATTCGAATTCGTCCTTTTCGATTTCGGAATCCGGATCGTGATATTCGAAGCTGACGCCGAGAGTGAACTTCTTTGTGATGTTGAAGCTCGGTTCCATGGCGAAGAGCATCTGGTCGTCCGTGAAAATCTGCGGAGCGGCGGCGTATTCCTTATCGACGATGGCGTAGAAGTAGTTCATGCCAAAGTTGAAGATGCCGTAGTTCATGCTCGGTTCGACGAGGAAGGAGTGGACTCCGTGGCCCTTGTACGGGTGCAAGCCATAGACGGCGTAGATGCTATAGTTGAGCACGTCGAGGCTCTTGGAGTAGTCGAGTTCCGTACCGAACGTGTAGCCGAAACCGCGGCCGATTTCAGAGCCGAATACCCAGTCCACACTCGGGGTGATGGTCAGGTGTTCGTCCGGACGGTTCACGAGCTTGATGCCGTAGCTTGCGAATGCGGCGATGGAGCTCTTGCTATCGTCCGTTGCACCGAGGTAGAACTTGCCTTCGCCGAACTTGCTGTTGCCGACTTCGACACCGAAACCGCGGATGGTTTCGTCGCGGGAGATGACCGCGTAGCGTCCTGTGTCGCGCCAGAAGTAGTAGTTGAACGCTCCTGCGCTGTAGGTCAAGTCACCGAAGACGAAACTGACGTCCTGGAAAGGCTTCCAGCGGAGTTCTACGCCGTCGAAGTTGAATGCCGTGTAGCGTTTGTCAAGGTCGGTGATTGCGGTCGAACGGGCGAGACCGTGGCGAATTTCGGCATCGCCGTCAGCATTCGTCGCATAGCTTCTTGTGTTCGTATAAACCGAGACAGAAACGTTTTCGTCGAGGTTTGCCGTGACGGACAAGTCGATATCCTGGTTTGCGGCATTGGTGGGGTCAAAATCCCTGTTGAAATAGCTGGCGAAGTCAAAATCGACGTTTCCGTTGATTTCGATGTCTGCGGCCGTGGCAAAACCGGTAGCGGCAAGGGCAATCGGCAAAATAATTTTACGCATACAATCCTTCCAAAAAGGTTTATTTGGTTTTTACGAGCAAAAGATAGAAATATCTTTGTCGCAAGACCAATGTTTTGTGCCTAGTAGCTCAAAAATACGAATATACTATGTCTTGCTGGAATGAGTTTTGTAAATTTGAATAAGTCTTTAATAAAGGTGGATATGAAGTTTTCCTCCCGTATAATTCTTTTTTTATCGCTTGCGCTAGCGCAAGGTGTTTTTGCGTTGACGGCGGATCAGATTTTGGATAAGTCCAAAGCCTGGTTCAAGTCGGGCAAGGCCTGGAGCCTTAGCTTCAAGGCGCAGTTATTCCAGTCGGATTCCCCGGAAATCAGGACTCAGTCCGGGAGTCTTGTCGTTACCGAAGGGGACAAGTTCAAGCTCGATCTTTCTGGCATCAAGTTCTATAGCGATGGCGAGAGCCTTTGGCAGTGGAATGTCGATCAGAAGCAGGTGCTGATAAAGGCGGTCGAGGACCTGTCGAGTTCGCTGCACCCGTCAGAACTGTTGTTCAAATATTTGAACTGCAAGGCGCTTGAAATGGGCGAGGCGGAATTTTCGAAACAGAAACTTTGGACTTTGAAACTCGACCCGGCGAAGTATGCGGGGCAGTTCACCAGGATGGATGTGTGGCTTTCGAAGAAGGACTTTTCTCCGGTGCGTCTCTATACGGAAGATCCGGCGGGGAATGCGTCCTGGTATAACATTACTGACTTGAAAGTGGTCAAGGATGTTTCTAACGATGATTTCAAGTACAAGCCTGTTCCGGGTGTTGACGAAATCGATATGAGGTAAATTGTGAAATTGAGCGGAATGAAAAAGTCGGCTGTACTTGCGGCAGGACTCCTGATGGCGGGAGCTTTGGGTAGCAGTGCTTTTGCCGGCGAGACGTTGTTCAGCAATTACGTGTTTGCCGTTGGCCCGGCTGGGCAAAATGGGACATTGTGGGCTTTTTCGAGAGACAATAGCTATAGCGGCGTGACGTTGTTGAAGTTCAATGTTGCGGACAAGGGAACGGTGTTGACAGAGTCGACCGCGCAGGCTCAAGTCGAGACGGATACGTTGACCGCGGTGCAGGATGGCATTTTTGAAGATGACCTTGCCGAACGGAGACGAATCCCGGCGGTTTATGCGGGCTCGAAGTTCGGACTTTTGCTTCCGATGTTTGCGATGGATAAAAATGACCGTTATTTGCGCCCGGCTGGTTATTATAGCGTGCGTGATTTGAATAACGTTCTTGAAAATCCTGTGGATGCCCCGTCGATGGCTGACGATTTGGACAAGCCGATGCAATATGCGATGAGCGGGTTTGCGTACGATTCGACGGCGAAGCGATTGTGGATTGCCCGTGGCGCCTTGGGCTTGATGGTTCATGATATATCCGGAAAGAAAAGCGCGGATACGACATTTGTTTTTAACTTGAAGGCGAAAAAACTTGAAAGACTCAAGGATAATGCGGATTTGGATTTGGAAAAATATCCTGAGATATTCGATGTCCGCTTGCATCCGGAAACGGGTGACCTTTGGCTTGCTACGGCGAAGGGCCTTTGGGTCATGTCTTCTGGTGGCCTCAAACAAGTATCGGATGCGCTGAAAGATTCTCGCGTGACTGGGCTTTGGATGGGCGGAAAGCCGCTCCAGATTATCGCAGAAACCGCCTACAAAAAGAAAGAAGATGTGATTGGCGGGCTGTGGCGAATTTATGGCGAAAAAGCAAAAGACTTTGCCAAGGTGAATTTCTTGGATACCGCAGGCAAGGTGCAAAAGAAAGATATTTATGACGAAGCCGATTATACGGTGAGCGATGTAGCCTTTATCGGAAAGACTGCCTTTGTGCTGGTTCGCGCTGTTGGCGGATTGATTAGTGGCTATCTCAAGCTGGATTCACTTGGCGTAAAGGCTTGGGAAAAAGACGAAGACGAAAAGCTCCAGTGGCTGTATGGTTACGAAACTGGCGCAACAGACCGCAAGGCGACTATTATGTCGATGTGCGCGTTCCCGCTTTCGAATAATCGGACTGGGCTTGCGATTGCGACTTACGGCAACGGTGTTTCGGTTTCGGCGGATTCCGGTGCAACATGGAATGTTGTACTGAACCGTGCAAAGCTCAGCAACAACTTGGGCTCGATTCGCATGGTGCCTTCTGTGATAACGCCAGGCGACGAAGCGCTTGTTTCGTATAAACTTGGCAAAGAGTCAAAGATTACTATTGAAGTGTTCAGTTACGATATGCGCAAGGTGCGCACTATTGTGAAAGATGCTGTTCGCAATGCGGATGCTTCGCGCAGTTCGAACCCGAAAGAAGATTTTTGGGACGGACGCGATGACCATGGCAAGGATTGCACGATGGGTGTTTATTATATCAGGGTGAAGGACAATCATGGCCATATCGGTTGGGGCAAGGCGATGACGCTTGGAGGTAGCTTCAGATGATTAATTTGAAAAATCTTGTAGTTACGGCTTTGGCGGTTTGCTCGTTTGTCGATTTCTCGATGGCAGGCCCTTTTACGAAAAAGTCTGAACTTGGTGGCTTTGACGGTTTTGTAGAGCGCATGGGCGCTGGCGTCCGTGAACTTGGACGTGGCAATACGGGTTCTGCGGATACTGCTTCAATGCCGGGTGCGTTTTGGAACCCTGCTTTGCTTGGCTTCCGCGAAAACCTTGGATATACGCTGAATATCGAAAAACGCGATTTGGACCGCTTGGGCGGAGCCTTCGGTATTGAAGGCAAAATTGGAAAACGAATGGGCGTGGGCTTTGCCATGCTTTATCGTGGCGATCGTGATTTCAAAGTGATTGATGACGACGATGAAACGATGGGTACCGCAAAGCCGTTTTTTTCGATGTTTTATCTAGGCTTTGCTTATCGCGCTACGCGTCAGGATGCGTTTGGCCTTTCGCTTTCGATGAGCTATGACAATTTGGATGTCGCCCAGTATTTCGAAGGAATTGATATGGAAGATTCCTTCCGCAGCCCGGTGACAATCAACTTGGCGTGGTTCCGTCAATGGAATGCAAAATGGTCTTCGTCCGTTGTCATTCGCAATTTGAGCTTCAGCAAGAACTTGTCTGCAAAGTGGACGAAGAATCCGAGCAAGGATAATTCGCTTGCTTCGACGGAAGGCGTGCGTCCGAAAGTTTTACAGATTGGCCTTGGCTATCGCTCCAAGATTATGGGTAAGCCGGTCTATGCCTGGATGGAAGCGCTGGATTACCAAGTGGCCGATACGCTTTTGGCTTTTGACCCGCAACTTCATGTTTGGACAGGCCGCGTGGGCTTCGAATGTGAAATTGTTCCTAATGCAACGCTCCGTGTGGGTATGGACGACTTGAATTGGATGCTTGGCGCTGGTTACAAGTTCGAAATCCGCGTGGGCAGAAGAAAATTCCCGATAGAAGTGAACTATGCGTTCCTTTACGAAACGAGTGCGGGACTTTGGTCTCCGTTCAGCCTTGGTTTGCGGGGATACATTCCTTGATTTCGAAGGTGTTCATATCGAAGGTGCGCAGTCTTGAATCCATGGACTGCAGCTTCGATGTTGGCATAAACGTTATTTGCGGTCCGAATGGTTGTGGCAAGACGACCATTCTGGAAGCTATTCATTTGCTTGCGCAGGGGTTCTCGTTTCGGTCGCGTGACTTGCGCGAATTGATTACTTGGAAGCAAGATGAAATGATTTTGCGTGGCGAGTTTAATGACGAGGGGCGTTCGCGGATGCGGGCGTTGCGCGTTTATTCTCGCGGGTGCGATGTCCGTGAAAACGGTGAATCGTTGAAGTCGCCGACGTCATTTTTCGGGACGTGTCCGGCGGTGATTATGCAGCCTTCGGACATTGAACTTTTGCGTGGTGGGCCCGAGGTTCGCAGGCATTGGCTCGATGAAATCCTTTGTTACAGGTCTTCGGCGAATGCTTTGGTCTTGCGCCGTTACAAACGCGTGTTACAACAACGTAACAAATGGCTCAAGGAATTCAAGCAGAATGGTTCGGCTGTCGGCGGGGAAGACTTGTTCCGCGTGTTGACGCAACAGCTGATAGAGCTGGGCGCTAAGCTGTGGGCGGCGCGAATTGCGCTCTCGAAAGAGGTTTCCGAAATCATCACTCGGTATTACCGCAAGCTTTCGGGTGGTGTTGATGAAATCACTTGTGCGTACAAGAGCTCGATTCTCAAGTCGCTGGATGCGCTTGATGCCGCGGAGCCGATGTCGGATGAGATGATGGATGAAATCCCGTCGGATGTGGCGAGAGTTGCTGCGGAGAGTTCCGCGGGGGGGGCTTATGTCGCTGCGGGAAGTGCCGGCGAAAATGTTGGTTGTGCCACGGGTGTTGAAGGTTCTGCGGCTGCCGCGGATGTTGAGGCGTCTGGAACTGCTGCGGACGTGCCGAGCGAAGAAATGCTGCGGAATGCGTTTTCGCGGAAGCTTGGGGACTTGGAGTTCGTGGAACGCCTGCAAGGGATGACGATGGCTGGACCGCACCGTGATGACTTGGCGCTTTGTGCATCTGGCTATGAAATGCGTTCTGTCGGTTCGCAGGGACAGTGCCGCTCGGCGGCGGTTGCCATGCGCTTTGCCGCAGTGGATGTGGCGTCGCGCTATTTGACGAAACCGATTTTGCTATTGGACGATATTTTTGCGGAACTGGACGTGAACCGCCGTGATGCAGTGGTGTCGCTCATTCGCGAAAAGGAATGCCAGGTCGTGATTGCGACTCCGCAGGCGGAGGACTTGCCATTTAAAGCGGATGCGATGATTGAATTGAAAATTTAACGTGCGAAAATCGACTGGATCTTTCGCTGCGCTCAAGATGACGTTAAAAAAACTGCGGCGTGAACCGCAGTTTTTTTATCGGGGTGTTATCCCTTATATATTACTTGTTCTTCAGCAAATCGCGGATTTCGGTGAGAAGCTTTTCTTGGGCGGTCGGCTCAGGAGGAGCGGCCGGAGCTGCAGCGGCTTCTTCTTCTTTTTTCTTACGCATATTCTGCATGAATCCGAGGAATTTCTTCATCAAGAGGAACACGGCAAAAGCGACAATCAAGAAGTTCAGGACTTCGCCAATGAAGGTGCCATAAGGAATGGCAATGCCTTCGGAGGTCGTATAGACGAGAGTCTTGACGCCTTCGCCTGCGTTCTGACCGCCGCATTTGGCGATGAGGGCCGTGACGAGCGGCATCACGATGTCGTTTACGAACGAATTGACGATTTTGCCAAAGGCGGCACCGATGATGATACCGATGGCCATATCGACAATGTTGCCTTTGAATGCAAAGGCCTTGAATTCTTCAAGAAGTGAAGATGCTTTTCCTTTAAGACCCATATTGTTTCTCCTTGTTGGGTTGTTTTATGTTTAAATAATTAGAAAAACCTTTAAAGTTTGGCATGCAATTTTTAAATTTGGCGCGCTATGTCATGGTTATTTTTGGCTTTTGCCTCGGCTGTCTTTTTGGGCTTTTATGATCTGGCCAAAAAGAAATCGGTTCAGGATAATGCGGTTCGACCTGTACTGTTACTTTGCAGTGTTTTTTATGCGCTTTTGATGTTGCCTGTTCTATTGACGGGGCATTGCGAACCGTTGACTTTGCATGACCATTTCTTTTTGATGGGAAAGGCCGTCATTGTTGGCTTGAGCTGGCTCTTTACGTACAGTGCCATTGCCCACATGCCTCTTAGCATTTCTACGACGATTCGTGCGCTTGCTCCTTTATTCACAATCATGATTGCCGTAGGGTTCTTGGGAGAACGCCCTCAGGCGATGCAATGGGCGGGTATTGCTGTTTGCGTTTGTTCGTACATCGGACTGAGCATGGCAGGTCGCAAGGAAATGGGACACTTTTTTAGCAACGGCTGGGTCGTGGCGATGCTTGCTGGAACGGTGCTTGCTGCATGCAGCGGGATTTATGACAAACTTATTTTGCAGCGGATGAACTTCGAACCTTTGACGGTGCAGGTCTGGTTCAGCATTTACATGTGCGTGGTGCAGTTCTTGACGACGATGATGACATGGTACCCGACACGGAAGAAAACGACGCCGTTTCAGTTCCGTTGGTCGTTCTTGGCGGTGGCCGCCCTTTTGATTATTGCAGATCGTTGCTATTTTTTGGCTGTGAGCGATTCGGAGGCCTTGATTTCTGTAATCACGGTCTTGCGTCGTTCCAGTGTGTTCATTAGCTTTATAGCGGGAATTCTCGTTTTCAAGGAACGCAAAAGCAAGATGAAGTTTGTAGCGATGCTGGGCGTGGTCATTGGGCTATGCCTGATTTCGCTGGGCCGTTAACTTTGAGGCGTTATGGTCAAGATTGGCATTACGGGTTCGATAGGCTCGGGCAAGTCCTTTGTGGGGGAGTTGCTGCGTGAGCGCGGTTTTCGGGTGCTGGACGCCGACCGTCAGGTTCACGAACTTTACCGTGATTCTAAGGAACTTCGTGCGAAACTTGCCGAATTTTTCGGTGAGGCGTGTCTGACGCCGACGGGCGTGAACAGTGCGTTAATTGCCGACCGTGTTTTTGCAGATGATAAGGCTCGTGAAAAATTAGAACAGATAGTTTATCCGTACTTGACCACGGCGGTAAAAAAATTTTTTGAAGCAGATTCGGAAACTTCGAAATGCGTGGCGGAAGTCGCGGACGCTGCAAAGAATTATCGGTTTGTAGAAGCGGCTCTTTTCTCGCGTGCGCCTGAACTTTTGAAAATGCTCGATGAAATATGGATTGTCGATGCTCCAGAAAATGTACGGTTGCAGCGCTTGATTGCTCGCGGGCTTAGTGAAAGTGATGCTTCCCGTCGCATTGAGAACCAGCGTGGTGCTTGTGCTCCAGAGCTTTTCCCGGGGAAGAAAATTCAATTGCTGACGAATGATGGGGACTGCTCTCGCATAGAATCGCAATTGGGCGATTTGTTTAAATTTATAGAGAATGGTGATCCCGGCACAGAGGCCGGGATGACAGTGAAGAAAGCGCTGTAGTATGCAACCGTACATTCATCAATTTGCGAACTTTTTGAGGGCTCACTTGAACTCGATTTCGGTGGGGCTAATTGCGACGTTATTGATGCTGTATGGCGCCTCCATCAACAATTATTTTAAACGGATTACAAGAAGCATCCCGTTTTGGGGACGCTTTGCGTTGTTTGTTGTTTTGTGCAGCGTGGGGTATGCGTTTGCAAGTTCGCAATTAGTTCGCTTGCTGAAAATGGCGTTGTGCGACTTGCCTGACCTTCCGCTGATTGGCGTTATCGTGGGTTGCTTCTTGTTGCTCGCATTCCTTGCAAAAAGCGGCAAGGATATTTGATGATTGGTCAATGGTCTATAGTTGGTCGATAGTCGATGGTCATTGGTCATTAGCGACAAGGAATAGGCTGTAACTACTAGAATTCACTGGAACCTTCCCCTTACAGGGTCAGGATGACGTTTCTTCTTCCTACTTCCTACTTCCTACTGCCTACTTAATTAAAATTATCCCGGTTGACTCCGTATAAAATAACGTCGTCAATCCACATTTCGCTGTCATCGACAATCCAGATGGAGAATGTCGTGACGCGGGCCTTCACGAAGTCCCAGCCCATGTTCCCGAATTCGCCGTCACCGGGGACGAAATCATCTGGCGTAAAGCTGAAGCGTTTCCAATTGGAGCCGAGATAATCAACGTATTTCGTTTTGCCGGTTGGCTCGTTTAAAACTTCAATGGCAAAGCCGAGTTCTCCGGAGCCCTTGGCAAAGAAAACGATGGAATCAATCCCTTCGAGACTTGATGGGTTTCTGTTGATGCGGGAACCGATCATCGACCATTTCCCTTTTTTCTTGGAAGTGCTCTTCCAGTGGAAAACGTAGCTTTGGCGTTCGTCGTTAAACTCGAATGCGTCCTGGACGTTGTCGCGAGAAGGCGTCGTCGTTACGTTGGAATCCTGCGGGTTGAAATACCAATCGCGTGTGCCATCGCCATAGTTGAATGCAGTTTCGAGTTTTTGACTGTCGAAGTCGATGATCTTGATGGAATGGATGGCGGTCACGAGCGAGTCGGGTAGATCTTTCCAGATGTCGTTGCTGCTTGCATCCAATGCGGCGGTCTTGCCCCAATACATGACGAGTTCTTCGATGCTTGATGTCCCGTTGATGCGGATTTGCAGTTCGGCTTGTTTCAGAGAATCGCTCCAGTACGCTTTCTTGAAGGCTAGGCGATTACCGTCTTGGTCGGTAAAGCGGATGTCGTTTCCGTTTTTCATGGCTTCGCCAAAGTCGAAGTTCACGGAATCAAGACGGACGAAGACGACGGTCGTATCGGCGATAGGACGCATCCAGTCCGAAATTGTGGAATCTATCGGAACGACTCGCAAATGCGCCCATTGCTCCAGTTGTTCATTGGTGAGGTTCGGCTTTGCGAGAGTCTTGATGTTGTTCTTTTCGCCGGCAGACACCATGATGGAAGCTTCGCCGATAGCGGCTTCATCTTCGGATATGACGGCTCGGATGACGTAACGAGCCGGCGGAAGCGAATCTACTGTGAATTCGCCTTTCTTATTGGTCTTGATGAGCTTGTCTGTGCCGTAAACTTGAATCCAGGCGTAATCAGTTTCTTCGGGAATGTCGGCTTTGCCGCTGACGGAACCGAGAGCTTCCAGCTGCATTGTTGTTAATTTGTTCTTCTTCAGTTCGCTGGCTTCTATTTCCATGAATGCGCCGCTGTTCCCGTCGATGATTTCGAGATAGCCCTTGTCGAAATCGACAGAGTCCATGACGATGTTGCCGAGAGAATCGGCGGTAACTTCCAAAGCCTCGATTTGCGCGGCGGAGTCAAATCCCTGTACATGCCATAGCGGACGGATTTTTGCAACAGCGTAGGCTGCGGGTTTGGAATCTGCGCCAACGACGTTGATGATACAGGCGTTTTCGGTTTCGACTGTACTTGCGCCTGCGAGGTCTCTCTCGGAAGAGCAGGCAAATAGCAAAATGCAAGATAGCAACGCTAATAGGTTTTTCATGCTATCCTCGCATTTTCTCTAGAAGGTTTCTTCTCCGAAATGTCAGCGACGGGGTACAACGAAAAGATGAATTGAATGACTTTCTCTGGTTTGGGTACGTCGGCGACGCGTTTCTGAACTTGTCTGCGGAATTCGCGTGTCATTTCGACCAGGTCTTCGAGGCATTCGTCATCGACACAGGCTAGGACAGATGATATATTGCGTTCGCTAGGAGGAATGTTGACGAGGGCGTTTTGGGCAAGCGTTAACAACTGGTTCTGGTAACTGCGGATGGCCGTAATCTTTGACGCTCCCGCCGATGTGAAGTTGACTGTTGTGACGGCGAAGCGTTCGGATGCAAGAGGCGTAATCATCTTGAGTTCTTTCAGAACCCGGATGGCCTCCTTGACCTGATCTTCGGAAATGGCTGGTGTAATCTGCTTGACGAGCGTATGTATATCGGCCTTGCCACCGTTGATTTCGATAATCGCACGCACGACAGGAATCCACCAACGGCTGAGAAACAGTATTTCGTTGGAGTTCAGCTTGCGGAGACTGACATCTTGCAATGCAAGAGCCATTTTGTATAGTTTGTCTTTTTTCGTCTTTGATTTCGTTCTGGATGCAGCTACAAGAATTTCGAAAAGCTCCCCGTCTCGGCCTTTGAGTCCAAGTAATTTTTTGGACAAGGGGATGTTTTGTGCAGGGAGGTGCGATTCCTTGTTGAGAATGCGGAAAACCTGGCTTGTTTCGAGACCCAGTTTTTGCCCCATCATCTTGTAAGAAAATAGCGGAAAATCCAATTTTTTCTGAACGAAAAAATTTTTTAGCAAATCTCTATAATCGCCAATTTCGTTAATATTCAGCATAATTGCATCCTCTATTATGAAATAGATTTTTTACATGCGCAGGGATAAGCATTTTTTCAAGTTTTATTGACGAAATGACAATGTGATATAAGTCACTTTTGACGAAAATCACTATTAAATAGGGCGAAATTGTTGTTTTTCTTACATTCCTTGTTATTTGAAACCCTAATTTCTACCTTAGTTATTGGAAACAAAAAGGTGGCTAATTATGCAAAAGGAAGATTTCTCTATTCTCAAGCAAGTGGTACTTTTTGCGCTACTTGCCCTTGTTCTTGGTTTTGCTTATGGTTAGTTCCTTAAGTTTGTTTTTGGTGTATATGTAGAAAGTCGGTGCGGTTTAGGCCGCGCCGATTTTTGTATAATCGAAAACCACCGGCTAGGCCGGTGGTTCCGTAAAAGCCTTCTGGCGGTCATGAGAAAAAAATCCTTTGACTAATATTGAGATGCGGTCGGCCAACTGCATAACAATAATTT